>VYMG01000288.1_pt1 | contig 13644 bp, 23 predicted proteins | sample 5115261 | NCBI WGS metagenome assembly VYMG01 (sample SAMN12291781, study PRJNA351875) | freshwater metagenome | isolation source: freshwater lake | place: USA: Michigan, Wintergreen Lake | collected 2013-08-08 | reverse complement strand
GCAGCCTGCGGCGGCCGCCCTGCCCAGCCTTGCGGAGCTGGAAGCGGGCGGTGCCCGCATCGGGGCGGTGATCGTCGTGCCGGACACGATCTTCGACACCTCCGACCCGAAGGAAGACCACTGGCTGTTCCGAACCGCGAACCGGCTGCACATTCCGACGCGCGAAGGCGTGATCCGGCGCAGTCTCCTGTTCAAGCCGGGCGAGCCCCTGTCGGTGCGTGTGATCGACGAGACCGAACGCCTGCTGCGCAGCAACCGCTACCTCTACGACGTGAGCATCCGTGCGGTGGCCGTGCACGACGGCGTGGTCGACCTGGAGGTGCGCACCCGTGACACCTGGTCGCTGGATCCCGGACTGAGCGCCGGGCGCTCCGGGGGAACCACGACGGGCGGCTTCAAGCTGCGCGAGTACAACATCCTCGGCACCGGCACATCGATCGCGCTGGGTCGCTCGAAGGACGTCGACCGCACGAGCACCGAGTTCGAGTTCTCCAACCAGCGTGCATTCGGCACCTGGGCTTCGTTCTCCTACCAGCACGCCACCAGCAGCGACGGGGGTCGCGACGCGGTGTCTCTGATCCGCCCCTTCTACGCGCTCGATGCACGCTGGAGTGCCGGCGCGTCGGTGCTTCGCGACGATCGCATCGACTCCGTTTACAACGCCGGCGACGTGGTGAGCCAGTACCGGCGTGTCGAGCGGCGTTCGGAAGCGTTCGGCGGGTGGTCCGCCGGCTTGCGCGACGGCTGGGTGCAGCGCTATTCCCTCGGCGTGCGCCGGCTCGACGACGCCTACGCCGTTGAGCCGGGGCTGGTGGCGCCACCCACGCTCCCCGCCAGTGAAACGCTGGTGCTGCCGTTCGTGCGCTATGAGCTGATCGAAGATCGTTTCGAGCGCGAGGTCAACCGCAACCTGATCGGGCGGCCAGAGTTCTTCGCACTCGGCCTGGCAGCGACCTTCGAGCTGGGCCGCGCTTCCTCGGCACTTGGATCGGACCGCAGCCCCTGGCTGTACAGCGCCACCGTCGGTCGCGGCTTCGAACCCGGCCCCGAGCAGCGCCTGATGCTGCAGGGCCTGGCCACCGGGCAGTTCGATGCGGGTCGGGCGCAGCGGCAGCGCCTGGGCGTCCAGGCGCAGTACTACCTGCCGCAAGGCAAGCGATGGCTGTTCTACGCGGCCGCGGCCGCCGATCGGCTGACGCGGCCGGCACTGCCGGACACGCTGTGGCTCGGTGCGGACAACGGCTTGCGCGGCTATCCGCTTCGCTATCAGGGCGGCACGCGCCGCGCGCTGTTCACCGTCGAGGAGCGCTTCTACACCGATCTGTACGTGTGGCAGCTGTTCCGCGTCGGGGGTGCGGCGTTCTTCGACGTGGGACGCGCCTGGGGCGGCAACAACGTCAATGCGGTGAACCCGGGCTGGCTGCGCAATGCCGGAGTGGGGCTGCGCGTCGTCAGCGTGCGTTCGGCCTTCAGCAACGTGCTGCACGTCGATCTGGCCTTCCCGGTCGACGCGACGAAGGACATCAAGAAGGTGCAGTTCAACGTGAAGACGAAGACCAGCTTCTGAGTCAGCCGTCCTTGCGCGTGGCTTTCAGCTGCGCCTCGAGCGCCGCCCACTCCGACGGCGAGATTTCGATCTCGGTGATCTCGGGCTTGCGCGGCTCCATGCCGACGCGTCGCTCCCGGCCCGTGGGCGATCCGCGATCAACCTTGCGTCGATCGCTGCCGGCACGTCGTTCGGAGGCAGGCGGGGATTTCTTCGCGGGACTCACGGTGCAACTCTAGCGGAGCATGGACGGCCCCGGCGGATGGTCAGCCTCTGCGCCTGGGTATCGGTGGGGCCCGGTCCGTTTCAAACGACGAAGCCCGCGCGAGGCGGGCTTCGTGGGGACTTCCGGGTATTCGGTGGTTGCGAGGGCAGGATTTGAACCTGCGACCTTTGGGTTATGAGCCCAACGAGCTACCAGACTGCTCCACCTCGCGACTGAAGCTGCAGAGTATAGCCTACTTTGCGAGGTCGCGTTCGTCCGGAGCCGCTCGCTCGTTCGTGAAGGCCGCTCAGCCGTTGCCGTCGAGGCCCGGCAGCACGCGGCGGCGCACCACCATCAGCGGCGGATAGTTCACGTGCAGCTTGCGCTGGTGGAATCGCTGCAGCCGCTCGATCTCCACGCGCACGCGCTCCGAGAATCCCTTGCGTTGCCCGCGTCGATCCTGGAGCAGATCGTCGAAGATCGACTCGACCTCGGTCTTGTCGCCCCAGGCCATCGCCAGGCGGTTGGCGATGCGCGGGTAGTAGCGGCACAGATGCTTGGGATGGATGGCCGAGGGAATCTTGCGCAGCCAAACGTGGGTGGGGCTCTGCAGCACACGATCCTGGTCGCGCTGGGGGCTTCTCACGCGCACCCAGTCGGTGCTGTCGTTGCCTGGGGGCGTCGCGCCGGCGCCGTGTTCGGAGGAGTTGGTCGTGTTCATCTGATCGTCGCCATACTGCTTCGCGGCCCGCGCTACCCGCCCCTGGGCGGAGAGCTTTTACCGTGACACCTTCATTCTGCCGCGACGGCGCGGGCCGTGCAGCGTTCCAAGCCGGCCATCCTCGGGGTAGGGGGGCGGGCCCGCGTGACTTTCTTGGCTGCGCGGTGCGACTCCGCGCCGGTGCCGGGCGGTGATCAGAAACAAGAAAGCCGGCTTGCGCCGGCTTCCTGTTCGATCGAGCACGTGGCTCGGGCCTTACTCGGCCTTCTCGGCGGCGGGCGCCTCTTCCGCAGCGACCGGCTCCGGACGATCGACCAGCTCGACGAAGGCCATCGGCGCGTTGTCGCCGACGCGGAAGCCCATCTTCAGGATGCGGGTGTAGCCGCCCGGGCGAGCCTTGTAGCGCGGGCCCAGTTCGTTGAACAGCTTGGTGACCACGGCGCGATCACGCGTGCGGTCGAAGGCCAGGCGGCGGTTGGCCAGCGTGGGCTCCTTGGCCAGCGTGATCAGCGGCTCGACGACGCGGCGCAGTTCCTTGGCCTTGGGGACCGTGGTCTTGATCGCCTCGTGGGTCAGCAGCGAGTTGCACATGTTGCGCAGCATCGCCTGGCGATGCTCGCTGGTGCGGTTGAGTTTGCGAAGTCCGTGACGGTGACGCATGGTGCTTTCCTGTCTTTATTGAACCCCGGCCGTGTCAGGTACCGGGGGTTGCACATCGCGCTGAAGCTCAGCGCTTGTCCAGGCCCTGGGGCGGCCAGTTCTCGAGGCGTGCGCCGAGCGTGAGGCCACGCGAGGCGAGCACTTCCTTGATCTCGTTGAGCGACTTGCGGCCGAGGTTCGGCGTCTTCAGCAGCTCGGTCTCGGTGCGCTGGATCAGGTCGCCGATGTAGTAGATGTTCTCGGCCTTCAGGCAGTTGGCCGAACGCACCGTGAGCTCGAGCTCGTCGACCGGGCGCAGCAGGATCGGGTCGAACTTCTGGTCGCTGCGCTCGGTGCGGCCGGCGTCGAAGATCTGGTCGACCTGGCCCTCGAGCTGCGCGAACACCGCGAGCTGCTCGACCAGCACCTTGGCCGAGGCGCGGATCGCCTCTTCCGGCGTGATCGCGCCGTTGGTGACGATCTCCATCACCAGCTTGTCGAGGTCGGTGCGCTGCTCGACGCGGGCGCTCTCGACGGTGTAGCTCACACGCGAGACCGGCGAGAACGACGCATCGAGGACGATGCGGCCGATCGACTTGGTCGGCTCGTCGCCGTAGCGGCGCAGCGTGCCCGGCACGTAGCCGCGGCCCTTCTCGACCTTGATCTGCATGTCGAGCTTGCCGCCTTGCGACAGGTGGGCGATGACGTGCTCGGGATTGATGATCTCGACGTCGTGCGGCGTCTGGATGTCGCCGGCGGTGACCGGGCCTTCGCCTTCCTTGCGCAGGACCAGCGTGACTTCGTCGCGGTTGTGCAGGCGGAACACCACGCCCTTGAGGTTCAGCATGATGTGAACCACGTCCTCCTGAACCCCGTCGATCGCAGAGTACTCGTGCAGCACGCCGGCGATCGTCACTTCGGTCGGCGCGTAGCCGATCATCGACGACAGCAGCACGCGGCGCAGCGCGTTGCCCAACGTGTGGCCGTAGCCACGCTCGAAAGGTTCGAGCGTGACCTTGGCGCGATTGCCGCCGAGCGGCTCCACGTTGATGGCTTTGGGTTTCAGCAGATTGGTTTGCATTGAGTCCTGTTCCTCTCAATACCCTCGGCTCGTTACACCGATAAGGCTGGCGGACATGGCCGGGATGGGGATCCGATGCTTCGCCCCGGCAAAGGAAGCATCGCCGTGAAGGGGCGCCGACCTTGGCCGGCGCCCCACCGTCGTCTCTGGCGTTATCGCGAGTACAACTCGACGATCAGCGCTTCCTTGATGTCGGCGCCGAACTCGTCGCGGTCGGGGGCTTTCTTGAAGACGCCCTCGAGCTTGCTGGCGTCGACCTGAACCCAGCCCGGCATGCCCTGCGCTTCGGCGAGCTTGACAGCGTCGGTGACGCGCAGCTGCTTCTTGGCTTTCTCGCGCACGGCGATGGTGTCGCCCGGCTTCACGAGGTACGAAGCGATGTTCACGACTTCGCCGTTGACCGTGATGCCCTTGTGCGAGACGAGCTGGCGCGCTTCGGCGCGGGTGCTGCCGAAGCCCATGCGGTAGACCACGTTGTCCAGGCGCGACTCGAGCAGCGTCAGCAGGTTCGAGCCGGTGTTGCCCTTGCGGCGCTCGGCCTCGGCGAAGTAGCGGCGGAACTGGCGCTCCAGCACGCCGTACATGCGCTTGACCTTCTGCTTCTCGCGCAGCTGAAGGCCGAAGTCGCTGGTGCGGCTGCCCGAGGTGCGGCCGTGCTGGCCGGGCTTGGAGTCGAACTTCGCCTTGTCGCTGATCGGGCGCCGGGCGCTCTTCAGGAACAGGTCGGTGCCTTCACGGCGGGAAAGTTTGGCCTTGGGGCCGAGGTAACGTGCCACGTTGGTGTCCTTCGTTCAATCTGGCGCGAGCATTCCCCGGAGGGAGACGTCGCGTGAGCCTGGCGGGATGTTGTTATGGGCGCTCAGGCGGTGGGCTTCACAAGCGAAAAAGTCGGCGAGGCCGAAACGGCTTCGCCGACCACGGAAAACAGCGCTCAGATACGGCGGCGCTTCTGCGGGCGGCAGCCGTTGTGCGGGACCGGCGTGACGTCCGAGATCGAGTTGATCCGGATGCCCAGCGAGGCCAGCGCGCGCACCGACGACTCGCGGCCCGGGCCGGGGCCCTTGATCCGCACGTCGAGGTTCTTGATGCCCTGCTCCTGGGCGGCGCGGCCGGCGACTTCCGCGGCCACCTGGGCGGCGAACGGCGTGCTCTTGCGCGAGCCCTTGAAGCCCTGGCCACCACTGCTGGCCCACGACAGCGCACCGCCCTGACGGTCGGTGATCGTGATGATCGTGTTGTTGAACGACGCGTGCACGTGCGCGATGCCGTCCGCGACGTTCTTGCGGATCTTCTTGCGGACGCGTTGCGCGGCGGTGTTGACGGGTGCCTTAGCCATGTTCGTGACTTTCGTTCAATGCTTACTTCTTGACCAGGGCGCCGGACTTGCGCGGGCCCTTGCGCGTGCGCGCATTGGTCTTGGTGCGCTGGCCGCGCACGGGTAGCCCGCGGCGGTGACGGAAGCCGCGATAGCAGCCGAGGTCCATCAGTCGCTTGATGTTGATCGACATCTCGCGGCGCAGATCGCCCTCGATCGTCATCTTGCCGATCTCTTCCCGGATCTTCTCCAGGTCACCGTCGGTCAGGTCCTTGATCTTCTTCGAGTACGCGACGCCGACCTTGTCGCAGATCTTCTGCGCGGTCGTGCGGCCGATGCCGTAGATGTGCGTCAGGCCGATCTCGGTGTGCTTGTGCGGCGGGATGTTGATGCCAGCAATGCGTGCCATTTCTTGGATCCTTCAGTTCAGCCTTGACGCTGCTTGTGACGCGGGTCGGTGCAGATCACCCGCACCACACCCTTGCGGCGGATGATCTTGCAGTTGCGGCACATCTTCTTGACGGAAGCGGCTACTTTCATGGTCTTCTCCTAAGCCCTCGTCAGGCTGCTCACTTGGCCCGGAACACGATGCGGGCGCGACTCAAATCGTAGGGCGTCAGCTCGACCGTCACCTTGTCGCCCGGCAGGATGCGGATGTAGTGCATGCGCATCTTTCCGGAGATGTGGCCGAGCACGATGTGCCCGTTCTCCAATTTCACGCGAAACGTGGCGTTCGGGAGGTTCTCCAGAATCTCGCCTTGCATCTGGATGACATCGTCTTTCGCCATCTCAGCTCGCCTTGAAGTTCGCCTTTTTCAACAAACTCTCGTACTGCTGGCTCATCACGTAACTCTGCACCTGCGCCCAGAAGTCCATCGTCACGACGACGATGATCAGCAGGCTGGTGCCGCCGAAGTAGAACGGCACGTTGTACTTCAGCACCAGGAACTCGGGCAGCAGGCACACCGCCGTGATGTACACCGCGCCCACCAGCGTCAGGCGCGACAGGATCTTGTCGATGTGCTTCGCGGTCTGCTCGCCCGGGCGGATGCCCGGAATGAAGGCACCGCTCTTCTTCAGGTTGTCCGCCGTTTCGCGGCTGTTGAAGACCAGCGCCGTGTAGAAGAAACAGAAGAACACGATCGCCGCGGCGTACAGCATCACGTAGATCGGCTGGCCGGGCGACAGCAGCGCGGCCAGGTCCTTCAGCCAGCGCAGGCCGTCGCCGGTCGCAAACCAGCCCACCACGGTGGCCGGCAGCAGGATGATCGACGACGCGAAGATCGGCGGGATCACGCCCGACATGTTCAGCTTCAGCGGCAGGTGCGAGGACTGACCGCCGTAGACCTTGTTGCCGACCTGGCGCTTGGCGTAGTTCACCAGGATCTTGCGCTGTCCGCGCTCGACGAACACCACCACGTAGGTCACCACGACCACCAGGGCCAGGATGAACAGCGAGACGATGATGCTCATCGCACCGGTGCGCACCAGCTCGAACAGCCCGCCCATCGCGCTCGGCAGGCCGGCGGCGATGCCGGCGAAGATCAGGATCGAGATGCCGTTGCCCAGGCCTCGCTCGGTGATCTGCTCGCCCAGCCACATCAGGAACATCGTTCCGGCCACCAGGCTCACCACCGCGGTCATGCGGAAAGCGAAGCCCGGCTCGATCACCAGGCCCGGCGAGCCTTCCAGCGCGAGCGCGATGCCCAGCGACTGGAACAGCGCCAGGCCCAGGGTGCCGTAGCGGGTGTACTGCGTGATCTTGCGACGGCCGGCCTCGCCTTCCTTCTTCAGCGCCTCGAGCGTCGGCACCACGTAGGTCATCAGCTGCATGATGATCGACGCGGAGATGTAGGGCATGATGCCCAGCGCGAAGACAGTGAAGCGCGACAGCGCGCCACCCGAGAACATGTTGAACAGGCTCAGGATGCCGCCGGCCTGCCCCTGGAACAGCTGCTGCAGCTGGTTCGGGTCGATGCCGGGCACGGGGATGTGCGCGCCGATGCGGTAGACCACGAGCGCCAGCACCAGGAAGACCAGCCGGCGACGCAGGTCGCCGAACTTGCCGCTCTTGGCCAGTTGAGTCGCGTTGGTTGCCACTGAGATCCGTTCGAGTTCGTCGACGACGGGCCGATCAGGCCACCGAACCGCCAGCCGCCTCGATGGCAGCCTTCGCGCCGGCGGTGGCGCCGATGCCCTTGAGCGCGACCTTGCGGGTCAGCTCGCCGGTCTTGATGACCTTGACGGTCTGCGCCAGCTGGCTGACCAGCTTGGCGGCCTTCAGGGCCAGCAGGTCGACCTCGTCCAGACCCAGCTTGTCCAGGTCGGCCAGCGTGATCTCGTCGTTGTACTTGAGCTGCGCCGACTTGAAGCCGCGCTTGGGCAGACGGCGCTGCAGCGGCATCTGGCCGCCTTCGAAGCCGACCTTGTGGTAGCCACCCGAACGCGACTTCTGGCCCTTGTGGCCACGACCGGCGGTCTTGCCCAGGCCCGAACCGATGCCGCGGCCGACGCGGCGACGCGCCTTCTTGCTGCCGTCGGCAGGCTTGATGGTGTTCAGTTCCATTACAGCACCTTCACCAGGTACGAGACCTTGTTGATCATGCCGCGCACCGACGGCGTGTCTTCCAGCGTCGATTCGCTGTTGAGCTTGCGCAGGCCCAGGCCGCGCACCGTGGCGCGATGCGATTCGCGCGTGCCGGCGATGCTGCGAACCAGCTTCACCTTGAGGGTTTTCTTCTGTGCCATGACAGTTCTCCGCAGGTCGATCAGCTGAACAGCTGCTCGACGGTCAGGCCGCGCTTGGCGGCGACCTCGGCCGGCGTGGTCGAGCTCTTCAGCGCGTCCAGCGTGGCGCGGACCATGTTGTACGGGTTGGTCGAGCCGTGGCTCTTGGCCACGATGTCGGTCACGCCCATCACCTCGAACACCGCGCGCATCGGGCCGCCGGCGATGATGCCGTCGCCCTGCTTGGCCGGGGCCATCAGCACCTTGGCCGAGCCGTGCTCGCCGATCACCTTGTGGTGGATCGTGCCGTCCTTGAGCTGGACCTTGAACATGTTGCGGCGCGCGGCTTCCATGGCCTTCTGCACCGCCACCGGCACTTCCTTGGCCTTGCCCTTGCCCATGCCGATGCGGCCGTCGCCATCACCGACCACGGTCAGCGCCGCGAAGCTCAGCGTGCGGCCGCCCTTGACCACCTTGGTGACGCGGTTCACCGCGATCATCTTTTCCTTCAGGCCGTCGTCGTTGCCTTCGGTCTGCTGGCGGGGTTGAAACTTTGCCATTGTCGAATTCCTTGTCGTCGCCGAAACGGGGGGCGCTTAGAACTGCAGGCCGGCTTCGCGGGCTGCCTCGGCCAGCGCCTTCACGCGGCCGTGGTAGGCGAATCCGGCGCGGTCGAACGCCACCTTCTCGATGCCGGCGGCCTTGGCCTTCTCGGCGATGCGCTTGCCGATCACCGTGGCTGCCGCCACGTTGCCGCCCTTGCCGGCCGCGCCGAGTTCCTTGCGGACGTCGGCTTCGGCCGTCGAGGCGGTGGCCAGCACCTTGGTGCCGTCGTCGGAGATGACGCTGGCGTAGATGTGCAGGTTCGTGCGGTGCACGGTCAGGCGAGCCACACGCTGCGTCGCGATGCGGACGCGGGTCTGGCGGGAGCGGCGGATGCGCTGATCCTTCTTGTTCAGAGTCATGGTCGTCGCTCCTTACTTCTTCTTGGTCTCTTTGATCGTGACCTTCTCGTCCGCGTAGCGGATGCCCTTGCCCTTATAGGGCTCGGGCGGGCGGATCGCGCGCACTTCAGCGGCGATCTGGCCCACCACCTGGCGGTCGGAACCCTTGATCACGATCTCGGTCTGCGTCGGGCAGGTGACCGTGATGCCCGCCGGCATGTCCTTGACGACCGGGTGCGAAAAACCGATCTGCAGGTTCAGCTTCGGGCCCTGCGCAGCGGCGCGGAAACCCACGCCGACCAGCGTCAGCTTCTTCTCGAAGCCCTTGCTCACGCCGTTGACCATGTTGGCCACCAGCGCGCGCATCGTGCCGCTCATCGCGTCGGCCTCGGCGCTGTCGTTGGCCGGAGCGAACTTGAGCGTGCCGCCTTCGTTCTTGACCGTGACCAGTTCGTTGACCGGGCGCACCAGCGTGCCCAGCGAACCCTTGACGCTGATCTTGTCAGCCGTGACCGAGACGTCCACGCCTTGCGGCAGGGCGATCGGCATCTTTCCCACGCGTGACATCGCTATCTCTCCTTAGGCCACGTAGCAGAGCACTTCGCCGCCGATACCGGCCTGGCGCGCCTTGCGGTCGGTCATCACGCCCTTCGGCGTGGTGACGATGGCCACGCCCAGACCGTTCATCACGTTCGGGATGTCGTGGCGGCCCTTGTAGATGCGCAGGCCCGGGCGGCTGACGCGCTCGATGTGCTCGATCACCGGACGGCCGGCGTAGTACTTCAGTGCGATCTCGAGCTCCGGCTTGGCCGGCTCGCCGCGGATCGCGAAGTCCTCGATGTAGCCCTCGTCCTTCAGGACCTTGGCGATCGCGACCTTCAGCTTGGACGACGGCATCGCGACGCGGGCCTTCTCGACCATCTGCGCATTGCGGATGCGGGTCAGCATATCGGCGATGGGATCACTCATGCTCATGTGAATTGCTCCTTTGCGCGCCGATTACCAGCTGGCCTTGACGACACCGGGGATGTCGCCCTTGAAGGCCAGTTCGCGGATCTTGTTGCGGCCCAGGCCGAACTGGCGGAACGTGCCGCGGGGGCGGCCGGTCAGCTCGCAGCGGTTACGCTGGCGGGTCGGGTAGGCGTTGCGCGGCAGCTTCTGCAGCTCGAGGCGGGCGGCGTAGCGCTCTTCGTCCGACTTCTTGGCGTCGTTGGCGATCGCCTTGAGCTCGTCGTACTTCTTCTTGTACTTGGCGACCAGTTGCTCGCGCTTGAGTTCGCGCTGGATGAGGGAGAGTTTAGCCACGGGCCACCTCAGTTCTTGAACGGGAACTTGAATGCGGCGAGCAGCGCCTTGCATTCTTCGTCGGTCTTCGCGGTCGTCGTGATGCTGATGTTCAGCCCGCGCAGCGCGTCGATCTTGTCGTAGTCGATCTCGGGGAAGATGATCTGCTCTTTCACCCCGATGTTGTAGTTGCCACGGCCGTCGAACGAGCGGCCGGAGATGCCGCGGAAGTCGCGCACGCGCGGCAGCGAGATCGTCACGAAGCGGTCGATGAACTCGTACATGCGCACGCCACGCAGCGTCACCATGCAGCCGATGGGCACGTTCTCGCGGATCTTGAAGTTCGCGATCGCCTTGCGCGACTTGGTCACGACGGGCTTCTGGCCGGCGATCTTGGTGAGGTCGCCGACGGCGTTGTCCATCACCTTCTTGTCGGCCACGGCCTCGCTCACGCCCATGTTGAGCGTGATCTTGGTGATGCGCGGCACTTCCATCGTCGACTTGTAGCCGAACTTCTTCACCAGTTCGGGGACGATCTTCTCGCGGTAGATCGCCTGCAGGCGGGCGGGTTGCTGTTGAGCCATGTTCTTGATCCTCAGGCCTTGATCTCTTCGCCGCTGGACTTGTAGACGCGCACCTTCTTGCCGTCGTCCAGGAGCTTGACGCCCACGCGGTCGGCCCTGCCCGTGGCGGCGTTGTAGATCGCCACGTTGCTCTGGTGGATCGACATCGACTTCTCGACGACGCCGCCGGTCGTGCCCTTCATCGGGTTCGGCTTGACGTGCTTCTTCACGATGTTGACGCCCTCGACGACGATGCGCTCTTCATCGACGCGCTGCGTCACGGTGCCGCGCTTGCCCTTGTCGCGGCCGGTCAACACGATGACCTGGTCGCCCTTGCGAATCTTGTTCATGGCCTGTCCTTCTCTTCCGTGCCGCTCAGAGCACTTCCGGCGCCAGCGAAACGATCTTCATGAAGCGCTCGGTGCGCAGCTCGCGCGTGACCGGCCCGAAGATGCGGGTGCCGATCGGCTCGAGCTTGGCGTTCAGCAGCACGGCGGCATTGCCGTCGAAGCGAACCAGCGAGCCGTCCTGGCGACGCACGCCCTTGGCGGTGCGCACGACCACGGCGCTGTAGACCTCGCCCTTCTTGACGCGGCCACGCGGCGCGGCTTCCTTGATGGAAACCTTGATGACGTCGCCGATGCCGGCATAGCGACGCTTGGAGCCGCCCAGCACCTTGATGCACATGACGGACTTCGCGCCAGTGTTATCCGCGACGTCGAGTCGCGATTGCATTTGAATCATTGTCTGTCCCCAACTTGAACCGGCAGGCACCTGCTGGTCAGTCTTGGGCCCGTTGTGTGGGCGGATCCGAGGCCCGGTGTTTCCGAACGGAAACAGCCGAGCTTTCGGCGAAGCTGCGGATTATGAAGGCAAACCCGAACTCGTGTCAACCGGGTCCGGGGCCGTCAGGCCAGAACTCAACCGAGAACCTGTTTGGCCTGGGCGAGCATCGTGCCGGCATCGCTGACCTCGAACTTGCCGGGGCCCTCGATGTTCAGCGTCTTGACCACGCCGTCGACCACCAGCATCGAGTAGCGGTTCGAGCGCAGGCCCATGCCGCGGGCGGTCAGGTCCAGCGTCAGGCCGGTGGCCTTGGTGAACTCGGCGCTGCCGTCGGCCATCATGCGCACCTTGCCGCCGGTGTGCTGGTCGCGCCCCCAGGCGCCCATCACGAAGGCGTCGTTGACCGACACGCACCAGATCTCGTCGACGCCAGCCTTCTTCAGCTCATCGAACTTCTCGACGTAGCCCGGCACGTGCTTGGCCGAACAGGTGGGTGTGTAGGCCCCGGGCAGACCGAAGATGGCGATCTTCTTGCCAGCGGTGAGTTGCTCCACGTCGAAGGTGTTGGGGCCGAGCGAGCAGCCATTGCCCTCGACCTCGATGAACTCCTGCAGCTTGCCCACGGGCAGCTTGTCTCCAACCTTGATCATGTCGTGCTCCTCCTTGTAGGGACCAAAGAAAACGGCCGGACGCCAGTATTCCAGCGTTCCGGCCGTTTCGCCCGCAGGCCCGCAAAGGCCTCTGGCGATGGCTGACTTAGACGGCCGCGGCCTTCTGCACCAGGCGGGTCACGACCCACGACTTGGTCTTGGAAATCGGCCGGCTCTCGGCGATCTCGACCACATCGCCCATCTTGTACTCGCCGTTCTCGTCGTGCGCGTGGTACTTGCTCGACTTGGCGACGATCTTGCCGTAGAGCTCGTGCATCGCACGGCGCTCCACCAGCACGGTGATGGTCTTGGCGCGCTTGTCGCTGACGACCTTGCCGATCAGCGTGCGGGTGTTCTTGGCCTTCGCCGGGGTTTGCGCTTCGCTCACTTGGCAGCCTCCTTCTTCTTCTCGGCCAGGACGGTCTTGGCGCGAGCGATGTCGCGGCGGGTCTTGCCCAGCTGCGAGTGGTTGTTCAGCTGTTGCGTGGCCTTCTGCATGCGCAGACCGAAGTGGGCCTTCAGCAGATCGCTGACTTCCTTCTCCAGGCCGGCGACATCCTTGGCGCGCAGTTCAGATGCTTTCATGGTCTTGCTCCTCAGGCGCCGATGGCGCGCGCCACGAACGTGCACTTCAGCGGCAGCTTGGCCGAAGCCAGCGTGAACGCCTCGCGGGCCAGCGCCTCGGGCACGCCGTTGATCTCGTACAGCACCTTGCCCGGCTGGATCTCGGCCACGTAGTACTCGGGGTTGCCCTTGCCGTTGCCCATGCGGACTTCGGCCGGCTTCTGCGAGATCGGCTTGTCGGGGAAGATGCGGATGAAGATCCGGCCACCGCGCTTGATGTGGCGCGAGATGGCACGACGTGCGGCCTCGATCTGGCGCGCCGTCAGGCGGCCACGCTCGGTGGCCTTCAGGCCGAAGTCGCCGAACGACACCGCGGCGCCACGCGTGGCGATGCCGGTGTTGCGGCCCTTCTGCTCCTTGCGGTACTTTCTGCGTGCGGGTTGCAGCATGCTTATTCTCCTTTGCCCTCGGCGCCAGGCGCGGCGACCTTGCGGACGCGCTTGACGGCGGGGGTCTTGGGCGCGTCGGCGGCGACGGCAGGCTTGTCGCTGCCATCGGCCGGCGCACCGGTCTGACGCGGGGCGCGGTCGGCACCCGGGCCGCGGCCACGGCCGCCCGG
>VYMG01000287.1_pt1 | contig 13660 bp, 13 predicted proteins | sample 5115261 | NCBI WGS metagenome assembly VYMG01 (sample SAMN12291781, study PRJNA351875) | freshwater metagenome | isolation source: freshwater lake | place: USA: Michigan, Wintergreen Lake | collected 2013-08-08 | reverse complement strand
CACCGCGAGGCCGTAGTTGGAGGTGACCGCGCCCCAGGCGACGAGGTACATCTGGTTCGGGTCGACCGCACGGACCACCGGCACCGCATAGCCGATCGCGAGATAGGCGAGCAGGCAGCCGGCCAGCATCTTCAGCACGCCCAGCACCACCCAGCCGGGGCCGCCGATCACGACGCCGGCCCACCAGGCCAGGCGCCGGCCGGGCTGGGGCTCGGGCATGAAGCGCAGGTAGTCGGCCTGCTCTCCCATCTGCGTGATCAGCGCGATGCCCACCGTCATCGCCGCGCCGAACTTCATCAGGTCGAAGCCGGCGGGCTGCACGTTGTCGGCCGTGCCGCCCGGCGCGATGCCGCCGAAGTGCCAGATGTCGGCCAGTGCCGTGGGGTGCTGCTGCAGCACGTAGATGAAGGGCAGCACCAGCATCGCCAGCCACAGCGGCTGCGTCCACACCTGCAGCCGGCTGATCGTCGTCACGCCGTGCGTGACCAGCGGGATCACCGCCAGCGAGCACAGCAGGTAGCCCCAGGCCGGCGGGATGTCGAAGGCGAGCTCGAGCGCGTAGGCCATGATGGCCGCCTCGAGCGCGAAGAAGATGAAGGTGAAGCTCGCGTAGATCAGCGAGGTGACCGTCGAGCCGATGTAGCCGAAGCCCGCGCCGCGGGTGAGCAGGTCCATGTCGACGCCGTGCCGCGCGGCATAGACGCTGATCGGCAGGCCGGCCGCGAAGATGATCAGCCCGGTGGCGAGGATGGCCCAGAAGGCGTTGACGAAGCCGTAGTCGACCAGCAGCGTGCCGCCCACCGCCTCGAGCACGAGGAACGAGGCCGCGCCGAACGCGGTGTTGGCCACCCGCATCGCCGACCACTTGCGGAACGAGCGCGGCGTGAAGCGCAGCGCGTAGTCCTCCATGGTCTCGCGCGCCACCCAGTCGTTGTAGTCGCGGCGGACCTTGATCACCCGCTGCACCGCCTTGGTGCTGGGTGGCGTGGCGATGGCCGCGCCCAGCGGCGGTTCATGCACGGGCGCAGCGGGATTCGCACTCATGCGCCATCGTGGGGCAAGGCCTGTGCCAACGCGCCCGGCGCGCGTAGCATCTGGCACGTCTCCTGCTGACCTGCCCCCCATGGAACTGACGCCGCGCGAGAAGGACAAGCTGCTCATATTCACCGCCGCCTTGCTCGCCGAGCGGCGCAAGGCGCGCGGCCTGAAGCTCAACTACCCCGAGGCGGTGGCGCTGATCAGCGCGGCCATCATGGAAGGCGCACGCGACGGCAAGAGCGTGGCGGCGCTGATGAGCGAGGGCAAGACCGTGCTCACACGGGCCGACGTGATGGACGGCGTGGCGGAGATGATCCCCGACATCCAGGTGGAAGCCTCCTTCCCCGATGGCACCAAACTGGTGACCGTGCACCAACCGATTGCATGAGCGGCCTGCCCGCGACGACGGACGAGCCCACGAACAACGACAGACCGAGGAGAACGACGATGCACCGCACCCTGGCCGCCCTGGCCTCTCTCGGGCTCTTGCTCGCCAGCGGCTGGGCCGCCGCCCACGAAGGCCACGGCCCGGCCAGCCCGCACTTCCACGCCAGCGACCTGTTCGGCCTGATGCTGGCCGTGGGCGTGGCCGCCGCGGGCTACGCCTGGTGGCGGGGTCGCCAGTGATCCCGGGCGAGCTGATCGTCGACGACGGCGAGCTGCCACTGAACGGCGGCCGCCGCACGCTGACGCTGGTGGTCGAGAACGGCGCCGACCGGCCGATCCAGGTCGGCTCGCACTACCACTTCGCCGAGACCAACGGCGCGCTGAAGTTCGACCGCGACGCCGCGCGCGGCATGCGGTTGAACATCGCGTCGGGCACCGCGGTGCGCTTCGAGCCGGGGCAGCAGCGCACGGTGGAGCTGGTCGACTTCGCCGGCGACCGCACGGTGTACGGCTTCCGCGGCCTCGTTCAGGGAAAGCTTTGAGATGGCACAGATCGGCAAACGAGCCTACGCCGAGATGTTCGGCCCCACCGTGGGCGATCGCCTGCGCCTGGCCGACACCGAGCTGGTGATCGAGATCGAGAAGGACTTCACCCTGGCAGCCGGCAGCCACGGCGAAGAGGTGAAGTTCGGCGGCGGCAAGACCATCCGCGACGGCATGGGCCAGAGCCAGCGGATCAACGGCCCGGGCCGCGAGGAGGCGGTGGACTGCGTGATCACCAACGCGGTGATCATCGACCACGGGGGCATCGTCAAGGCCGACATCGGCATCCGCGGCTGCCGCATCGCCGCGATCAGCAAGGCCGGCAACCCCGACGTGCAGCCCGGCGTGGACATCGTCATCGGCCCGGGCACCGAGATCATCGCCGGCGAGGGCATGATCGTCACCGCCGGCGCGATCGACTCGCACATCCACTTCATCTGTCCGCAGCAGATCGAGGAGGCGCTGGCCTCCGGCGTGACCACCATGCTCGGCGGCGGCACCGGCCCGGCCACCGGCACCTTCGCGACCACCTGCACGCCGGGGCCGGCCAACATCGCGCGGATGCTGCAGGCGGCCGATGCCTTCCCGATGAACCTCGGCTTCCTCGGCAAGGGCAACGCCAGCCGGCCGGAGGCGCTGCGCCAGCAGATCGAGGCCGGTGTGGTCGGCCTGAAGCTGCACGAGGACTGGGGCACCACGCCCTCGGCGATCTCCTGCTGCCTCGACGTGGCGGAAGAGACCGACACGCAGGTGGCCATCCACAGCGACACGCTGAACGAATCGGGCTTCGTCGAGAACACCATCGCGGCCACGAAGGGCCGCACGCTGTGCGCCTTCCACACCGAGGGCGCCGGCGGCGGCCACGCGCCGGACATCCTGAAGGTGGTGGGCGAGGCCAACTTCCTGCCTTCCTCCACCAACCCGACGATGCCCTACACCGTCAACACGCTCGACGAGCACGTCGACATGCTGATGGTCTGCCACCACCTCGACGCATCCATCGCCGAGGACCTGGCGTTTGCCGAGAGCCGCATCCGCCGCGAGACCATCGCCGCCGAAGACGTGCTGCACGACCTGGGCGCGATCAGCATGATGAGCAGCGACAGCCAGGCGATGGGCCGCGTCGGCGAGGTGGTCATCCGCACCTGGCAGACGGCGCACAAGATGAAGCTGCAGCGCGGCGCGCTGCCGGGCGACTCGGCGCGCAACGACAACACCCGCGTCAAGCGCTACATCGCCAAGCTCACGATCAATCCGGCGATCGCACACGGCATCTCGCACGAGGTCGGCTCGATCGAGCCCGGCAAGTGGGCCGACCTGGTGCTGTGGAAGCCGGCCTTCTTCGGCGTGAAGCCGGCGCTGATCCTCAAGGGCGGCTTCATCGCCGCCGCGGCGATGGGCGACCCCAACGCGTCGATCCCGACGCCGCAGCCGGTGCACTACCGGCCGATGTTCGGCGCCTACGGCGGCGCGCTGCACGCCGGCTCGATCACCTTCGTGAGTGGATCGGCGCTGTCCGGCGGCGTGCCCGAGGCGCTCGGGCTGAAGAAGCACGTCTCGGCCGTCAAGGGCTGCCGCGGCGTGCGCAAGCAGCACATGGTGCACAACGGCCTGGCGCCGAAGATGGAGATCGACGCGCAGACCTACGAGGTGCGCGCCGACGGCCAGCTGCTCACTTGCGAGCCGGCCACCGTGCTGCCGATGGCGCAGCGTTATTTCCTCTTCTGAGGCCGGCGGCACAATGCCGTCATGCTGACCATCAACAAACTCATCCCGGGGGGCCGCGGCCTCGCCGGCGTGCTGCTCAAGCGCGCCCCGACCGTCGAGCTCGACTGGGACACCCGCCAGAAGAGCCGCTTCGACGCCACCGACTCGAGCGGCCGCGCCATCGGCGTCTTCCTGCCGCGCGGCACCGTGGTGCGCGGCGGCGACGTGCTGGTGGCCGAAGACGGCTCGCTGGTGCGCGTGCAGGCCGCCCCGCAGCCGGTGCTGCGGGTCACGCACTGCGCCCACCACGGCACGCCCTTCGACCTGCTGCGCGCGGCCTACCACCTGGGCAACCGGCATGTGCAACTGGAGCTCAAGCCCGACCACCTGCAGCTCGAACCCGACCACGTGCTGGCCGACATGCTGCGGCAGATGCACCTGATCGTCAGCGAGGCGAACGCGCCCTTCGAACCGGAGGCCGGCGCTTATGCGGCGGCCGCGCCGGCGGCGGCCGCGCATGACCACGGCCACGCGCACGGCCACGACCACTCGCACGACCACGGCCACGTGCACGGCCCCGGCTGCGGGCATGACCACTGAAGAAACCGCGTCGCCGGCCGCGCTGCTGCAGCTGATCTGGCTGGCCTCGCCGGCCTTGCCGGTCGGCGGCTTCAGCTACTCCGAAGCGCTGGAGGCGGCGGTCGACAGCGGCCGCGTGACGGCGGAGGCCGATGCGTCGCGCTGGTTGCGTGATCAGCTGGATCTCGCCTTGGCCCGCAGCGAACTGCCGCTGCTGGCGCAGGCGCTGGCGGCCTGGCGATCAAACGACACGAGCCGGGTGCGTGCGCTGAACGACTGGACGCTGACCACGCGAGAATCGCGCGAGCTGCGCGCGCAGACCGAGCAGATGGGCCGCTCGATGCTCGAGTGGCTGAAGAACCGCGGCATGGCCGACGATCGCCTCGCCACGCTGGCCGCGCTGCCGCCCGCGCCGAGCTGGCCGATCGCCTTCGCGCTGGCCGCCGTGCAGAGCGATGCACCGACGCGCGACGCCTTGCTGGCCTTCGCCTTCGGCTGGTGCGAGAACCTCGTGCAGGCCGCGCTGAAGGCCGTGCCGCTCGGCCAGAGCGCAGGCCAGCGCATCCTCGCGGCACTGGCCGAGGCGATCCCAGCGGCGGTGGAACGGGCGATGGCGATGGGCGACGACCAACGCCAGGCCTTCTCGCCGATGCTGGCCATTCTCTCCGCGCAGCACGAGACGCAATACTCGCGGCTGTTCCGCTCCTGACTCCCCCACCCCGCTTCACCGAGACCGTCGCATGAGCACCCTGCACCACATCCCCGGCCGCACCAAGAAGCTCCCGCCGCTGCGCGTCGGCGTCGGCGGCCCGGTCGGCTCGGGCAAGACGACGCTCGTCGAGATGCTGTGCAAGGCGATGCGAGAGCGCTGGGACCTGGTCGTCGTCACCAACGACATCTACACCAAGGAAGACCAGCGCCTGCTGACGGTGGCCGGCGCGCTCGCGCCCGAGCGCATCGTCGGCGTCGAGACCGGCGGCTGCCCGCACACCGCGATCCGCGAGGATGCGTCGATCAACCTCGAGGCGGTCGACCGCATGCTGGAGAAGTTTCCGGATGCCGACATCGTCTTCATCGAGTCGGGTGGCGACAACCTCGCCGCCACCTTCAGCCCGGAGCTGTCGGACCTGACGATCTACGTGATCGACGTGGCCGCCGGTGAGAAGATCCCGCGCAAGGGCGGGCCGGGCATCACGAAGAGCGACCTGTTCGTGATCAACAAGATCGATCTCGCGCCGTACGTGGGTGCGGATCTGGCCGTGATGGAGGCCGACACGAAGCGCATGAGGCCCACGAGGCCCTATGTGATGACCAACCTGAAGACGACAACCGGCTTGCAGCAGGTGATCGACTTCATCGAGACACGGGGGATGCTCAGAACATGAAGATTCATCGACTTGCCACCGCGCTGCCCTTGCTGGCCGCGCTGATCGGCGCTCAGGCGCAGACAGCTTCGCCGACCCAGGCGCCACCGGCGCGCAACGTGCCCGAGACCTTCTTCGGCACCACGGTCAACGACCCGTACCGCTGGCTGGAGGACGTGAAGTCGCCCGAGGCGGCGAAGTGGATGAAGGAATCGAGCGACCGCAGTCACGCGGCGCTGGCCGCGATTCCCGGCCGCGCGAAGCTGCTCGATGCGCTGGAGAAGATGGACGCGTCGGTGGCCGCGCGCGTGTTCGGCGTGGTGCGCGAGACCGGCGACCGCTGGTTCTTCGAGCGCCGCGGTGCCAGCGAGAACCAGTTCAAGCTGCTCGTGCGCGAGGGCCTGGCGGGCAAGGAGCGCGTGCTCGTCGACCCCGAGGCGATTGAGAAGAAGACCGGCAAGCCGCACGCGATCAACTACTACACGCCCTCGCCCGGCGGCGCACTCGTGGCCTACGGCCTCTCGGCGCAGGGCTCGGAAGCGGCCGTGCTGCACGTGCTGGACACCCGCACCGGCCGCCCGGTCGGCCGCCCGATCACGCGCACCGACTACGGCTCGCCGAGTTTCTCGTCCGACGGCCGCCAGATGATCTTCTCGCGCCTGCAGGAGCTCAAGCCGGGCATGCCGGAGACCGAGAAGTACCAGCGCTCGATGAGCTACCTGATGCGCGTGGGCGGTGACGCCGCGAAGGCTCGGCCGATCTTCGGGCTGGGCGTGCCGGGCGTCGACATCATGCCGGCGGAGATCCCGATCGCCACCATCACGCACGACGGCCGCTGGCTGATCGGCTATGTCTTCAACGGCACGCAGCGCGAGATCACGCTGTACGCCGCGCCGGCGCAGCCGGTGCTGGCCGGCAAGGCACCGCGCTGGACGCGCCTGGTGACCGCCGCCGACGCGGTCAGCGGCGCGAGCTACTTCGACGACGGCCTGTACCTCGTCTCGCACAAGGACGCGCCGCGCTCCAAGGTGCTGCGCCTGTCGCTGAAGACACCCGACATCGCCAAGGCCGAGCTGCTGGTGCCGCAAGGCGATCAGGTCGTCACCGGCATCGCCTCGGCGGCCGACGCGCTGTACGTCGAGCGCCGCGACGGCAACATCAAGCGGCTGTTCAAGCGCGCCCACGCCGGCGGCGCCACGCTGCAGGAAGTGAAGCTGCCGATCGAAGGCTCGTTCCGGCTCAATGCCGACGAGAGCCTGGCCAGCGCGGCCGATGCGCGCCTGCCCGGCCTGGTGCTCGACCTGCAGAGCTGGAACCGCGCGCGGCAGATCTACCTGGTGGCCGCCGACGGCACGGTGACCAACTCCGGCCTGCAGCCGCAAGGCCCGTACGACGCGCCGGCCGACATCGTCGTCACCGAGGTGAAGGTGCCCAGCCACGATGGCGCGCTGGTGCCGCTGTCGATCCTGCACCGCAAGGGCGCGGCGCTCGACGGCCGCAACCCGACGCTGCTCTACGGCTACGCCAGCTACGGCATCACCGAGGAACCGTTCTTCAGCCCGGGGCGCCTGGCCTGGCTCGATGCGGGCGGCGTGCTGGCCGTGGCCAACCCGCGCGGCAGCTCGGTCTACGGGCAGGACTGGTACAAGGCCGGCTGGCAGGCCACCAAGCCCAACACCTGGAAGGATTTCATCGCCTGCGCACAATGGCTGGTCGACCAGAAATGGACCTCGCCGGCGAAGCTGGGCATCCTCGGCGGCAGTGCCGGCGGCATCCTCGTCGGCCGCGCGATGACCGAGCGGCCCGATCTGTTCGCGGCGGTCGTGCCGGCGGTGGGCGCGCTCGACATGGTTCGCGCGGAGGTCACGCCCAACGGCGTGCCCAACATCCCCGAATTCGGCACCCGCACCACCGAGGCGGGCTTCCGTGCGCTGCTGGCGATGAGCACCTACCACCAGATCACCGACGGCACGAAGTACCCGGCGGTGATGCTGACGCACGGCGTCAACGATCCGCGCGTGGAGGTGTGGCACAGCACCAAGTCGGCGGCGCGCCTGGCCGCGGCGTCGACGAGCGGCAAGCCGATCCTGCTGCGCCTGGACTACGACGCCGGCCACGGCATCGGCAACACGCGCAAGCAGCAGATGCAGGAGCGTGCCGACGTCTATGCGTTCTTTCTCTGGCAGATGGGCGTCGAGGGCTTCCAGCCCAAGGCCCCCTAGGCGGCCGGCGATGAGCGACCGCGCCGCCGAACTGCGCCGCGCCCTGGTGCGCAACCTCGACGAGCTGGCGCTCGAGCGCCAGCAGCGCGAGCCGCTGTACGACACGGAGTGCGCGAGCCTCTCGGCCGGCACGGCGGCGACCAAGCTCGGCGCCGGCTACGACGTGCTGGCGCCGGGCAAGCGCAGCTGCCCCTATCACCTGCACCACGCGCAGGAAGAGATGTTCGTGATCCTCGAAGGGCACGGCACGCTGCGCGTGGCCGGCGAACTGGTGCCGGTGCGCGCGGGCGACGTGGTGTTCGTTCCGCCCGGCCCGGCGTACCCGCACCAGTTCATCAACACGTCCGACGCGCCGATGCGTTACCTGAGCATCAGCACGCAGGAGCGGCCGGAGCTGTGCGAGTACCCGGATTCGGGCAAGGTGGCCGGCTACGTGCGCGGCCTGCGCATCATCCAGCGCCCGGGCGAGGCGCTGGACTACTGGGATGGAGAACCGTAGCGCTCAGCGCAGCTGCGGCGCGAACTCGCGCATCGCCTTGACCGCGCCGGCGCCGACGCCGGCACCGAAGCGCTTGGCCAGCCGCTCGGCCACGTTGTCGTGCGGCGTGTAGTCGATGATGTCCTCCGCCTTCACCACTTCGCGGGCGACGAAGTCGAGGTTGCCGGTCTTGTCGGCCAGGCCGAGCTTGATGGCTTCCTCGCCGTTCCAGAACAGGCCGGAGAAGGTGTCCGGCGTCTCCTTCAGGCGCGCGCCGCGGCCTTGCTTGACCACCGCGATGAACTGCTGGTGGATCTGGTCGATCATCGCCTTCGCGAAGGCGCGGTGCTGCTCGTTCTGCGGCGAGAACGGATCGAGCATGCCCTTGTTCTCGCCGGCGGTGAGCAGGCGGCGCTCGACACCGAGCTTCTCCATCGCGCCGGTGAAGCCGAAGCCGTCCATGAGCACGCCGATGCTGCCCACCAGGCTGGCCTTGTCGACGTAGATCTCGTCGGCGGCCACGGCGATGTAGTAGGCGCCCGAGGCGCACATCTCCTCGACCACCGCGTAGACCGGCTTCTTGTGCAGGGCCTTCAGGCGGCGGATCTCGTCGTTGACGATGCCGGCCTGCACCGGGCTGCCGCCGGGCGAGTTGATGCGCAGCACCACGGCCTGCGCACCCTGGTCCTCGAAGGCCGACTTCAGCGCGGCCACCAGGTTCTCGGCGCTGGCCTCGGTGTCGACCGCGATCTCGCCTCGCACTTCCACCAGCGCGGTGTGCGGCGCGCTCTTGGCCGCCGGCCCGCGCGGCGAGGCGAACAGCAGCGTGGCCACCACCAGCACCAGCAGCAGCCAGGCCAGGCGGAAGAAGATGCGCCAGCGTCGGTCGGCGCGGCGCTCGCGCAGCATGTCACGCGCCAGTTCCTCGATGCTGGAGTCCCAGCCCGGCGCCCTGGCGGTCGACGGCGTCGCGGCGGACGGCGCGGGCGCGGGGCTGCCGAAGGCAGGTTCGACGCGGGCGCCGGAAGTGGGTTCGTCGGGTGTGCTCATCGCAGGGCGCTCAATCGGCGAAAGGAGGTTGGGTGTCGCGGGAAGGATACCAATACACCTGTCCGTCCTTCTCCTCGACCTCGATGGCCACGAGGCGCCCACGACCACAGGGCCCGCCGACGCAGCGGCCGGTGGCCGGCTCGTAGGCGGCGCCGTGGATCGAGCACAGGATGAACTGGCGATCGCTGTCGAGGAACTGCCCGGGCTGCCAGTCCATCTCCGCGGGCACGTGGGCGCAGCGGTTCAGGTAGGCGACGACGCGGCCGTCGATGCGCAGCGCGAAGGCCCTCGCCGGCTGCCGGTACTGCAGCACGTCGAAGACGACCGCATCGCCGCGCTCGGCCAGATCGGCCGAGGCACACAGGGGCTGCGCGTCGCCCTGGCGCCCGTGTCCTTGCGGCTCAGGCATGCTGCAGCAGCCACTCGTGCAGTTCGCGGGTGGAGTGCGCGACGAAGCGGGTGTCGAAGACGCCGAAGGACTCGTGCTCGTGTGCGCCGTAGCTGACGCCGATCGAGGCCGTGCCGGCGTTGGCGGCGAGCTGCAGGTCGTGCGTGGTGTCGCCGATCATCAGCGTGCGCTCGGGCTCGACGCCGAACTCGCGCATCAGCTCCAGCAGCATGCGCGGATCGGGCTTGGACGCGGTTTCGTCGGCGGTGCGGGTGGCGTCGAACAGTCCCTGCAGCTCGACCGAACGAAGCGCCTCGTCCAGCCCGCGGCGCGACTTGCCGGTGGCCACGCCCAGCCAGTGGTGGCGCGCCTTGAGGTCGTGCAGCATCGGCAAGGTGCCGTCGAACATCACGATCTCGTGCTGCTTGGCGAAGTAGTGGTGGCGGTAGCGGTCGGCGAGTTCCTTGTAGCGCTCGCGCGGCAGCTCGGGCGCGGCATGGGTGAGCGCCTCCACCAGGCCCATTCCGATCACATAGCTGGCTTCGCGATCGCCGGGCACCGTCACGCCCACGTCGCGGCAGGCGGCCTGGATGCAGCGGGTGATCAGCGCGGTGGAGTCGAACAGCGTGCCGTCCCAGTCGAAGACGATCAGGTCGAACTGGCGGGGTCGGGTCATGCGGGCAAGGTGGCGAGAAAAGCCTCGCATTCTGGCGGCAACGGCGCTTCGAGTTCGATCACCTCGCCGCTGGCGGGGTGCTGGAAGCGCAGCTTCTTCGCATGCAGGAACATGCGCTCGAAACGCGCCGGGCCGCGCGCGACCGCCTTGTTGAGGGCAAAGTCGCCGTACTTGTCGTCGCCGACGATCGGGTGCCCTTCGTGCGACAGGTGCACGCGGATCTGGTGCGTGCGGCCGGTCTTGATGGTCACGTCCAGCAGCGTGAAGCCGCCGTAGCGCTTCGCCACCTTCACCAACGTGATCGAGCGCTTGGCCTCCTCGTGTCCGGGCTCGACGGCGCGCACGCGGCGCTCGCCCCCGCCGGTGAGGAACTTGTGCAGCGGCACGTCGATGACCTTGCGGCCGGCCGGCCACTCGCCGCCGACCAGCGCCGCGTAGACCTTGCCGGTCTCGCGCGCGCGCAGCTGATCCTGCAGCGCGGTCAGCGCCGAGCGCTTCTTGGCGATCAGCAGCAGCCCCGAGGTTTCCTTGTCGAGACGGTGCACCAGTTCGAGGAACTTGGCGGCTGGCCGCGCCTGGCGCAGCTGCTCGATCACGCCGAAGCTCACGCCGCTGCCGCCGTGCACCGCCACGCCGGCGGGCTTGTTCACGGCGATCAGGTGCTCGTCCTCGAAGACCACCGGGAACTCGCGCGGCGGTGCCGGCGCCGTGGCGCTTCGTTCGGCCACGCGCACCGGCGGCACGCGAACCTCGTCGCCGATTTCCAGCCGCGTGTCGGCCGAGGCGCGGCCCTTGTTGACGCGCACCTCGCCGGAGCGGATCACCCGGTAGACGTGGGTCTTGGGCACGCCCTTGAGCAACCGGATCAGGAAGTTGTCCAGGCGCTGGCCCTGGGCGCCTTCGTCGACCGTGAGACGCAACACGGTCGGTGCCGTGCCGACGGCTGCGGTCGCCGAGTTTTTCCCACCTATAATCGGCCGGTCCACGCTGAGCTCTAAGTGCTTGATTCTTCGGAGTTTAGCCTCGCAGCCAGGGTGGCAGGCCGTTCAGGAGAGCGGCCATTCCGGTGATGCAACGCAACGCAGTCCCCCGCAGGAGCCGTCCCGAAGCGACGGCGCGGCGAGAGAAGCGAAGCGGCAGAGCGAACGAACAACGAACCAAGAACAAGGTTTCCCGGACTGGAGACAAGTCCAGCGGCCCCGCCGCACCGACTGCGCTCCGGTCCGCGTCCAGTGATCCCAGGCGGATGTCGACTCCGGTTTCCCCCGATTCGCGAACAGGCTGCATGGCGCAGCCCGCGATCGGTCACGCCATGGCACCAGCAGGCCGGCCCACGAGGCCCGCGCGCTGGCGCCGTTCCGCCCCTCCCACTGTCACGCACGCGCCAACGCTGAGGTTGCGCCCGATCCGTTGATCGGTTGCACCCCAGTCCAGGGCGATTCCTTCCGGTTCCCACGCGTTCTCTCGTGCATCGAAGCGTCGCCTTCCGCATCCGCGGGCGGTGACTGTTGATGTGGCGCCGCCCTCGAAGGTGGCGTCGGAGGAGTGCACATGAAACGCATGCTGATCAATGCGACGCAGCAGGAAGAGCGTCGCCTGGCGATCGTCGACGGCCAGAAGCTGCTCGACTTCGAAACCGAGATCGAAGGGCGCGAGCAGCGCAAGGGCAACATCTACAAGGCCGTCGTCACGCGCGTCGAGCCGTCGCTCGAAGCCTGCTTCGTCGACTACGGCGAAGATCGCCACGGCTTCCTGCCCTTCAAGGAGATCGCCAAGGAGTACTTCAAGCCGGGCGCCAGCGTCCGCGACGCGAAGATCCAGGATGTCATCTCCAACGGCCAGGAACTGCTTGTCCAGGTCGAGAAGGAAGAACGCGGCAACAAGGGCGCGGCGCTGACCACCTTCGTCTCGCTCGCCGGCCGCTACCTGGTGCTGATGCCCAACAACCCGCGCGGCGGCGGCGTGAGCCGGCGCATCGAGGGCGAGGACCGCGAGGAGCTCAAGGAGAACCTCGAGTCGCTCGACTATCCCAAGGGCATGAGCCTGATCGCCCGCACCGCCGGCATCGGCCGCTCGGCCGCCGAGCTGCAGTGGGACCTGAACTACATGCTCAAGCTCTGGGAGGCGATCGACGGCGCCTCCAAGGGCGGCAAGGGCGCCTTCCTGATCTACCAGGAATCGAGCCTGGTGATCCGGGCGATCCGCGACTACTTCACCGCGGACATCGGCGAGATCCTGATCGACACCGACGACATCTTCGATCAGGCGCAGCAGTTCATGAACCACGTGATGCCGGAGACGGCTCACAAGGTCAAGCGCTACCGCGACGACGCGCCGCTGTTCAGCCGCTTCCAGATCGAGCACCAGATCGAGACGGCGTTCAGCCGCACGGTCAACCTGCCTTCGGGCGGCGCGATCGTCATCGACCACACCGAGGCGCTGGTCTCGGTGGACGTCAACTCGGCACGCGCCACCCGCGGCAGCGACATCGAGGAAACCGCCACCCGCACCAACCTCGAGGCGGCCGACGAGATCGCCCGCCAGATGCGCCTGCGCGACCTCGGCGGCCTGATCGTCGTCGACTTCATCGACATGGAGGAGAGCAAGAACCGCCGCGAGGTCGAGACGCGCCTGCGCGACGCGCTGCGCCAGGACCGCGCCCGCGTGCAGTTCAGCTCGATCAGCAAGTTCGGCCTGCTCGAGCTCAGCCGCCAGCGCCTGCGCCCGGCACTCAGCGAAGGCAGCCACATCACCTGCCCGCGCTGCAACGGCACCGGCCACATCCGCGACACCGAGAGCTCGGCGCTGCAGATCCTGCGCATGGTGCAGGAGGAGTCGATGAAGGAGAACACCGCCGCCGTGCACGTGCAGGTGCCGGTGGAAGTGACCTCCTTCCTGCTCAACGAGAAGCGCACCGAGATCACCAAGATCGAGCTGAAGCAGCGCGTGACCGTGCTGCTGGTGCCGAACAAGAACCTCGACACGCCGAACTATCGTCTCGAGCGCCTGCGCCACGACGATCCGCGCCTGGAGAACCTGCAGGCCAGCTACACGATGATCGACGACGTCGAGGACGAAGTCGGCATCACCCGCCGCGAGAAGGCCAAGGCCAAGCAGGAGCCCGTGATCAAGGGCATCCTGCCCGACGCGCCGGCACCGCAGCCCGAGCCCAAGCCCGAACCGGTGGCTGCCGCTCCGGTGGCCGCGCCCGCGCCGGTCCCCGTGACC
>VYMG01000285.1_pt1 | contig 13776 bp, 11 predicted proteins | sample 5115261 | NCBI WGS metagenome assembly VYMG01 (sample SAMN12291781, study PRJNA351875) | freshwater metagenome | isolation source: freshwater lake | place: USA: Michigan, Wintergreen Lake | collected 2013-08-08 | reverse complement strand
GAACGTCTGCAAACTTATTGAGGTATCATTTTTTATAGAACCAACATCATCTCTATTTGGGTATATAAATGTTAATCCACAAGCAATCAAAACAATTGTCAATATAATGTAGATGTTTCGTATCATAAATTTACGCATAAACGAAAAATGTCTGCGAATGGGCGGGACAATCTCCACTAATTTTCACTGCCGAGCACTATGCTGTCCGCCACCACTGAACTTAAAACGAAGCACAAAATTTGAATTTAGCACTTCATTCTCATGGAAGCACGAAACCCCCGCTTTTGCAAAACCCCTGTTAGTGGCTGCTCTATTTCTGTCCTTGTGAATGAACTTCATATTTCGTAAATGTCTTTCCGTTGAATTTGCAAAATGCTTCACCGTCTGTTACATACCAAAGCTCATTTTTCTTGTCTTTGTATATTGTCCATATTGAGTTGCCGACAAGCCCGTTTTTGGTGGTATAATTTGTCAAATTAGCTCCATCATACTTCCATACTCCTGCATCAATAGTTCCAATCCAAAGATTTCCATTTTCGTCTTCGTTTATTGTCCAGGGGCGGGCTAATGTTCCTTCCTTTCCCTGAAGTTTTTTCAGGAAGTCACGATTAGCTAAACCTTTTTCGTCCGTAAAATTTATAAAACCTTTTCCATCGAATTTGAACAAACCTGCTCCATTGTTACCTGCCCAAATATTTCCAGATTTGTCCTGAAATAAAGTTCTTACAGCTGCTTTGTCTAATCCTTGCTCGGTAAAAAATGTAAAGGTATTTCCGTCATAACGACAAACGCCCTTTTCCTGAGTCCCAAACCAAACATTGCCTGCGTTGTCAGTTAGTGTGGAATAAACACTATATGGTCTGTTCATATCAGAGGGCGATGGTTTATATGTGTCGGGGTGAATGGTAAAACTTGTAAATGATTTACCATCATAAAAGCATAAACCGTTTAACTGCCCAAAAAAAAGTCCGCCTTTTGTATAGTTAAGTTTCCCTGATGGTGCATAGTTAATCTTGTCGGTATAGTTGGCAAACGAAACTCCGTTAAAACGACAAACGCCATCCCGTGTAGAGAACCATAAATCACCATTTACATCTTGTTCAATTTTCCAAACAAAATTGCTTACCAAACCGTGCTTGTCGGTAATATGTGTCAGCGTTTTGCCGTCATAACGATACACTCCTTCGCCATTGCTTGCGAACCAGTAGTTATCGTTTTTGTCTTGATAGATACAGTCAATGTTTTTGCCAAGTTCTGAAACGGTGTCGCCAATACTTACAGGTATTTTCTGTTCAGTTTTAATCTCTTTTGGCTTTTGATTTTGTCCGTTGCACGAACTAAACGCAATCAAAACGCTAAAAAGTACTGTCGTGTTTAAAATCATTTGTATTATTCTCATTTGTCCCTGTTTATTTTGTCGGTTGTTTTTTGCAGATCGTCCAAGAGTTTCCGCTAACGGGCGGCGTATTTTTAGCACAAAAATTCAATAGAATTACTGCTGTTAAACCTTGCACAAATGTTTCATAGAAGCACTTCAGCCGCCATATTGCCAAACCGCTGTTTGCGGTTGTTTTTCTTTCTATCAGATTTAGTGTCGTCATTTTATTATTAGTTCTATTGATGGTTCGTCAACTTGCAACGAACGTAATATTTGTTTGGCTTTTGTCTTATCGCTGATTTTACTTTTGTCAAACTCGTCAATAAGTCCACTAACAAATAATCTCTCATTGACTGTCATGCCGCCAAAACTTTGTGTCTTGTCCGAAGTTCCGATGTCAACCCAACGATTGTCAACCAACGTTTGAAAATGTCCCCACTCTGGTTTGCCATTTTCTTTGCCTTTTACTCTTGTTGGCAAAATGAAGTCGTGCTGGCAATTGTCTATTGGGTCAGCAATTAAAATCCAATTATTGCTGTCAATTTTGTATTCGGTTTTGCAAAAATCTTCGGCGTCTTCAACAGTGTTTTGAATATAGTCCGAAATTGAAGATGTGTCCTGCAAGCAGTCATAACCAAAAACATAAACACCGTCTGAACATTCATAAAGCATGACTTTTTTAACGCTGTCGTGTCCTGTCGTGAAAGCTATTTTTCTCATATTGGCTTTTCCTGTTTGTAGTTAGCTCATTTTAAGTTGTCATAGTCAATAAAGTCCCAAGGTATTTCTTTTTTAAATGTTTGGATGCTTTCTTCAAGCAAGTCCAACGAAATATCTTGTTGATAAAGTGTAACTGTCCTTGTGCGTTTTGTGTCGTCACGGAATATTTCAATTACCAACTTGTCGTCACGATAAATTTCAACACCAATACCGTCTCTGTCACTAACATCACTAGCAATTATTACTCTGTCTTTAGGTAGTATCATTTTTCTATTTATTTGTTATGCCGTTTTTCTCGCCTCGTCATTTGTCAATTGTTTTAGGTGGTATTGGATATTGAAAAGTTGTTTCAAAAGTCAAGCTGTCAGTAGCTTTTAAGTCTGTCCTTGATGCAATTTTTACAAACCAATATAAAATATCTAAATCCTCTTTGGTCATTTTACCAGTATTTTCATTAAACCTTGTCCGATGCTTTCGGAAACCATCGTGAACGAAAAATTCAACGTCTGGATGGTCGGTCTTTCTGTATTTTGTAGTGTCAATTCCTTTAACAATAAACTTGTCAAAACGAACTTGAATACTGTCCCAAGTTGCTTTTGAAATTGTCCCTTTATAATAGCCATTTTTGTCAGCGAACTGTCCACCGTAAAATGTTGCGGTCAAATTACTTTCAACGCTAAAAACTTGAAATGGACATTCGCTTTCGCAACCGTAACCTGAAAAAGCTACCGTTACTTTAGATATTCCTTTACTGTCAGGTCGTGTCTGTCCACAGGCTATAAAAGTCAGTAAGATTACAAATGGCAATATGTTCGTTGTCGTCTTCATACGGTTACCGCTAACGTTTTGCCGCTTTGCGAAGAAGCGGGATTAGAAGCACAAAACTTTCAATAAGCACTAGAGTTTATTAGAATTCCAATGCTCAAATTTAGCACTTCTGCCCCCATTTTGCCAAACCGATGTTGTGCGTTCGTGCTGTTTCACAGGTACGTCTCCAAAAATTTTATTGAGTCTTTCTTATCCTTAAAACTCGCTTCAATTCTGTCGCCAGTGTTGTATTTGATAATGATTTCGTATTTGCTTAACGGAAGTTTTGGCTTGTCCTCTGAATACTTTTTCAGAAAGTCAATTGCTTCTGTTACGCTGTTTGAAATGTTCTCTTGTCCATGAAGTGGTAAAATGATAATTCGTTCAATGAAACGTGAAACTGAATCAGAAAGCGAACTAAGAAATTCGTCAACACCCTTTTTATTCAGTTTCAATAACTCTTTGGCAACATCTTCTTTATTGGGTAGTTTATTCCAACTCTCGATTTTCTTTCTGAAATCTGCTTCTGCCGTTTTCTCATCAAAGTCTGCATTGATTCCGAATTTTGCAAATGCTTTTACTACCGAATCATATGGAAAGTAAAGCACACCAAAACCGAGTGATTTCAATTGTGTCAATGCTCCTTCGGTAAACACACCTGCTAACACAACTCCAACAAACGGTGATGAACTTTTATATTTGGTTGCCAATGGCAAAACTGCACTTTGTATTTCTTGTGCTTTGTTTCTTGAATGTTTGGTGTAACGTCTCCAAGCAGATTCAATAAACGCAACAGGAATTCCTATTTTATTTTCTGTTCCGCCACGTTCAAGCACAAAGTCTAAATCGTGTTTGTTGTTGTTGGCATCAGTCCAAGAAACTTTCTTTCCTGAACGTGCTTTACGTTCACCTTTCTTGTCAAGGTAAAGCTTATGCTTTCTTGCGAACTTCTGTAAATGTGGCTCCAATGCCAATTCTAAAAGGTCGCCAATTATCTGTCCGAATTTATGTGCTGGTGATTCTGCCATTTCTTAACTATTTATCCAAAGTCTGCCTTCGTGTAAAGGAACTGTGTGTTTTCTATTTTTCCATTTAATATTTCTATCTCTCAATTTTTCAAAAGAGTAATCACTGAAACCTGCTGATATTGCTAACTCGCCAAGCCACTTGTCAACCGGAACATAAATTCCGTATGGTGCTGAATCGCCAATAACAAAACACATTTTAGCGTTTTCATTTGTTGCTCGTTTTAATGAATGAAACACGTCTACAAGGTCATTGAAATACGCTGCAATCATTAAGTGATAATTCTTTTTTCCACCATGTTTTAAGCGTTCTTCTTTAAGTGTTCCATATACTTCTAAAAGTTCCGATTTGATTATATCTAATCTCGGATTTTCTAAAATGCTGTCAATGCTGTCACCAAGTCTTGAAACGTGTTGTGTGCAAGCTCTCACTAAATGTTTTCTTACATTGTCTTGTAAATCTGCCCAACCGCTTATGTCTCCCCAAAAAGTCATTTCAAGTCTTGTTGCATCTGCATAGTCGTAATTGTTGGCATAAGGTGGCGAAGTAATTACTAGGTCGCCCCAACCGTCAGGAATTGATTCAATATTTCGTGCATCTTCATTTAATATAATTGAATCAACTACATTTTTGAAACGATTTTGAGTTCGTTTCATGTCCAAATACATGTCATTGACTTTTGATTCAAAAGCCACAAAAGGGTCAATTACTTTTGATTTGGTTTTGTTTGGTTGAATGTATTGCCATTGAGCAGTTCCAACTGGTGATGTTGTTCTAAGGATTGCGGTAATGATAAACCAATTGAAGTTTTTAATTTCTTCTTCTTGGTTTGTGTCGAGCCAAGTTTGTTTAAGTGCTTCCAGTTTTTGAATAGTTTCTAACGGATAGCAACTCATTATTAGTTTGGGAAATTCTGTTTGTGTTATCTTTTTGCCTTTGGCAATTTTCAATAGTGAAAGTGCTTCTTCTTTGAATTTATCGGCAGGATAATTCCAATTCAGTTTTGCTTTTGCAATTCTGTAAATGTATGGATGTGCTTCAACTCCATAAGATTCAACGCCTGCAAATTCGCTTTCAATTAAAACTGTGCCTGAACCTGCAAATGGGTCTATAATTCTTGTTCGTCCGTTGCTTATTTCTTCTCGGATAAGTTCGCTTACCCAAGCTGCTGAAAACCCTGCCGTGTATCTATACCATTTGTGAATTGGCATTTTCATGTTGTCGGCAAAAGTGGCAGTGTAATCCTGCTCAACTTTTACTTCATCAGGGAATAAGTCCAAGGTTTGTGTCTGATATGCCATGCTTTAAAGATAGTCAAAATATTGCGGTTTTCTAATTCTGTTCAAGGATAGTGGTGTCGCCCAAGCATGACGCACATCTCCCATATTGACGCAAAGCGCCGTCCATTTCCCCAAAACTACAAAACTTTGCTTATCCATCCAAATATGAGCAAAGAAAATTTCTCTATGCCGGAGTAAGCACGGTGATTTATAGGTTCATTGCTGGGGAATCCGCCTCACGCTTTACACCTCGCTCATTTTTCTAAAAAATTACCGATGAGTTGTGGTAGAGTGACGTGTGTTAAGGGGTATCCTTTTGTCTATCATCGAGGTGTCCGTTCATATTGAGGTCATCTTCTCGCATCAAAATACGTTTCAAAATGGTCGCAGTTTGAAACTAAATCATCGAAGTGTTCTGCATAGTTTGTTTTCAAGTCCACATAGTATTTATTGGTAGCAATAATAGAATCGTAATCATAGTTATTCTGATTCCAATCTTTAATATTCTTATATTCTATTTTATGTTTTTCGCAACGAATCACCATTCGCAAACACAAAGCTCTAAATTTATCGGTCTTTGCATATTGCTTTGCATGCAAGTAATACTGTTTTGCCAAATTTGACTGTCGAAATTCCGATTCGTCCTCAATAGCGGAGAGAGAATATGCCGACCAACCGTTAAACCTTCGCATCATCCATACGTTGCCTTCACGTCCCATATTATAGTAGGCATTTGCAACCAAAAAATAGTAATAATCTCTATCTTTTTCATTTTTATCTTCTGCCCTATGCAAATAATTGATGAGTTGTTTAGTAACCGTGTATTTGTTTAAACGAATAGTATCTGTGGGAGCAATAAATTGAGGAGTATATTTCAATCTATAAAAAGGATTTTCGTCAAATATATTTGCATTATCTTCCCACGTTGTATAGGCACGATTCCAATATTGATTCCCAGCATTTTTATATGCAGAAAGAGCATTTACCAATTTGTTTTTGCGAATATATTTTGTTCCCAATAAATCATACAATCTCGGAACCTGCTCTTTTAATACTTCGTATTTGAATACAGAAAAACTGTCTTTTTCCTCTTTGTTCTTTTGAATATTGTCAATTAAGTTTTGTATTTGTTCGGGAGAATATGAAATATCTGTATAATCAAAATAGTCGGTGAAGTAATCGCCACCATAGTAAGCACCCTGAGCTTTCTTCTTCGCCTTCCAAAAAATAGTCGTATTGCCATCAGAATTTTCTCTATACCTAAATTGGGCAAGTTTGGAATAAAGCAAAGCTGCATCGGTTGTATTGCCTAAATATTCTAACTCTTTTCCTATGGCAAAAATAAATTGCACGTTGTTTCTATTAGCAATAAGAGTTGACTGAGTTCCAATAGGAATAATGGCACTTCCGTGCGTTTGTTTTGCAGTAAGTGCCAATGCTTTAATAATTTTCATTTGATTGGCAATCCGATTATCTAATACTGATTTTTCTAACTGATTTATCAATTCTAAACAGGAATTGTAATCTCTCGTGATAAATTGCAGATATGCTTTGCAGCTTTGCCAGAAAAGTGAATTGTTTACTTTGTGTAAATCAACTGCGTTGACAAACTGTAAAACTTCTTTGGCATAAATTCTATCGCGCTCAGCTCGATTCAGTATTTGTTGAACAGAGGTTTCCTCCGTATCGTTCCAATAATCATAAGATAAGGATGGCTGAAACAAGGTGTAATAGGGTGTAAAAACATAATCTTCTATTTTGTTGATTTCGCGTAACAGCAAAAATGATAGTCCTTCTGATGTAGGATTATATTCGTACATTTTACGAAGATATGGTAATATTTTATCGTGTTTTTCAATTCCTAAAAGCAAATAAACATTTGCCTTTTCTTCGTTTGTTTTTGCATATTGTAACGTTTGTTCAAGCGAAACTTTTTTATCGAAGAATTGATGACAAACTAAACGTTTGTCCACCGCGTTGGCGAACACCTGAGCCAATTCAAAATTTGCGTACGCGCTATTTTTCTCTGTAGTACTTTTGAAATATAAACTCCAGTAATAAACAATGTCTGTATTTGCTGTTTTCTCAAAAGTAGCTGCAAAAAGCGAATCAACTTTATCGTAATGTTTGTTATACCAAGCTAACCTGATTGCTAAAAAAGTATAGCGTTTTTTTAGTTCCTTATTCTGTACCATTTCAGAAAGGTTAATGGCTTTATTCATCAGTTCTGTGCGCTTGGGCATAGCTGAAAATGTCTGCCTTTCCCATGGGTCGTCCTGCCACGAATTATAAAACTCGCAACTCTTGGCAAAGCGAAGGTAATTAAGTGCATCATTGTCTTTCTGCTTATACAAATATTGTATCATCGCATTTGGCGATTGCTCGTCAATTTCGCGTTGATATAATGTATAAACCGCGTGGTTAATGGACGGCATATCAACTTTACCGCGACAGTAAGCAAACCACAGTTTAGTATTCGGATCTACATGGCTTACAGCATTTGTGTCTGTATTGACTGAACCGAATGAGTTTGATGAATAATAAAATCCTGCATATGAGGAATAGCCAAATATACTCGGATTGAAAAGTGAAATGCGAGTGTATTCTCCATAAGGATAAAAACCACAGGCGTATAAATTCTTACTTACCAAAAGCAGTATAAAAATCAGAAAGTTCCTCATTGGTAAAATTATTTAGTTGTTCTTCGTCTAAATGAAACAGCGCAATAGTTGTGTTTTTATGGAAATCAATATTCTTTTTTAGCAACATTATTGCGCTTTTTATTCTTTCCGCATCCATTTCTTCGTATTTAATTTTGTCACCGATACGAAGATAGGTATTGTTGATTACTGTGTCTTGCGTAACGCTATACCAAAGCGGTTTTTCCTGCTTCAAAATATTTTTTAGTTCTTTGGTACTTGTATAAAGAACTCCGGAAAAACGCTCGTTGTGATAAACCTGCGCCCATGAATAAACTGGCAACGCAACGTCTAAATGCTTGGGATATTTTTCGCGCACATTCAGATAGCTTTTCAACTCGGACAAATCGAGAATAGAATTTTTGTCCGGGTTTTCTAAAGGATTGAGCAAATTGTAACACATCAGGGTTACCTTATCAACAGGCGGAACCCCCATTTTATTAGGATATTTATAAGGATACAAGCGCAGCGTGCAACTGATTTTTTTACCCGAAATAGCTTTCAGCTTTTTCAAGAAATAAAAATAATTGTCTTTTGTTTTCAGTGTCCAGTCGCAGTCCATTTGAAATTCATTCATTACGCTGCCTTCCTGACATCTTTCATTACAATATTTACTGATTAAGAAATTGACATTGTCAGCCAGAACGTCTATATCTTTTTTGGATGATTTGAGGAAAACAATATTTCGCAAATACACAGTCGGAACAATTTCGTTAAATCTTTTACTTTCGGAATAGCGACCCGACCAATCTGTTTTCGATTCAGGAAAATTTCCTCGTTCCTCATTAAAATTTACCTCGAAAAATTTAATGTAAAGTTTTTTTACATCAAGTGAATCGCATATTTTTTCCTCACTATCGGAAAGATAAGAGTTATTTTTCCAAAAGTAAAAGGCACGTTCTACATTTTCTATTTTGGAATTTGTATTTGTACAAGAAGCAATTTGAACAACTATACCTATAGCTAGCGCAAACAAGAAGTTGCTGTGTCTGCAAAATCGGTTCTTTTGCCATTTCACTGTATTAGTCTGTTCTCCCGTCATATTCACTTTGGTTTGTTCTGTCGTCAAAGCATTACCGCTAACTCTCTGCCCCAATTTACATTCATTCCCCCAAAACTACAAAACTTTGCTTATCCATCCAAACAGGAGCAAAGAAAATTTCTCTATGCCGGAGTAAAGACAGTATTTTATAGGTTCATTGCTGTGGAAACTGCTTCCCGATGTGTGAATTTCGGCACCAAACTCAACATTAGATGCACAAAACTTGAATGTAGTACTTCACTTTCATAGAAGCACGAAACCCTTGCTTGCGTATAGGTGATGTTACCACACGTACTTCTTGTTATTCTGTCCATTGTCCTTTTCGTTTTTCTCTGTACCATATTGCAAATCCGAGTAGGATTGTCAAAAGTATTAAACTTGGTTCGCTCATTCTTTGAGTGTCTTCACCGAGGTCTAAAGATTTGTTTCCTGATAAAGCTTGTTCTTGTTTCTTTTTCAGCATTGCTTTTTGTGCTTCGTTCTCAACCACTAAATAAGATGTTACAGGTGTCATAACCTTAGAAATGAAACTGTACTTTACCAAATTCAACCATTCTTTGTCCGAAATTTCAGGATGTAGAATTTGCGAAGTCCATTGTCCGTGCATAGTCAATGCAGATTGCCAATTTTTTTCTTTAATTTCTGATTCGGGAACTTCAAAAATGTCCTTTTTCAAAATCATGCTTGGTTCATTGTTATTTGGTAAATAGGCAATTGCATTGTCTGATAGCTTGTATTCCAAAACAGTTTCACAAAACAAACATTCTCGGAGTACTTCAGGAAGTTGTTTAGTCGGATTTTCCATTAGAGAATGTTCTCTTAAATTTCCGTTTTTGTCAAGATTGAAATACAAGTTGCTTTCGGGAAAAGTAAATTTTAAGTCTGCAAAATCCTTGTCTAAAACAGCATTTTGAATGCTGTCAGTTACTACAACAATTACAGGGTATGTTTTCGACTTGTCTTGATATGCATTAAACAAGGTTGTTCTTATTGCTCTGTCTAAGTAAAAACCGCCTTCAAAAGATTGATTTTTAAATTGTTCTTTCCAATCTTTATCAATCGTAGTGGTAGTTACATAGCTATTTACAAAACTGATTTTTGCGTTCTCCAAAAGTGATTCGTTCTCTGCTAATATTTGCTCAATTCTTTTAATGAATTCGGTTGAATTGCTGTTGTGATTTTTAGAAGCGTTAACCAAAAAATGAAAATATGGTTTACGTTTGACAGAACTCAATTTTTGTTTATGTTGGGCTGAAACATAGGCTGTGTTTTCAGTTTCAATGTTTTCATAAATGGTTTCTTCTTTGTTTCCTAATTCAACTATGTTGTTATCAATGTTGAGCTTTATTGGCTCTTTATGTAAGAACTCTATTCCCGTTTTTCTCACTTCATCTTTTGCAAAAGGGAATACTCTAAATGCAACTTTATTCCCTGTCAAATAATAGAGAATTCCTGGGTCTCTATTATCATTACGGATTTGTGAAAATATCCACATTGCTGATTTTTTCTCTGCTAAAATACCCGGCTCTTTTACGTCACCAACATAAAGATAGTAGTCACTAATCCAACAACCTTCGGGTAAATTAATCGTTGTTGCATATTCAGAAAACCAAGTATTTCCACTTTTGTTGGTTATTTCCAAGTCAACCCAACTTTTCCAAGCATTTTGTGATTTGACATAAGTGCTGTTTGTGGCAATATTGGTTATTTGAACATTGTCGTTTTGGATATTTTCAGGTCGTAGCTCAAAGGAGGTTTTGCCAAAAAATATTTTTTCAATGGTGTTAGTTTTAGAGTCAGACAAGGTAAGGTTGTCCATTACCAACCAATTGAAATACGAAGACAAATAGGGAATTCCATTGCCAAATATTCCACCCCTGTTATCTCTGTGGTCTTTTATAACATTAAGGGTTTTTTGAAGCGAAACTTTATCAATGTCATATTGTTTTGTGTAATCAGGGCTATATAAATATGAGAGGGTTTCGTTTAAAACGCTTTTGTCTTTTAAATATGTTATGGTTATAAAAGCGGGAATTACCAAAAAGCTCAATAACGAAATTCCGATGATGAGTTTTTTGGAAAGCAGTGTTTTCAAATAAGTAAGATCCTTTGAAAGCTCATTGATGTGAATAACGAATAGTAGTAAAGGGGTTAGCATTAAAAATCCTGTCCCTATTGCAATAATTGCAATTACTGATAAAGGTAAAAAGGGAAGAAACACTAAAAAGAAATAGAATGTGTAGGCAAATGTTACACTTCTTCCGATGAACAAAAGTAGTCGATATAGTTTGTTTTCAAGGTTGGGTAAGCAAACCAATATGCCATTAACAACAGCAAGTATATAAAACCAAGTATTATTGAAATCTCCCAAAATCCCTGAATCACTAGGTCGGAAATTATTAAACAGGTGTCCGTTGTTTACTGCTAACCCTATTAATGGAAGAACTATAGCAATTGGAATTTTCCAAGCTAATTGGTATTTCTGCCAAACTTCTGCTTTTTTGGTCGCTATTATAAAAACGCCCCGAATTAAGAAAAAGAGGAAAACTAAAGTAGCCGTAATAACAAGAATCACCATTGCGTGAACGCTAAAGTCCCTGTCAAATGGTTGCCATAATGGAAGAATGATTTGAGTAAATAAGTAACCTGCAATCGGAATTCCAATTGCAATTATTAAGTTTATCCAAGCTTTGTGTTCATTGTTTTTAGGTGTAAAATGAGAAACCAAAACAAATAATGAATAGGCTAGTGTCGGCATTAGAAATGTCCCAACATATAAAAAGATGTTGCCTGAAACCATCCATTGAGGGATTGAAAATGGAATAATTTTGTCTAAATGGTAGCCGTAAAGGTAAATGAACGGTATGTAGCAAAGTAGAGCTATTAAGCCAAACCATACAGAAACATTCTTTTTCTTTAGAGTCAGATAAATTGCATAAGCAAAATTGAGCAATCCTAGCAATCCAAGCGAAAAACCAAAAGATTTCCAAAGTTGGATGCTGCTATCTTCTAATAAAGTTTTAATAATATTGAACTGACCAAGGAACAGGAAAAACAGCACGACCAACGGCAGAGTGTTTATGACAAAAAGCCATTTCGGATTAAGCAAATTTCGCATTGTATCGTTTGTGAGTTAAAAATTTTTCAATAAGGACGTAAGCCAAAATAAGGAATGTCAGATTAGTAGTTATGCCAATAGCTTCGTGTATAATATGTTGATGATTCAAAAAAATACTTTTTGTCTGCGACTGTACAACGATTGAAACGAAGATCCGTGATGTATTTACAAAGATGGTCAGCACGAAAGCCACAAACAAAGAAGTCGGAAGCGATAGGGATTTTTGTATAGGACTGTTATAGTGTTTTACTGTCAAATAAACAAAAAGGAGGAAACACAAAATCCAAAAATTAAAACCCGAGCAAGATTTGTCAATAATAATGTTTAAGTGTTCGTGGAAATATCCGCTGTCTGAAATATAGACTGATTGAGAACCTGTCAATAGTCCAACGAGTTTGTCGGTAGGCTTGAGAAGAAAGGTCAAGTCGTTATTGTCAGCAAGAGTAAAACCAAATTTAAGTAAGATAAAAAGTCCTACTGCTGTCAAATAATATGATATGTTCTTGTTTGTCTGCACTGTCTTTTTAGTATGTGTTGTAACGGTTTCGGGCTTCTTTTGTCCGATGTTTATAAGTAGATTATATTGTAAGTCATTATTTGTAATCCATTTTCGTAGTCTGATGTTTCAAGCAATTCTAACTGATATTTGGAATTTGAATTTCCAAAAAGTCTTATCCCTTGTCCTAAAATTAAAGGATTGAGTTTTAATTTTAATGTGTCAATCTTTTTGTTGTCCAAAAGCCACCCTGCGAACTGTCCGCCTCCACAAAGGTATATGTCCGTTCCTTCGTGCATTTTTAGTTTGTCAATTTCAGTCAGGTCTAAGTTTTTTACTTCTACTTGTGTACTGAGATTTTCAAGTTTTAAGTTGTCAGTAAAAATATAATGTTTCATATGTGGGTATGCAGGTTGTCCAGGTTGTAAACCATACTTATAACCAAATTCATAAGTATTTCTCCCCATAATAACAGTATCAAAATTGGCTAAGTCAGCCAAATATTTGTCCACACCATTTCCTGTTCCTACGAAACCCCTAATGTCATCGTTTAAACCCGAAATAAATCCGTCAAGTGAGCTTGCCACGTAATAAACTATTTTTCTCATATTCTTATTTGTTGTTTTTTTGATTTTGTTGTTACTGTGTCTTCATAGGGTTGCCGCTATCTCCCATATTGACGCAAAACGTCGTTAATTTCCCCAAAACTACAAAACTTTGCTTATCCATCCAAATATGAGTAAAGGAAGTTTCTCTATGCCGGAGTAAAGACAGTGCTTTAGTGATTCGCTGCTGTGGAAACTGCTCTACGCTTATCCCTCGCTCATTTTTCTTAACTTGCACTGATGAGTTGTGGAAGGGGTACAGATGTTTGGTGTAGATTTACTTTATCTGTTAGTGCAAACAACCCACATAAATGTCTGCCTTTATCTTAAATACTTTACTTTCTGTCATACGTAAAACAGTCAATGCACTGTCGGCACTTGTTTCAGTTTCGTAGATTCCGGTCACTAAAGCAATAGTTTTTTCGCGTGATTGTCTTTGGTAGAAGGTTAAATACTCTAAACTTAAATTCTCGGATGGGAAACGTCTCGGAAAATAGGTACCTGCATAAATTTCATCTTCGTCATCTTCGGGCAAGACAATAAGATCTTTGGTCTTGTTGTAGTATCTTCCCATTGTGTCAATAGGAAGATTAAATTTATTATTC
>VYMG01000284.1_pt1 | contig 13779 bp, 12 predicted proteins | sample 5115261 | NCBI WGS metagenome assembly VYMG01 (sample SAMN12291781, study PRJNA351875) | freshwater metagenome | isolation source: freshwater lake | place: USA: Michigan, Wintergreen Lake | collected 2013-08-08 | reverse complement strand
AAATGTGTCAAAATGTTAGAAAATTCCCTACCGCTTCTAATTCATTACCTTAAGTTTAAGGATGTTCCAGTTCCCTACACTTTTGCTTGATTCATCTTTACATCTGACAACGCCATATCATTAACTGCCGATCGAGCTTTAAAAACCCAGTTATGGATTGTTTCTTGCTGCTCTGGCCTCCCCGTTTCGACAAGGACACAAGTTAACTTGTGTCCTTTTTTAGTCTTAAAATCGTAAATTAGGCTAATCCGACTAATTTAGCGCTGTATTCCCACATTTTTGCGCCTCTTTCCTCGTCGCGAGCTTGAGGAGAAACCCTTTGAACAAAGGATTTACCCTCTTTTTTCTGACGGTTGCCCCAACTCCAGTAAGCACCGGATTGACGGTATTCGGGGTCAGCAACCACCATAGCGACTCTTTCCCCGGCTAATTCTTGGGAAACATAGCCACCGGTGATATTTTTCTGGAACCAGGGGAAAAACTGCTGGAAAAAGGGGTAATGGTTGCGGAAAAGGGGTGTATCGGCCACACAACCCGGATAGAGGGAAGTAAAAGTGATTCCGGTCGATTCGTGATAGCGTTTGTGCAGTTCCCGCATGGTGAGAACATTACACACCTTACTATCTTTATAGGCTTTGACCGATTCAAATTTTTTGCCGTCGGCCATGGTAATCGGCTCTTGGAAACCGTTGGCAAACCCGTCTAAATCGCCCAAATCGGGACGAGGAGGAATTTTACCGCCTAATTCATCGGGATTATGGGTGACAGTGCCGAGAATGACTAAACGGCGGTCGGGAGAGGGAGAATTTTTTAGATCTTCCAAGAGCAAATTCGACAACAGGAAATGACCTAAATGATTGGTGGCCATGCTCAATTCATAACCGTCGGGACTTCTTAAGGGTTCTTTGAGCAAAGGCATATAGATAGCGGCATTGCAGACTAAAGCGGTTAGAGATCTGCCCAAGGCCCGGAAATTTTTAACGAAGCGCCGGACGCTATCGAGGGAACCGAGGTCGATAAATTCAATACAGTAGTTATCCCGGGGAATGTTCAACTCTTTGGCGGCCTGTTCCATTTTCGGGATATCCCGACAGGCCATAACCACAAACCAACCTCTTTGAGCAAGGGATTTAGCGGCGTAGAGACCGACTCCAGAAGTTGTCCCAGTAATGATCACCGTGGGTTTTTTATCTTGTATCATTTTTTGATAATTTTCGTTAATCGCTCTGGTCTAGGGAATATCCAAGGGATTCCGATTATAAATTTTATCGGTTGTCTTACCTGACCCCGGGGTTCGCTTTACATAACTTCAAATTTTCCTGAGTCTTCACTTATCAGTGATCAGGAGTCAGGAGATAGTAGATAGGAGTCAGGAGTCAGGAGTCAGGAGTCAGGAGATAGGAGTTAGGAGATTATTTTTATTTATTCTTCCCACTCCCCACTTCCCCACTCCCCACTCCCCACTTCCCCACTTCCCCACTTCCCCACTTCATAATTCATAATTCATAATTCCCAATTAACGAATCGGTTTAGCTAAATCACCGACTTTAAAACCATTACCGGTAATGATGCGACCGACGCTAGATTGACCATCAGCTTCGACAATTTCGAGAGTGCCAATCGGTTGAGTAATCTGACGGATAACCTTACCCGTTTGCGGATCCTTGACCGTTTGAGTCGTCCGTTCGATGGAAATGCGTAAACCGACACGATAGCCTTCTCCCGTACCTTTATTGAGAATTACCTGATTTCCTGCCACGGCAGCCACTAAAGCGGTGACAGTCGGGAGCGAGCGAGGTGTAGCGGCGATTTGGTCGGCTTTATCATTGAGATTATCCACCACCTGCGCCACTGCCTTATCGGTGGCAATACTGAGTAATTTCCCTTCGTTGGAGGTTTGGGAACCACCCCCAACCCCTAAAACCACGGTTGAACCATCGGATTGATTGGCAGTACCATCTCCCTGAGCGGTGGTAATAATTTCGGCCGTGGTGGTATTAATTGCCCGGACATTTAACTTGACAAAAGCATCGGTTTCTGTCTTGGCCGTGCTAAAAATAATAAACGAGCCACCAGATTGTTTTTTTTGTAAATCGAATTGGGTAATCGAACCGATAATCACCACATCTACCCCTAAAATTTGCCCGATTTGAGCGGCAGTAGCGGCATCTACCCGTCCCGAAGCCCCCAAATTTTGTTCTCTGAGGACAGCATCAATGCGACTGCGCTCAATGACTGTATAGCGACCACTTTCCACCAATTTATTGACGAGAATATCACTGACACCACTGGCTCCACCATTGAGAAATGTTAACCACTGGGGATTACTGAGACCGCTATAATCGAAGTCTAAAACCGCTACTCGCACCTTTTCGCTTTTTTGGGCTAAGAGTAGCGGTAAATTGTTAGAGATAGCTTGGGAGAAAGCCGGTGCGTTGAAGCTAAAACCCAAACTAGAAGCAACTCCCACAAGGGTAATCAGGGCAGAAAAACCACGGATACTATCTCGATCGAACATGATAATGGGTTCTCCAGTCAATATAGAATATAGATCATAATCATCTCAAAATTGCTCTAACTATCGAGAGTGATCAAGAGCGAGAATTTTGAATAGCAGTAATTAAACCTCTGACTTCCTCGGTTCCCTCGGAAGCTTCAAAGGAAGTGGGGAATTTACCCTTAGCAATCATCCGCAATCCCAAGGGGGCAATACTTAATAAACCCTGTAAATCGCGCCAATAATTGCCCAGCACATAGAGGCCGAATTTGCGTTCATCAACCCATCCCCCTGCTTTGACTAATTCCACTAAAACTTTCCGGTGACGAATGGGACGACTACTATCGTCCGACTTGCGAGCGAGTATTTCCTGTTTAATTTTACCGATTTGATCCATGGGAGCCACTTCCATGGGACAAACCGCATTACAGAAATAGCAACGCGTACAACCCCAAACCCCTGCGGTGCCTTGGTTATAAAGTTCTAGGCGACTTTCCTGATTACCATCGCGGGAATCTGCTAGGGTGCGCTGCGCTTTTGCTAAAGCGTGGGGACCGACAAAATCGGGATTGACTTGCTTGGCATTACATTCCGAATAACAGGCGCCACACATAATGCAGTTACCCATCTGATTGAGATTGGCTCTTTCTTCTGGAGTTTGCAGAAATTCCCGTTCGGGAATGGTGCGCGCTTGACTACTAATATAAGGTTCAACCTTTTCTAAATCGTCCCAAAACGGTTGCATATTGACGATTAAATCCCGAATAATCGGTAAATTCCCCAGAGGGGCGATCGTGATTTCGGGAATTTCTCCGACATCTTTTTGGCTAGAATGGTTTAATTCACTGGCGATATTTTTTTGACAAGCCAAGGCCGAACGGCCGTTAATTTTCATCGCACAGCTGCCACAAATTGTATTGCGGCAATTTTTACGAAAGGCCAAAGTTCCATCAAGTTCCCATTTGATGCGATTAAGGCAGTCGAGAATTGTATTTCCCGCCTCCACCTCTAGGGTAAAATTTTCTAGGTAAGGGGTGTCGTTGGGTCGTTGACGCAGAATTTTAAAAGAAACTTCCATACTCGGCACGGGGATGAGGGACTCCTAATACTCAGGATAATCGATGTTAACGGGCCAAAGGGGAGCTAGTAATGGTAATTAATCCTTAAGATTTTCCCCGGTCGGTTGAGCCAAGGGGTGGGTATCTAGACCTAATCATAGATGGGCAAGTCGCTCGCAAACAGTTTAATCACCCCGGATTTACTGCTCTGGGTCATTAGTTTTTTGCCAACTCCAACCACAAGTATAGTTTCTCAATTCCTCGCTAGGTATAGCTTGATCCGTTTTATGTCCTCACTTTCTCCTCCCTGTTTTCCTCGCACCCGACCAAAAATTGCGCGAGTCTTGGCCAAAAATTTCCTCTCCCCCACAAGGCCTACACTTACTACCTAGTCCGGGGTCTTCTTAGCACGATTGTCATCACAGAACCATCAGTTTTAAAAAATTTATTATTCCCCTCTAGACATTTTTGGCAAGATTTTTGGTATGATCAATTTGTCAGTGTAAACTTAATTGACAGCCAGTCAAAAATCAAGGGACATTTAAAAGTACCATGAATGATATCTCTCCTACTCCCCTAACCGGGAAAGCTCTACTTCAAAAAGTCAAAGAGTTGGCCCACTTACCCCGTCGCGAAACGGCAAAACGTTGTGGTTACTACTCCCAAAGTAAAGATGGCCAAGTTCGGGTCAATTTAACCGACTTTTACGATGCTGTTTTGGGTGCAAAAGGGGTTCCTCTCGATCCCGAAGGCACTAAAGATGGCCGCGGCCGCGAACCCACTTTCCGGGTTAGTGTCCACAAAAATGGTCAAATCGTCATCGGTTCCACCTATACCGAACAAATGAACTTGCAGCCCGGCGATGAGTTTGAAATCAAACTTGGCTACAAGCACATCCACCTCAAACAAACGGAATCAGAAGAATCGGTAGGAGCTTAAATAGGTTACGAAGTAGGGATAAGGATAAAAAAAATCGGCAGTCAAAAGGGCTAGTTTTGACAAGACCGACCAAAAAGACAATATAGATTCTTATCCCTAATTCTAACCCCTGACCGCCTCTTTCATCAACTCGAGGGGTTTTCCTTAAGCACTTTTTCTTCTTTTTCGCAACCCCCTAGGGATGGATTTTTGTTGGAGCTAGGCTTTACCAGAGCAAAGTTCCACAGTTATTCTATCCCTAGAGGGTTTGTTTTATGGGTGTTAGGGGTAGGGGGTAGGGAAATTTCAACTAATACCCCAAAACCCCAAAACCCCACACCCCACACCCCAGTTCCCTAGCACCTAATTGACAATGGACATGGCTGCCTTAATAAAAATTATTATTTTCCTGTTAGCCTGGTTAATTCTCTGGCTGCCGATTGCCATTGTTTTAGGGAGTCGTTTGGGATGGCAACCGCTGCAAGGTACAAAACCTGACCAGAAATTGCCACTGGTGGCCTCTCTTTACGCATTGGCTCCCTTAGTTATCTGGGGATTATTAAAGATAGAGGGGAGCAGCCTCCATAATTACGGATTAATTTGCTCATTTTCCCTATTTATCTCCCTAACTAAAGGATTAATCCTGGCAGTGGTGGGATTAGGGATAATTTTTTTCCTAGAGGGGATTTTGACATGGGTACATTGGCAGCCCAAAAACCTCGCTCGCGCTTTTTCCTTGAGTTTACCCCTGTTGATAGTGGCTCTCTGGGTGGGTATTACCGAGGAATTAATCTTTCGGGGCATCTTTTTGAGCCAATTAAGCCAAGAATACGGTTTTTGGGTGGCGGGAGCCATTTCTAGCCTAATTTTTGCCCTGCTGCACCTGCTTTGGGAACGTCAGCAAACTCTGCCGCAACTACCCGGTTTATTTCTGATGGGGATGGTTCTGGTCTGGGCCCGGGCGATCGATCATGGTAGTTTAGGATTAGCTTGGGGACTTCATGGCGGTTGGGTATGGGGATTGGCCTTGCTAGACAGTGCCGAATTGATGTCTTACAGCGATTCTGGGTTAGTTTGGGTTAAAGGTATCTATAACCAACCTTTAGCCGGTTTAGCAGGCATTCTCTGCCTCTTGGGGACAGCTTGGGGGTTAAACCTGCTTCAGTAGCCAAAAGCCGGTAAAAGTGCGACCGGAATCATCCGGTTGTATGAGGAGAAAGTGCAAACCTTGGCTTTCCTCTTTGGTTGCTTGATAAGCATTGGCTGCCCGGGCCACTTCTTCATCTTCGTAGGTCAGGAAAATCCAACGCTCATTGAGACCCGATTCCAAGACTAAACCGCCCGATCGCCCCGTTTCTGTGGGAATATGAGCGATAAATACCGGGTTAATTTCCCCTAACCAACGAGCGATCGCCAAAGATTTTTTACCACCGGTAATAACCACACCGGGGATCGTTAAAGTGGAGGCTAAACCTAGTTTTAAAGGAGAAAAGGCCTCTGGTAGGGAAAGAATCGGTATTCGGCGATCGCCAAAAAAGTTAACTAAATCAACGGCGGGAAAACGAGCAAAACGCCACTCTTGACCTAAAAATTGGTCGGGTACGGGTTGTGGTGGAGGAGAGTCGATATTTATGGGGATTTGCCGCAATTCTAGCTGTTTTTTGAGGGCGTTAACGTGACGGGTTAACTCGATTTTGATCTGTAAATTTTGACCAGCGAGGAGGAATAAATTGGCGCATTGGGGGCGAAAAACTTGGATAATTTCTGGGGAGGAGACTTGACAAGCTTGCTGTAACTGTTGGGTTAACCAGTCGCTATTAGCTTGCGATTGGGGACAGGAATTTTCATAGATAAGATGACCCAGAGGATCTGAAATTAACAATTGCCAGACTGTGCCAAGAGGGGAAGAAGATGAAGATTTATAAAAATCCGCTTGCCAAATAGTCATAATTCAGTAAAAAGTCACCAGTAAAAAGTCAAAAAATGGTCAGGAGTAGAGGTCAACTAAAAATTTTACCTTACCAAGACTTTTAAAATCTAGGAGCGAGACAAAAAAGGCTATATACTAGGGAAAGCTATAGCAAAAAATGTCGAGACAATGGAAGAAAATTGGCTAGAAATTGGGACAATAGTAGCACCCCAGGGACTGGAGGGAGAATTGCGAGTTTTATCGGTATCAGATTTTCCCGAACGTTTTCAGAAGCGAGGGGTGAGGGGAATACAAGGGATCCAAGGGGGAGAAATCCGAGAAATTACTCTGCTCAGGGGACGTGAGCTACCGGGCAAAAATGTTTATGTTATCAAGTTAGAGGGGGTTGAAAATCGGGAACAAGCCGAAGCTTTGCGCGGATATAAATTATGGGCAAATAAACTAGAAAAACCTCACCTAAAAGCGGATGAATATCATGTTAGCGAGCTAGTGAACTTAGAGGTTTATCATCACCTTACAGGAGAAAAAATCGGGGTTGTGGTAGATATTTTCTGGGCGGGTAATGACATTTTAGCAGTGCAACTAGAAGCAAATCTCGCCTCTGTCAAGAAAAAAAGTCCATCCTCCGACTCAGAGGCCAGGGCCTTGGTCCCCTTCGTCAAAGAAATTGTTCCACTGGTGGATCTGAAAGCGGCACGCATCGAGATTGCGCCACCACCGGGGTTATTAGAGATCAATTTATCCTAGTGGGACTTAAACGATCAACAAGAGTATAATCGTTATAGAATAAGCACTTGACGCTGAGAGAGCAGCGATGAAAGAGACAACCCCGGCCGCGATGCCTCCCTGCTTTGACCGGTGGTGTGGACGTTTTGACAATTGCTTCAAGAGCGAAGCGCAAAAAAATGGGTTCAGACAGTATTTAGGAGGATTATTAGGGGAAAGTGAAAGGAAAAATCTAACTCAAATGACCAATAATGCCTTCGGAGTGATTTATAACCGATTACACCACTTTATTTTATCTTGGTGTTTTGTGCCTATACATTTATCCTGTGGCATAAGTTAACTGGGGGACTGCAAAGGCGGTGGCGAATCGACCATTCTTTAACCGCTTTCGGAGAAACCCTGAAACCGATTATTCTGCAAATGCACCAATTAGGAATTGAGAAAAATGCCAGACTTTAAGGTTTTAAATTTCCTCCTCGAATAAACCAAGTAATTGTGGCACTGGTAAAAGCAGTGATAGCGACAATAGCTATTTGTTTCCAGTTTTTTAATTCCCCAACTTTCTCGATTAAATCAGGAATTTTTTGGGTTAATATTGCTTGGGATTGAATTGTTCCTTCAATTTTAGCCGTGATAATTTTGACTTCCGTGATTTCTTTGTGTAGGTTAATAAATTGCTGGTTATTTTCTTCTCTCAGGGTTTCTAGTTGTTTGCGATTATCTTCCTTTAGCGTATCAATTTGCTTGCGGGTTTCTTCTCGCAGGGAGCTTATTTGCTCGCGGTTTTCCTGTCGCATTGCCGAGAGTAAGTCTTTCAATTCTTGAATATCATTGCTGGTAACAGTAGTCATAGAATTAACCCCAAGAGAATCTATTTAACCGGCACTCTTTGATTTTATTATATTTCACCTATGCTAAAAAGGTCAAATTCATCAAATTTAATTACTTCAGAGTCAGGATAACGAGTATCAAAACGATAACTGCTCACGGTTCCTTTTTCTGTATCTAAAATGCTAAAAACCGTCACATCATTACTGGCAATATAGGGTAAAGGTTGATTAACCCAATCCACTAGAGGAGCAATATTCGGGATAATTGCTGCTAATCCATTAGGATTACCGATGGCTGCATAATTTCTATCGAGAGGTACAGGACGTTTTTTATCACCTAAATAAGCACCATAACTATTACCTACGTTAGAAGATTCGAGAAAATTAGTGCCGTTAGGACTAAGAAAACGATTCCATAAATGAGAATGACCATAGAAAACCAAATTAACCTTGGCCGATTCTAATAAAGGAATTAGATCGCGAATAATATAATCATTTTCTTGGGGATAATCATAGCGTACTGATGTAACTTTTCCCGTGGCATCCTCTTGAATTGTCGGTAGGGGATCGGTGTAGGGTGGAACGATATTTCCTCCTAGGGTATGGGGAGGATGATGAAACATAACTACTTTATATTTAGCCTCTTGAAATTCTCGACTATTTAACTCTTTTTCTAACCATTGATATTGAGGACTACCCTGAGCAATTGGCTCAAAAATATGCTGACCGTAACCCCATCGATCGGGTCTGTCTAAATCTCTTTGATTTTCGTAATATCTTCCCCTTGCACTGGGTTCTAAATTGGGATTTCTCCAGATATTAGTAACATATAAAACCACTAAACGAATATCACCAAAAGTTAGAGAATAATATTTATTTTGAGGCAAAGAAAAAATTTCTTCGTAGGTTTCTGTGTTGAAAGCCTTATTTTTTAACCAGTTTTCATTAATTGCTGCTGTATCCTCTGCTAGTTTTTTAGCAATAAAGTGAGGAATAGCATCTTCAAACTGTTCATTTAAACCTCTGGAAGTAGAAAATCTGCCCATAACTTCATGATTACCAATAGCAGTAAATAAGGGTGCATTTTGAATAATTTCACCTCCTTTATAAATAGTTTGAATGCCATTTTTTGTGAGAGTATAATTAGCACGACCTTGTAAACAGGGAAAGAATGCCCCACCGCGAATATCATCAAACCATTCCGACGCTCGATCGGGTATATTAACTAAATCTCCGGCTAAAAAAACCGCATCTACCTGTCCAATAGTTTCGCTAACTTTTTGCAAATTAGCGGCAGTCATCGGCATTAATTGATGATCGGAAGTGAGCAGAATTTTGAGATTAGTTCCTTTTTTTGGTGTTGGGGTAAGGGTATAAAGATCACTTCTAATCGCTGTATTTTCCTGAAAACTGGTGACTTGATAGGGAATCCTTTCCCCGGGATTTAAATCAGTAATTTCGGCCTGATGTCGCCAGATTTCTCGATCGGTTAAAGATTGATAAGCTTCAAGGGTTGTCGATTTGGCATCTTCTCTAACTCTAGTTAATTTGCTAGTGCGAGCGAGGGCAATTTTCTCTAGTTTTTCCCCATAGCGCACCTGATGACGAGTGCCAAAAAATTCCGTAAACCAAACCACTTTTATTGATGTTTCGGTGGGTAATTGTAAAAAAGGTTCGCTTAAAAGTTGATTCTTGTTCATTGTCGCTAAAAGATAACTAATTATAATTAAAAAAGCTGGATTAATATAACATCCAGCTTTTGAGATGCTCAAGTTAAAGAGGACTAACAAAACTGTTAACCGCTCTTAGGGTAATTTTAGTGACAGACTCCCGTGAAAGAATCACCACCATGCTTAACTTTAATGGTGCGAAGATTGTTTTCTAGGGTAAAACTAACCGGTGTTCCTGCTTGACTTTTTCCACTAAAAGTATTTCTACCTTGATAGGTAGTGACAGCTAATCCTATTGGCTGCATTTCCGGGGGAGTTGCGGCAGCAAAATTATCAATCGTTACGGTGTTATCGTCTTTGTTAACTACCAAAATTTGCCCTTCCACCACATCACTAACCGGGGAAACCATTGTCAGTGTCACCGGTTCTTTTTTGTTGATTGAGTCGTCATCAATTTCAGAAGTATAAACATATAGTTTTACTCCTTGGGCGGTTTTGCCAGTTGCTGTACAGATGATACCATCTCCTAGAGTAGGCATTTGGGCAATTGTCGGCTGAATTAAGACGCTAGGGACACCGAGCAGGGTAGCAGTGGCTAAAAGAGCGGTTTTACTCAGATTTTTAAGCATGAATTTCTCGGTTCAAGTGGACTTCTATTCGGTTTTTAGCACATTACCTGTGCCACGAGAAATCAAGATAACACAAAAATTGGTTAGAAATTTTTATAAAGTGTTGAGTGAGATTATTGGCTTTTGCTGCCATTAAATCGACAAAATAGCCATTAAATAATTCTTAAATTCTCCTACTCACTGGCAATAACTGGCAGATTCCCTGTTTTATCAGCTACTGTAAAACCTTAGATTCTAACTGCTGCTGTTGCCAGAGGTTTTGATAGACTCCGGGGACTGCGATTAACTCCTCGTGGGTTCCTATCTGGACAATTTCTCCGCGATCCATGACAAAAATGCGATCGGCAGTGGCAGCGGCCGATAATTGATGGGAGATAAAAATCACGGTTTTTTGGCTTTCTTGGCTGATATTTTCCAAAATAGCTGTAGCCGTTTGATTATCGACGCTAGATAGGGCATCATCAAGGATTAAAATCGGTGCTTGGATGGCTAAAGCGCGCGCTAAAGAGGCCCGTTGACGTTGACCACCGGAAAGAGTAATCCCACGTTCTCCCACTAAAGTTCCGTATTTTTGCGGGAAATTCTCGATTTCCTCCTGAATTCTCGCTTGTTTGGCCGCCGATTCCACTGCCGAAAAATTCAGCAGCGGATCGCCATAACGGATATTATCTTCAATAGTGGTACTAAATAAAAAACTTTCTTGGGGAACATAAGCGATCGCTTTTCGCAGCTCTTCAAGGGCAATTTGAGTGACATCTTGATTATCAATAAATAACTGTCCCTCGGCAATATTCAAAAGACGGGGAATAGCGTTAGCAAGGGTAGATTTTCCCGATCTGATCGCACCGACGACCGCTACCGTTTCCCCGGGATTAATGGTAAAAGAAAGAGATTTTAAGGCGGGTTCCTTAGCATCAGGATAGAAAAAAGTCAAGGCTTTGGCGGTAATTTTTCCTTGAATATTTTTTAAGTGAATACAATCGGCATTGTCTTTAATTTTAGCCTCGGCTAATAGGATAGTTTCCAGGCGATCTATACTCACTTCTCCCTGTTGGTAGGCAGTAATAGTGAAACCTAATAAAGCAGTGGGAAAAACTAATCTTTCTGCCAAAATTAACAGAGCAATAAAGTCCCCAATGGTGATATTACCCGCTATAATTTGTCTAGTACCGAGAGCAAGCAACGCCAATAAACTGACATAGGCCAAAGCTTCAATCAGGGGAAAAAGAAAATTACGAGTCTGGACTAAATCTAAATTAGCCTGTAATAATTCGCGATTTCTTTGCTTAAATGCTCGGCGCTCGTTACCTTCTTGGGCATAAATTTTAATCAGAGTAATACCACTCATATCCTCTTGAATTAAATCGCTCAGATGCGAGAGTTTTTCTTGTACTTTTTTCTGTTGCCGCTGCAGACGACCACTAAATAACTGCACCGCAATTAACATCAAAGGATAGACAGAAATAGCGGCGATTGAAAGGGGAATATGAATCGCTAACATTACAGGCAAAGTTAACCCATAGGCAAAAAAAGTATTAGCCAAACTGAGCAAAGCAAAACCCACCAGACGACGGATATTATCCACATCGCTAGTGGCACGGTTGATTAAATCTCCTGAAGTTTGCCGAGAAAAATAGGCAGGTTCAAGGGTTAATAAATGCTGAAAGATTTTTTGTTTAAGCTCGAACTCTACCTGACGACCGATCCCGAATAACAATACTCTGGAAATCATGCGGATAAACCACATAATCGAGGCTAAAGCGACAATTAAAATCAGATAATAAATGATTTTTTGAAAGTCAAAGGATTTACTCAGATCATCGATGCTATCCCGGATTAAAAGCGGTATATAAACACCCAAAAGATTAACAATAAGCAAAGCAACTACCCCCCCAGTTACTATTTGCCAATGGGGACGTAGATAATTTGCTAGTTTTTTAATGCGAGAATAAGCCATATTCAGTTATCAGTAATCGGTGATCAGTTATCAGTTAGAATAGGGAACAGGAAACAGGCAAAAGGGGGAATAGATAGGGTTTGCGGCAAAAAGTTTTTCGGTGGGGGTAGGGTGTGGGGTGTAGGGTGTAGGGTTTTACCGATTTTCAGGTGGTCAATTACCTAATTTTCAGGGAAAAAGTCCCGGAATTTTCCCCCCGATCACTCCCATGCCAGGCACTTTTGGATTTCAAAAAGGTCTAAAAGTCTTATCCAACAAGGTTTTTAGATTTATTCAGCCAGCCCTAGATAATCAGTGGATTATGAGATGCGGCCACATTTCCCACCCAAGAATTTTTATTTTTTCTCCTTGTCCTGATTTGGCCTCGGTTTAACATTAGAACCAGCCTTGGGCGGTTTACCGGGGGGCTTATCAATTTTAGCTTGATAGCCGTCGTTTTTCTGAACTCGTCATTCTTGTTTTTCGGACATTTTATCTCTCTTCTGTCAAAGTGGGTGAGGTAAAATGAGAAAAAAGTTGTCAAACCCTTATAGAGAGAATGGTTAAGCCTCGTCCTGCCCAACCTACCGTTCAATTCCTAGATACCTCCTGTGAATTGTACAGAGACTTATTCGTAGAAGTAAGAGCTTAGGAAGCCTTTAAATATCTTCAGTTAGGATTAATAAGTGAGAGGAAAAGGAAGAGTTTGCCGGCAATAGCTAAAGCCGTAGGCTTGGAAAATGGACAGAGCTTACACCATTTTATTAGTCAATCACCGTGGCAAGCCAAAGATTTAGAGAAAAGAAGATTAGAAATCATCTTAAATATCACTTTAGCAAATTACTTGTTAAAAGTTGGTAGAGCAGCCTAGATTCGTAAAACAGCAGGCGACACAGTCCATCTTTGCCCAGTGCTTTAAAACTTGGTAACTCTTGGTTGACTTCGATTTTTTGCCCGGTTTTCTCGTTTCGAGTAAAATAGGTGTGATTTCTGGAATTTAACCAAGAGTCTTTAAGTTTAGCAACAATCTCAGTTTTAGCGGGTTTGTTGGGACAAATAGTAACCATTGCATGAGCGTATAAGTGAGAGCGCATTAAGTCTGAACCCTTCCAAGATTGGCTCTTCGGGAATTGTTATGCAAATAATTAACTTAAAATAAAATTCGATGAGAGTGCCTACGCCCAAAAATAGCTCAAATCCATACAGGGAAGGACTTAAGGTACAAACAGGTTAATACCAAAAGATAGACAATCGAGTTAAGATTTGATATAATAGCCAAAAACCAGAGTATTTTACTTATGATACTTGACAAATTTTTGAACCTAGAAGGAACCTCTATTAAGAAGAAAAGAAGCAAAGCTAGAAGTTTTAAAGCGAAGTAAGTATAGCCTGTTAAAAAATGAAGAAGATTTAACGGAACCCCAAAAAATTAAACTAGAAGCTATCCAAGAAAATTTACCAAATTTGAAAGAGATGCACGAGTTAAAGGAAGAATTTAGAAAGATTTATGAAACCTCAGAGAATCCGACAGAGGGAATGCTATCCATCTCGGAATGGTTGGCAAAATCCTCCAGTGTTTTTACCA
>VYMG01000282.1_pt1 | contig 13874 bp, 10 predicted proteins | sample 5115261 | NCBI WGS metagenome assembly VYMG01 (sample SAMN12291781, study PRJNA351875) | freshwater metagenome | isolation source: freshwater lake | place: USA: Michigan, Wintergreen Lake | collected 2013-08-08 | reverse complement strand
TCACGTTCAGGTCGCCGACCGCGTGCAGCCGGCGCACCGTCGCGAACACGCGCGAGGCCGAGGCGGCGAGCTGCCGGCCCATTGCCGCGAGCTCCTCGCCCGCCGGCCCCTGCCCGGCGAGCGCGGCCGCTCGGGCAACGCAATCCTCGACCTCGCCGGCGAACAGCATCGCCGCCCGTCCCTGCCCGATCACCATCTTGCGCCCGAGCAGGTCGAGCGCCTGGATGCCGTGCGTGCCCTCGTGGATCGGGTTGAGCCGGTTGTCGCGGTAGAACTGCTCGACGTCGTAGTCGCGGGTGTAGCCGTAGCCGCCGTGCACCTGGATGGCGAGCGAGTTCGCCTCGAGGCACCACTGCGACGGCCAGCTCTTGACGATCGGCGTCAGCAGCTCGAGCAGCCAGGTCGCGCGCTCGCGCAGCGCGTCGTCGCCGGTCTGCTCGTCGTCGACCAGCCGCGCGCAGTACAGGCACAGCGCCAGCCCGCCCTCGGCGTACGCCTTCTGCGCGAGCAGCATCCGCCGAACGTCGGCGTGCTCGACGATCGGCACCTGCGGCGACGACGGGTCCTTCGCCTGCGGGTGCCGGCCCTGCGGCCGGTTGCGCGCGTAGTCGAGCGCGTGCAGGTAGCCGGTGTAGCCGAGCGCCGCCGCACCGAGCCCGACACCGATCCGCGCCTCGTTCATCATGTGGAACATGCAGGCGAGGCCCTTGCCGGCCTCGCCAACCAGCCAGCCGATCGCCCCCGCCTCGCCGCCCGGCCGGAAGCGCCCCTCGCCGAAGTTCAGCAGCGTGTTGGTCGTGCCGCGGAAGCCCATCTTGTGGTTGAGCCCGGCGAGTGTCACGTCGTTGCGTTCGCCGACCGAGCCGTCGTCGGCCAGCAGCTTCTTGGGCACCAGGAACAGCGAGATGCCCTTCGTGCCGGGCACGAGCTTCCCGTCAGGCCCGGTGATCTTCGCGAGCACCAGATGGACGATGTTCTCGGTCAGCTCGTGCTCGCCGCCCGAGATCCACATCTTGTTGCCGAAGAGGCGGTAGCTGCCGTCGGCGCGCGGCTCGGCGCGGGTGCGGATGTCGGACAGCGACGAGCCGGCCTGCGGCTCGGACAGGCACATCGTCCCGTAGAAACGACCGGACAGCAGGTGCGGCACCCAGGCCGCCTTCTGCGCCTCGGTGCCGTGCGCGAGCAGCAGGTTGGCGTTGCCCTGCGTCAGGAACGGGTAGCCGACAGCGGCGACGCTCGCCGCATCGAACCACGCGAAGCACGCCTTGGCGAGCGTCACCGGCAGCTGCATGCCGCCGTGCTCATAGTCGTTGCCGGCAGCGATCAGGCCGGCCTCGTTGAACACGTTCAGCGCCGCCTTCAGCGGCTCGGGCGTGTGGACGCGCTCGCCGTCGAAGCTCGGCTCCTCGGCGTCGAGCAGCCTGTTGATCGGCTTGAAGTGCTCGGTGGCGATCTTCGCACTGGTGTCGAGCGCGGCGTCGAAGGTCTCGCGCGAGTGGTCGGCATAGCGCGGCCGCTCGCACAGCCGTTCCACCTGCAGCCACTCGTACAGCAGGAACGCGAGGTCGCGGGGGTTCAGCAGCTTCGAATCCACGGGTCGGTTCCTCTGCGTGGGCGGCGAGTGCGGAGGCACGCGCCGCCCGGTCCACACTCAAGCGATCTCGAACAGCCCGGCCGCGCCCATGCCGCCACCGATGCACATCGTGACGACGCCGAGCTTGGCGCCGCGGCGCTTGCCCTCGATCAGCAGGTGACCGGTCAGGCGTTGGCCCGACACGCCGTAGGGGTGGCCGACCGCGATCGCGCCGCCGTTGACGTTGAGCGTGTCGTTGTCGATGCCGAGCTGGTCGCGGATGTAGAGCACCTGGACCGCGAACGCCTCGTTCAGCTCCCACAGGTCTATGTCCGAGACCTTCAGGCCGTGGCGCTTGAGCAGCTTCGGCACCGCGAAGACCGGGCCGATCCCCATCTCGTCGGGCTCGCAGCCGGCGACCGCGAAGCCGCGGAACACGCCCATGATCGGCAGGCCGCGCTTCTCGGCGAGCGCGCGGTCCATCACCACGCACGCGCCGGCGCCGTCCGAGAACTGCGATGCGTTGCCCGCGGCGATCACGCCGCCCTCGATCGCCGGCTTGATCTGCGAGACGCCCTCGTAGGTCGTGTCGGCGCGGATGCCCTCGTCGCGGTCGAGCACGACCTGCTTCGTCGTCTCGACGCCGGTCTGCTTGTCGACCACCTTCATGTCCACGGTGATCGGAGCGATCTCGTCCCGGGTCTTTCCGGCCGCCGCGGCGGCCGCGGCGCGCTGCTGCGACTGCACGCCGTAGCGGTCCTGCGCCTCGCGCGCGATACCGTATCGCTTGGCGACCATCTCGGCGGTCTGCAGCATCGGCCAGTACACTTCGGGCTTGGTCTTCTTCAGCCCCGGATCGACCAGGTCCTTCTTGTTCATGTCGTTCTGCACGAGCGAGATCGACTCGACGCCGCCGGCGACGTAGACGTCGCCCTCGCCCGCCATGATCCGCTGCGCGGCCAGGGCGATCGTCTGAAGGCCCGACGAGCAGAAGCGGTTGACGGTCATGCCGGAGACGGAGACCGGGCAGCCGGCCGCCAGCGCGATCTGGCGCGCGATGTTCGAGCCGGTCGCGCCCTCGGGGTTTGCGCAGCCCATGATCACATCCTCGACCTCGGCGGCCTCGATGCGTGCGCGCTCGAGCGCGGCCTTGACCGCGTGGCCGCCCATGGTCGCGCCGTGGGTCATGTTGAGCGAGCCTCGCCAGGATTTCGCGAGGCCGGTGCGGGCGGTGGAGACGATGACTGCTTCACGCATTGGAGTGCTCCGTGTGGATTCGGTTCGGTGGGTCGGTCAGCCGTTGAAGCGCTTGCCTTCGGCGGCGAGCTTCGCCAGCAGCGGGGCGGGCTTCCAGAACGTCGGATCGGCGTTCGGGTTCGCGGCGAAGCCCGTCATGGTCTCGACGACCTTCGGCAGCCCGACGGTATCCGCATAGAACATCGGCCCGCCGCGGTAGCGCGGGAAGCCGTAGCCGGTCAGGTAGATGATGTCGATGTCGGAGGCCCGCAGCGCGATGCCCTCCTCGAGGATGTACGCCGCCTCGTTGACCATCGCGAACATCAGCCGCTGGACGATCTCCTCGTCGCTGACCTGACGCGGCGTCACGCCCAGGCGCGCCCGCTCCTCGACCAGCATCTTCCCGACCACCTCCGACGGGTGCGCGGTCCGGTCGCCCGGCTTGTAGTCGTACCAGCCCGCCGAGGTCTTCTGGCCGTAGCGGCCCATCTCGCAGAGCAGGTCCGCGGTCCTGCTGTAGCGCAGGTTCGGCTTCTCGAGGTAGCGGCGCTTGCGGATGTACCAGCCCACGTCGTTGCCGGCGAGGTCGCCCATCCGGAACGGGCCCATCGCCATGCCGAAGCGCTCGAGGGCGCCGTCGACCTGCTGCGGCGTGCAGCCTTCCTCGAGCAGGAAGCCCGCCTGGCGCGAGTACTGTTCGATCATCCGGTTGCCGATGAAGCCGTCGCAGACGCCCGAGACGACGCCGACCTTCTTGATCTTCTTGGCGAGCGCCATCGTCGTGGCAAGCACGTCCTTGGCGGTCGCCTTGCCGCGCACGACCTCGAGCAGCCGCATCACGTTGGCTGGCGAGAAGAAGTGCGTGCCGATCACGTCCTGCGGGCGCTTGGTGAACGACGCGATCTTGTCGACGTCCAGCGTCGAGGTGTTCGACGCGAGGATCGCCCCCGGCTTCATCGTCGCGTCGAGCGTCTCGAACACCGCCTTCTTGACCGCCATGTCCTCGAACACCGCCTCGACGACCATGTCTGCCTGCGCGAGGTCGGCGTAGGCCAGCGTCGGCCTGATCATCGCCATCCGCTGCTCGACCTGCTCCTGCGTCATCCGGCCCTTCCTGGCCGTCGCCTCGTAGTTCTTGCGGATCGTGGCGACGCCGCGGTCGAGCGCCTCCTGCTTGGTCTCGAGCAGCACCACCGGGATGCCGGCGTTGATGAAGTTCATCGTGATGCCTCCGCCCATCGTGCCGGCGCCGATGACGGCGGCCGACTTGACCGGACGGGTCGGCGTGTCGTCGGGCACGTCCGGGATCTTGGCCGCGGTGCGCTCGGCGAAGAACGCGTGGCGCATCGACTTCGACTCGGTGCCGTCGATCAGTTCCCCGAACAGCGTGCGCTCGACCAGCATGCCCTCGTCGAAGGGCTTCTTGACCGCCGCCTCGACGCATTCGAGGTTCTTCATCGGCGCCGGGTAGCCGCGGTAGGTCTTGGCGACGTGCTCGCGGGCCTGCGCGAAGAACGCGTCGGCGCCGCCCGGCAACGACGCCGGATCGACCGAGGTGTCTCGGATCTTCGGGCGTGCCGCACCCGCTGCGACCACCTCGCGCGCGAACGCGATCGCGCCCGCGACCAGGTCGCCCTCGACGATCTTCGTGCCGTAGCCCAGGCGGATCGCCTCCTCGGCCTTGATCGGGTTGCCGGTGACGATCATGTCGAGCGCCTTGGCCGCGCCGATCAGGCGAGGCAGGCGCTGCGTACCGCCGGCGCCGGGCAGCAGGCCGAGGTTGACCTCGGGGAGTCCGATCATCGTGCCGGGCGCGCAGACGCGGTAGTGGCAGCCGAGCGCGAGCTCGTTGCCGCCGCCGAGCGCGAGCCCGCCGACCGCGGCGACGACCGGCTTGGGCGCGCCCTCGATCAGCGCGATCAGGTCCTGCAGGTTAGGGGTGGCCGACGACTTCGGCGTGTTGAACTCGCGGATGTCGGCGCCGCCCGAGAACGCGCGCGCGGTGCCGGTCAGCACGACCGCCTCGACCGAGGCGTCGGCCATGGCCTTGCGGATGCCGGCGTCGATGCCGGTGCGCAGGTCGAAGCCCAGGCCGTTGACCGGCGGGTTGTCCATCACGATGACGGCGATCTCGCCGTCCTGGCGGTAGCTGGCTTGGGTCATGGGACCGGATCTCCTCGGAAAACGAACGGTCGTGCTTTTATTGGGACGGAAAAAACGGGCGGAGGCAGCGCCTGCCCGTCGGTGACCTGTCGCCCAGCACTATACCGAAGGACGGCTGCGGACGTGCTGCTCGAGCGCTCGGCGCGCCGAGCCGTTCGCGCGACGGGTCCCGCTCACACCTCGAGCCACTCCTTCCGGACCTGGGCGTTGGCGCGCAGGTCGGCCGGAGTCCCCTCGAACACGATGTGCCCGTGGCCCATCACGTAGACGCGCTGCGAGATGTCGAGCGCGATCGCGAGCTTCTGCTCGACCAGCAGGATCGAGATGCCGCGCCGCTCGAGCTCCTTCAGGTACAGGGCGACCTGCTCGACGATCTTCGGCGCGAGCCCCTCGGTCGGCTCGTCGATCATGATCAGGTCCGGGTCGCCCATCAGCGTGCGGCACAGCGTCAGCATCTGCTGCTCGCCGCCCGACAGTACCCCTGCCTGGGTGTGCTGGCGCTCCTTGAGCCGCGGGAACATCCCGTACATGTCGTCGATCGACCAGCGGCCCGCGGTCTTGACCTTCAGGCCGAGGATCAGGTTCTGCTCGACGGTCAGGGTCGGGAAGATGTCGCGGTTCTCCGGCACGTAGCCCAGCCCGCGGTGCGCGATCTCGAAGGCCTTCAGGCCGAGGATCTCGTCGCCCTTGAATCGCACCGATCCGGTGCCGGTGACCAGGCCCATCACCGTCTTCACGGTCGTGGAGCGCCCGACGCCGTTGCGGCCGAGCAGGCTCACGATCTCGCCCTGTCCGACGCGCATGTCCACGCCGTGCAGCACGTGGCTCTTGCCGTAATACGCATGCAGGTCCCGGACCTCGAGCATCGGCTCAGCCATGCGACTCCTCCGTCAGCGTCGTGCCGAGGTAGGCCTCCTGCACGGCCCGGTTCTCGCGGATGCGCGAGGGCGCGTCCGAGGCGATCACCTGGCCGTAGACGACGACCGAGATCCGGTCGGCCAGCCCGAACACCACGCTCATGTCGTGCTCGACCATGACCAGCGTCTTGCCCTCCGTCATGCGGCGGATCAGTTCGACCGCAGCGTCGGATTCGGAGCGGCTCATGCCGGCCGTGGGCTCGTCGAGCAGGATCACCTCGGCCCCGCCGGCGACGGTGATGCCGATCTCCAGCGCGCGCTGCTCGGCGTAGGTCAGCAGCCCGGCCATCGCGTCGCGCCGGCCGCGCAGGCCGATGCGCTGGACGATGTCCTCGGCCCGCTCGGCGGCGTCCTTGAGGGCGTCGAGCCGGTGCCAGAACGAGTACTTGTAGCCCAGCGGGTACAGGGTGGCGCAGCGCACGTTCTCGAACACCGACATCTTCGGGAAGATGTTCGTGATCTGGAAGCTGCGCGACAGGCCCAGCCGGTTGATCTCGAACGGCTTCAGGCCGGTGATGTCGCGCCCGGCCAGCTCGATGCGCCCGGCGCTGACCGGAAAGCGGCCCGAGATCAGGTTGAACAGCGTCGACTTGCCAGCCCCGTTCGGGCCGATCACCGCGTGCCGCTCGCCCCTGGGGATGTCGAGGTCGACGCCGCGGATGATCTCGGTCTTGCCGAAGCTCTTTCGCACGCCGGCCAGCTTCAGTGCGGTGGTGCTCATGGTGGTTCCGTTCAGATCCCCTGCTCGCGCCGGATCTGGTCTTCGATCTTTTCCTGGACGGCGCCCCACTCGCGCGAGAAGTACCGGCGCATCGCCTCGAACGACACCGCACCGGCTGCCAGGATCCCGAGCGCGAGCACCCAGAACGCCGGGTCCCCGCCGTCGGCCGTGAACCCGAAGATCTTCGTCTGCGTGCCCGTCGCGAAGTTGAGCGTCAGGTGGTAGCTCATCTCGACGACGAGGATGATCCCGACGAGCAGCACCAAGCCGGTGAGCAGCACGCCGACGTACGCATCGCGCAGGCGCCCGAACAGCTTGTACTTCGCGACCCGCAGATTCATCAGGATCAGCGAGGCGATGCCGCCCGGCGCATAGAGCACCATCAGCACGAAGAACACCCCGAGATAGAACTGCCACGCCTTCGTCCACTCGGACAACGCGATCGCGAACAGCACGAAGATCACCGAGCCGATGATCGGTCCGAAGAAGAACATCGCCCCGCCGATGAACGCGGCCAGCAGCACGCCGCCCGAACGGGCCGCCGATACGTTCTCCGCCGACACGATCTCGAAGTTGATCGCCGCCAGGCCGCCCGAGATCCCCGCGAAGAAGGCCGAGACGATCAGCACCAGGTAGCGCACCCGCTGGGTGTTGTAGCCGACGAACTCGGCCCGCTCCGGGTTGTCGCGCACGGCGTTCGAGATCCGGCCCAGCGGGGTGTGCGAGAACGCGAACATCGCGATCATCGAGCCGAAGCACCACAGCGCGATCAGGTAGTAGACCTGGATCGCCGGCCCGTAGGTGATGCCCAGGAACGGCTCGCCGACCACGCGGTTGCTCGAGATCCCGCCCTCGCCGCCGAAGAAGCCGGGAAACATCAGCGAGGCCGCGAACACCATCTCGCCGATGCCCAGCGTGATCATCGCGAACGGCGTGCCCGACTTCTTGGTGGTCACGTAGCCGAAGATCACGCCGAACAGTGCGCCGAACAGCCCGCCCACCAGCGGGATCAGGGACATCGGCAGCGGCAGCGTGCCGGCGCCGACCCAGTTCATCGCGTGGATCGCGAAGAACGCGCCCAGCCCCGAGTAGACCGCGTGACCGAACGACAGCATGCCGCCCTGTCCGAAGATCATGTTGTAGGACAGGGCGAAGATGATCAGGATGCCCATCTGCGAGAGCAGCGTGATCGCGAAGCCCGTGCGGAACACCAGCGGGGCCACGAGGAAGATCGCCGCGGTCAGACCCCAGACCAGCCAGCGGCCGACGTCGATGGGCGCAAAGCGGACGACGCGTCCGGCGTCCGGGTGCGTACTCGCCACGGCCTCAGCCCTCCCTCGTGCCCATCAGGCCCTTGGGCCTGAAGATCAGGATCAGTACCAGCAGCAGGTAAGGCAGCACCGGCGCCACCTGCGACAGCGTCAGCTTCAGGACGTCGTAGCCGAATGCGTCGGGGCCGATGCTCAGCCCGAGCGACTCGGCGAGCTTGAGCCCCGAGTAGTCGATCGCGATCGCGAAGCTCTGCATCACGCCGATCAGGAGCGACGCGACGAAGGCGCCTGCGAGCGAACCCATGCCGCCCACCACCGTCACCACGAAGATGATCGAGCCCACCAGTGCCGCCATCGAGGGCTCGGTCACGAACGCGTTGCCTCCGATCACGCCGGCCAGCCCGGCGAGCGCGGTGCCGCCGGCGAAGGTCAGCATGAACACCCGGGGCACGTTGTGGCCCAGCGCCTCGACGGTCTCGGGGTGGGTCAGCGAGGCCTGGATCACCAGCCCGATCCGGGTGCGCGTCAGCATCAGCCAGATCGCCACGAGCATCAGCACCGCGACCAGCATCATGAAGCCGCGGTACTTGGGGAAGCTGGTCGTGAACAGCGTGAAGAGCGGCCCCTGCAGTTCCTCCGGCACCTGATAGGGCACCGCTGCCCGCCCCCAGACGATCTGCACCAGCTCGACGATGATGTAGGAGAGCCCGAACGTGAACAGCAGCTCGGGCACGTGCCCCCACTTATGCACCCGGCGCAGCCCGTACTTCTCGACGAGCGCACCGAGCAACCCGACGACGATCGGTGCGAGCACCAGCGCGGGCCAGTAACCGACCCAGGTGCTGATCTGGTAGGCCACGTACGCACCGATCATGTAGAACGACGCGTGCGCGAAGTTGAGCACGCCCATCATACTGAAGATCAGCGTCAGGCCCGAGGCGAGCATGAACAGCAGCAGCCCGTAGCTGACGCCGTTCAGCAGCGAGATCAGGAAGAATTCCACGACGGACTGCCGGGTCGGATGGCGCGGAACCGGGTCCGCGGACAGGGGATGGCCGGTGCGCCCGGCCTCGAGGCCGAGCCCGGCCCCGGCCCAACCGTAGCCGGGCCGGGCAGGCGCGTCAGGGCTTGGCCGGCCGCTTCATCTGGCAAGAGGTCGGCTGCGCCGCCACGTACGCATCGAGCCGCTGGTCGGTCTTCCAGCCGAAGCCGGTGTTCTCTTGGTCGAACTTAACGGTCTTGCCGTCGACCTTCGTCCAGGTCGCGATATAGACCGGCTGCTGCAGCTGGTGGTCGGAGGCGCGCATCTCGACCTCGCCGTTCAGCGTGGTGAACTTCAGGCCGGACATCGCGTGGGCGACCCGCAGCGGCTCGGTCGACTTGGCGCGCTTCATGCCCTCGCCGAGCATCCGCAGCGCCGCGTGGGTCTGCATCGTGTAGTAGTCGTCGTTGAACTTCTTCTTGAAGCCGTCGACGATGTCCTGGCCCTTGACCGTCGGATCGTTGGGGTGCCAGTTCGCGACCATCTTGACCCGGTCGGCGCCCGCCGCGCCCATCGCCGTCGGCACGCCGGTGGTGCCCGCGTAGTAGGTGTAGAAGTTCGCGTCCAGGCCCGCGTCCTTGGCCGCCTTGATCATCAGCGCCAGGTCGGCGCCCCAGTTGCCGGTGATGATCGTGTCGGCGCCGGCCGCCTTGATCTTCGCGACGTACGGCGCGAAATCCCGGACCTGAGCGAGCGGGTGGCGGTCCTTGCCTACGATCTGGATGTCGGGCCGCTTGCGCTTCAGGTATTCCTCGGCGGCGCGCTCGACCGAGTGGCCGAACGCGTAGTCCTGGTTGATCAGATAGACCTTCTTGATCTCCTGGCGCTTGGCCATGAAGGAGGTGAGCGCCTCCATCTTCATGTCCGCATTGACGTCCATGCGGAAGTGCCAGAAGTGACAGCGCTCGTTGGTGAGGACCGGATCGACCGCCGCGTAGTTGACGAACACGATCTCCTTGCCGGGATTGCGTTCGTTGTGCTTCTGGATCGCGTCGGACAGCGCGATCGCGACGCCCGAGCCGTTGCCCTGCACGACGTAGCGGATGCCTTGGTCGATCACCGACTTGAGCACCGTCAGGCTCTCCTGCGGCGACAGCTTGTTGTCGAAGGGAACGACCTCGAACTTGACGTCGCCGGCCCACTTCTCGCGGTTGGCGACGTCAGCGACGAACTGCCAGCTGCGCACCATGTTCTGGCCCACCGGGGCCATCAGGCCCGACAGCGGATCGATCCACGCGATCTTGACCGTGCCCGACTGGGCCTGGACGGCGCTCGAGGCGAATGCGACGGCGAAGGCGAACGGGATCGCCGCGGTGCGGATGCGCATGGGATGTCTCCTGTCGTGTCGGGCGCCGCAGCCCGTTGTCGTGTCGAGCGGCAATAGATGATACCCGGAATCAGGCGGTCGGCAACCGGTAGTCCCGGAAGGTTTCCCTTAACTTCGTCTTCAGGATCTTGCCGGTCGCCCCGAGCGGGATCGCGTCGACGAACTGCACGTCGTCCGGCGTCCACCACTTCGCGATCTTGCCCTCGTAGAACCCGATCAGCTCGTCCTTCGTGACTTCGGCGCCGGGCTTCTTCACGACGACCAGCAGCGGGCGCTCGTCCCACTTCGGATGCGCGATGCCGATCACCGCGGCCTGCGCGACCGCGGGATGTGCGATCGCGAGGTTCTCCAGGTCGATCGAGCTGATCCACTCGCCGCCCGACTTGATCACGTCCTTGCTGCGGTCGGTGATCTGCATGTAACCGTCGACGTCGATGGTCGCGACGTCGCCGGTCGGGAACCATCCGCGACCTTCCGCGTCGTACGTCAGCGGATCGCCGCCCTCGCCCTTGAAGTACTCCTTGACCACCCAGGGCCCGCGCACCAGCAGGTTGCCGTAGGCCTTGCCGTCCCAGGGCAGCTCGGTGCCCGCGTCGTCGACGATCTTCATATCGACGCCGAAGATCACGTGACCCTGCTTCTCGAGGATCTTCTGCTGCGCCTCCTTGGGCAGGTCCAGGTGCTTGTTCTGCAGCCGCGACAGCGTGCCGAGCGGCGACATCTCGGTCATGCCCCAGGCGTGGATCACGTCGACGCCGTACTGCTCCTGGAACGCGCGGATCATCGCCGGCGGGCAGGCCGAGCCGCCGATCACCGTGCGCCGGAAGCTCGAGAACCTGAGGTTGTTCGACGATACGTGCTGCAGCAGGCCGAGCCAGACCGTCGGCACTCCGGCCGAGTAGGTGACCTTCTCGGCCTCGAACAGCTCGTAGATCGACTTGCCATCGAGCGCCGGACCGGGAAACACCAGCTTTGCGCCGACCAGCGGCGCGGTGTAGGGCAGGCCCCACGCGTTGACGTGGAACATCGGCACGACCGGCAGGATCGAATCGCGCGCCGACGCTCCCATCGCGTCGGGCAGCGCGGCCGCGTAGGCGTGCAGCACCGTCGAGCGGTGGCTGTACAGCGCGCCCTTCGGGTTGCCGGTGGTGCCCGACGTGTAGCACAGGCCGCAGGCCGAGCGCTCGTCGAGCTCGGGCCAGACGTAGCCGTCGGCGCCCTCGGCGAGCAGCTCCTCGTAGCAGAGCAGGTTCGGGATCTTCGTCGTCGCCGGCATGCGGTCGCGGGCGCACATCGCGATCCAGCCCTTCACGTTCGGGCAGTGCGCGGCGATCGCCTCGACGATCGGCACGAAGGTCAGGTCGAACGCGAGGTACGCGTCGTTCGCGTGGTTGACGATCCAGGCGATCTGCTCGGGGTGCAGCCTCGGGTTGATCGTGTGGACCACGCCGCCCAGGCCGGCGGCCGCGTAGTAGATCTCCATGTGCCGGTAGCCGTTCCACGCGAGCGTCGCGATCCGGTCCCCGACGTGAGCGCCGCGCTTCGTGAACGCGTCGGCGAGGCGCGCCGCGCGGTCGTGGCAGTCGCGGTAGCTGTAGCGGTGGATGTCGCCCTCGACCCGGCGGGAGACGATCTCGACGTCGGGAAAGTGGCGGGCGGCGTGGCGCAGCAGGTTGGACACGAGCAGCGGCATGTCCATCATCAGACCCTGCATGGGGCGTCTCCTGGGAGGAAGGTCTTCGGGGTCGGATCCACGGCCGGGGCCGGGCGGCACGCGCTGTGGAGGCGTGGATGGTGGCCACCGCAAGCCCGCCCGTCAAGGAGGGTCAAGACGGCCGCGCTGCGCAGGCGCGGGCCGCGGCCTTAGAATGCTGGGCAACTGTTCCCCTGCGTGCCCAGCCGCCCGTCCCCGCGCCGTCTGGCCGGCTCGCGCAGCCCACCCGGGCGCCCCCAGAGACGATGAAGCTGCTCTTCGACCTCTTCCCGATCCTGCTGTTCTTCGCTGCCTTCAAGCTCGCGGACATCTACGTCGCGACGGGGGTCGCGATCCTGGCGACGATCCTGCAGATCGCATGGCTGAAGCTGCGCGGGCGCGCGGTCGAGCCGATGCAGTGGGCGAGCCTCGGCATCATCGTGGTGTTCGGTGGCATGACGCTGCTGTTCCATGACGAGACCTTCATCAAGTGGAAGCCGACGGTGCTGTACGGTCTGTTCGCCGCCGCGCTGCTGCTCGCGCCGAGGCTGACCGGCAAGAACCCGCTGCGTGCGATCATGGGGTCGCAGCTGGCGCTGCCGGCGCGGATCTGGCAGCGGCTGACCTGGGCCTGGGCGGGCTTCTTCGCGTTCATGGGCGTTCTGAACCTGCTGGTCGCGTACCGGTTCCCGCTCGAGACCTGGGTCGACTTCAAGGTGTTCGGCACCATGGGACTGACGATCGTGTTCGTGATCGTGCAGGCGGTGTGGATCGGCCGGTACGCCGAGGAACCCGAGACCGGGGACGCCGGCCGATGAGACCGACGCTGGCCGAGCTGCACGCGCGCTTCGACGCGGCGTTTCCCGGCGACGCGATCGAGCTCGTCGACGACAGCCACCTGCACGCCGGACACGCCGGCTCGGCCGGCGGAGCGGGGCACTACACGGTGCGGATCGTGTCGCCGCGCTTCGACGGCGCCTCGACCGTGGCCCGCCATCGCCTTGTGTATGATGCGGTGCGGGACTGGATGCCGCACCGTGTCCACGCGCTGGTGATCGTCGCCCGCACGGCGGCCGAGGCGTCTGCCTAGGCACCGGTCCGGCCCTCCTCCGGCCCGCATCGGCGGGCCCTTCCCCGACCGGCCCGACCGCCCGTCATCCACACCACCCCGAACGTCCATGAACGCATCCTTCCGTCGCACCCTGCCCGCCGTGATCGCCGTGCTGTCGATCGGTGTCGCGGGCGCCGCGCACGCGCAGAACGCGGCGATCGTCAACGGCAAGGCGATCCCCAAGTCGCGCGTCGACGAGTTCGTCGCCGCGCTGACCCAGCAAGGCCGCCCCGATACGCCCGAGCTGCGCACCGCCGTGCGCGACGAGCTGATCGCGCGAGAGATCTTCGTGCAGGAGGCCGAGCGCAAGGGCCTGACCCGCAACGCCGAGGTCGCGCGCCAGCTCGACCAGACCCGCCAGGACATCCTGATCCGCGCGGTGATCCGCGACCACCTGAAGAACAACCCGGTCACCGACACCGACGTGAAGGCCGAGTACGACAAGCTCACCAAGACCGCGGCCGGCGGAGACAGGGAGTACCGCGCGCGCCATATCCTGGTCGAGTCCGAGGCCGAGGCGAAGTCGATCATCGATCAGCTGAAGAAGGGCGCGAAGTTCGAGGAGCTCGCGAAGAAGTCGAAGGACCCGGGCTCGGCTGCGAACGGCGGCGACCTCGACTGGAACGGGCCGGGCACCTTCGTCAAGCCGTTCTCCGAAGCGATGGTGAAGCTGCAGAAGGGCCAGATCACCGACATGCCGGTCAAGACCGACTTCGGCTGGCATGTGATCCGCCTCGACGACGTGCGCGACCAGGCGCCCCCGCCGCTCGAGCAGGTCGGACCGCAGATCAGGCAGGAGCTCGAGCGCCGCCGGATCCAG
>VYMG01000281.1_pt1 | contig 13903 bp, 12 predicted proteins | sample 5115261 | NCBI WGS metagenome assembly VYMG01 (sample SAMN12291781, study PRJNA351875) | freshwater metagenome | isolation source: freshwater lake | place: USA: Michigan, Wintergreen Lake | collected 2013-08-08 | reverse complement strand
CCACCGCCGAGTGGCGCACGCCGAGCCTCGGCCGGCGCATGTCGTGCTTCTTGTACGAGGGCGTGTTGCTCTTCGGCGTGGTCTGGGCCACCGGCATGGTCTATTCGCTGGCCACCGGGCAACGCCATGCCATGACCGGACAGACCGGCATGCAACTGGTCCAGTTCGTCGTGCTCGCCGCCTACTTCACGTGGTTCTGGTCGCGCACCGGGCAGACGCTGCCGATGCAGACCTGGAACATCCGCGTTGTCACCGCGACCGGTGCCCCGCTCTCCCGCGGGCGCGCCGCATGCCGGTATCTGGTCGCCTGGCTCTGGTTCCTGCCCGCATTGGCTGCGGCCCACCTGGCGAACATCCGCGGCGGCCTGGCCGTCTCGGTGATCCTGCTGGCCGGCGTGCTCACCTACGCCCTGCTCACCCTGCTGCATCCGCGCCGACAGTTCCTGCACGACGCCATCTGCGGCACGCAACTCGTCGAGTGGAAGGCACCTCGGCGTCGCTGAAGACCAGGATGCCGCGCAGGCAGAATCCGCTTCATGAGCAATCCGCACAAGGGCCGCACCGGCATCGAGCGAATCATCCGTGCCACCGGCTATTCCGTGGCTGGCGTCACCGCTGCCTACCGTGGCGAGAGCGCGTTCCGGCAGGAGTTCTGGCTCGCCGCGCTGATGCTGCCAGCGGCCTTCTGGCTCGGGCGCAACTGGGTCGAAGTGGCGCTGCTGGCCGGTTCGGTGCTGGTCGTGCTGATCGTCGAACTGCTCAATTCGGCCATCGAGGCGGCCATCGACCGCATCTCTTTCGAACTGCACGACCTGTCCAAGCGCGCCAAGGACTTCGCGAGCGCGGCGGTGATGCTCTCGCTGCTGCTGTGTGCCGCGATCTGGGCCGCGGCGCTCTGGCAACGTTTCGCGGTCCAGCCATGACGATGCCGCTGTCCGTCTGCGTCTACTGCGGCTCGCGCGACGGCGCCCGCGCAGCGTTTGCTCAAGCCGCTACCGCCATCGGGGCAGAGATCGGTCGCCGCGGCTGGCAGCTCGTGTACGGGGGCGGACGCGCCGGACTGATGGGTCGGGTGGCGGACGCGGCACTGCACGCGGGCGGCCGGGTGGTGGGTGTCATCCCGCGCAGTCTGATGGAGCGAGAGGTGGGCCATCCCGGCCTGAGCGAACTGCATGTGGTCGAGACCATGCACGAGCGCAAGCGCATGATGGCCGAGCGAAGCGATGCCTTCATCGCGTTGCCCGGCGGCATCGGTACCTTCGAGGAACTGTTCGAGGTATGGACCTGGCGCCAGCTCGGCTATCACGACAAGCCGATCGGCCTGCTCAATGTGGAAGGCTACTACGACGCCCTGCTCGGCTTCCTTGGCCAGACCGTGACGAACGGCTTTGTGTCCGAGCCGCAGCGAACCCTGCTCGACGTGGCCACCGAGCCGGCCAGCCTGCTGGACGCCATGGCGTGGCGGGCGCCAAGGGCCACCGAGCCGGACGACTACGGCCGCATCTGAGGCAGGCTCGACTCAGACCGCGTCTTCGTTGGTCTCGCCGGTGCGGATGCGCACCACCTGCTCGATGCCGGTGACGAAGATCTTGCCGTCACCGATCTTGCCGGTCTTGGCTGCCTTCACGATGGCCTCGATGCAGCGATCGACATCGGCATCCTTGACCACCACCTCGACCTTCACCTTGGGCAGGAAGTCGACCACGTACTCGGCACCTCGGTAGAGCTCGGTGTGGCCCTTCTGGCGGCCGAAGCCCTTCACCTCGGTGACGGTCAGGCCGGTCACGCCCACCTCGGCCAGGCTCTCGCGCACTTCCTCGAGCTTGAACGGTTTGACGATGGCGGTGATCTGCTTCATGGCCTGCTCCAGGAGATGGGACTGCGCCTAGTTTACGCGCGGAACTTCGAGGTGATGGGGTAGCGCCAGTCGCGCCCGAACGCGCGGTGGGTGATGCGGATGCCCACCGGCGCCTGGCGGCGCTTGTACTCGTTGATCTTGATGAGCCGCGTCACGCGCTCGACGTCGGCCGGCTCGAACCCCTCGGCGACGATCTGCTCGATCGACTGGTCGTCCTCCATGTAGCGCTGGAGGATGCCATCGAGCACCTCGTAGGCGGGCAGACTGTCCTGGTCCTTCTGGTCGGGACGCAGCTCGGCCGAGGGCGGCCGCGTGATGATCCGCTCCGGAATCACCTCGGCGCCCTGGGCGTTCTTCCATCGCGCGAGGCGATAGACCAGCGTCTTGGCCACGTCCTTGATCACCGCGAATCCGCCGGCCATGTCGCCGTAGAGCGTGCAGTAGCCCGTGGCCATCTCGCTCTTGTTGCCGGTGGTCAGCACGATCGAGCCGAACTTGTTCGACAGCGCCATCAGCAGCGTGCCGCGGATGCGCGCCTGGATGTTCTCCTCGGTGGCGTCTTCCGGCAGGCCGGCGAACTCGCCGGCGAGGCTGGCACGGAAGGCATCGAACATCGGCACGATGGAGATCTCGTCGTAGCGCACGCCGAGGCGCTCGGCCATGTCGCGCGCATCGATCCACGAGATGTCGGCGGTGTACGGCGACGGCATCATCACTGCGCGCACCTTGTCGGGGCCGAGCGCATCGACGGCGATGGCCAGCACCAGCGCAGAATCGATCCCGCCCGACAGGCCGATGATCGCGCCGGGAAAGCCGTTCTTGCCGAGGTAGTCGCGCACGCCGGTGACGAGCGCCGCCCAGGCCTGTGCCTCGAGGGCCGGCACCTCGGCCACCGGCCCGCTCACCTGCCCACCGTCGATCTGCACCAGCGTCAGCGCTTCCTCGAACATCGGCGCGCGTGCCACCACGGTGCCTCGCGCATCGACCGCGAACGAAGCGCCGTCGAACACCACCTCGTCTTGCGCACCTGTCAGGTGCGAATAGAGCAGGGGAAGGCCGGTACTGCGCGAACGCTCCGACATGCGCGCCTCGCGCTCCGACAGCTTGCCGAGGTGGAACGGCGACGCATTGAGCACGCACAGCACCTGCGCGCCGGCCGCACGCGCGCTGGCCGCCGGCTCGTCGAACCAGGCGTCCTCGCAGATCAGCAGGCCGAAGCGCGTACCGCCGACCTCGAACACCACCGGGCCCTGGCCCGCATCACGGCCGGAGGCGAAGTAGCGCCGCTCGTCGAAGACCTGGTAGTTCGGCAGTTCCCGCTTGCAGTAGGTGGCGGCGATGCGCCCCCCTGCCAGCACCGAGGCCGCGTTGTAGCGCTGCTGCACGGCCACCGACTTCGACCTAACATCACCGCGCTCACCGAACTGATGCGGATGCCCCACCACCACGTGCAGACCGTCGAGATCCGCCAGCGCTCGCGCACAGCCCGACAGCGCATCGGCGCACGCCCGCATGAAAGCCGGACGCAACAGCAGGTCTTCCGGCGGGTAGCCGCACAGGCTGAGTTCCGGAAACAGCACCAGCCGCGCGCCCTGAGCATGGGCGCGGCGTGCGAACTCGACGATGCGCTGGGCGTTGCCGGCGATGTCGCCGACCGTCACGTTGATCTGCGCGAGGGCAACCTGGACGGGCGGATGGGCTGACATGGCGCGAGGGGAGAACGGTCTTGAGGCGGGAGGCGAACGCCTCGGAGAAGGCTCGATCGATTATGTCATCCGGGTCCACGACGAGCCGGCCGCGATCGATGCGGCGGCATGGGATGCGCTGCTCGACGCCGACCCTGCCGCCACGCCCTTCCTGCGCCATGCCTACCTGCTCGCGCTGACCGCGTCTGGCAGCGCCACCGCGCAGACCGGCTGGCAACCCTGCTTCCTCACGCTGCATCACGGCGATGCCCTGCAGGCCGCCTGTCCGCTGTATCTCAAGTCGCACTCGTATGGAGAGTACGTGTTCGACTGGGCCTGGGCCGACGCCTACCAGCGCCACGGCCTCGCCTACTACCCGAAGTTGCTCGGCGCCGTGCCCTTCACGCCGGTACCCGGCGTGCGGCTGCTCGCGCGCGGGCCCGCCGAACGGCGCCTGTTGCTGCGCGCGATGACGCAGTTCGCCCGCGAGCAGAAGCTGTCCTCGGCCCACCTGCTCTTCCTGTCCGACGACGACCGCGCGGCGGCGCAGGCCGAAGGCTGGATGCTGCGCTCCAACGTGCAGTTCCACTGGCAGAACCGCGGCCCGACACCTTTCGTCGACTTCGCCGACTTCCTGGCCGGCCTGCAGCGGGACAAGCGAAAGAAGATCCAGCAGGAACGCCGACGCGTCGCCGAGGCCGGGGTGAGCTTCGAAACGCTGCAGGGTGACGCCATCGACGAATCGGCCTGGGACTTCTTCTACCGCTGCTACACCCTCACCTACCGCGCCCACCACTCGACGCCCTACCTGACGCGCGACTTCTTCACCCGCATGGCCGCCACGATGGCGCGCCACTGGGTGATGTTCATCGCCCGCAGAGACGGCGAGCGCATTGCGTGCTCGCTCGTCGCCATCGATCCCGAACGGCGCGTGACCTTCGGCCGCTACTGGGGTGCGACGGAGCAAGTGCCCTGCCTGCACTTCGAGGCCTGCTACTACCAGCCGCTGCAGTGGTGCATCGAACAGGGCTATGGGCGCTTCGAGGGCGGCGCGCAGGGTGAACACAAGATGGCCCGCGGCCTGCTGCCGGTGCCCACGCACTCGGCGCACTGGCTCGCGCACCCACAGTTCGCCCGCGCCGTGGCCGACTTCCTCGAGCGCGAAGGCGAAGGCGTGCTCGCCTACCTTGACGAGCTGAACGACCGCAACCCGTTCAAGGCTGCTTGAAGTCGCCGGCGAGCACCATCGCCAGTTCGTCCGGCCGGAGGTACTTGCGCAAGGCGGCGTTGACCTGCTCGAGCGTCAGCCGCGCGATCGCCTCGTCGACCTTCTGCGAGTAGGCATAGGTGCGCCCGAGGTCGAGGTTGTTCGCCAGCGTGGCGGCGATGCTGCCGTCCTGCGCGCGCGACAGGCGGCGGAAGTTGAGCAGGCCGCGCTGGCCCTCGGCGAGTTCCTGGGCGGTGAAGCCCTCGCGCAGCGCCCGGGCCACCTCCTCGCGGAACGCCTTCTCGACACGCGCGGCGTTCTGCGGCGCGAAGATCGCGCTCGCGGTCCACATCGAATGCGGCGCGCGCGAGTTCCAGTTCATCATGCTGCGCACGTCGTACGACAGACCCTCGCTCTCGCGGATGCGCTTCCACAGGCGCGAGTTGCCGCCCAGACCGAGCAGGTAGTTCGCCATGCTCAGCGCCGGATAGTCGGCATCCTGGTCCGACAGCGGCATCGGCAGCTTGGCCATCAGCGTGGCGTTCTGCTTGTCGGGCGTGGCGATCACCTGGCGCTGCGGCGCGGGCGGGACGAAGGGTTGCGGCACGCGGCTGTACGGCACGCCGGTAGTCCAGTCACCGAACGCCTGCTGCAGCGCGCCGCGCACCTGGGCCGCATCGAGATCGCCGGCCGCCGCAAACTCGCCGCGTGTCGCGCCATAGAAGCGGCGATGGAAGTCGCGGATCTTCTCCAGCGTCACCGCGTTCACGTCCTCCACCATCTCGTCGAAGCTGCGCGCGTGCCGCACGTCGCCACGGGGGTACGGGTTGCCGATACGGCCGAGCGCGTTCTCGGCCAGCGCATCGGGCTCCTTGCGCTGCGACTCGATCGCGGTCAGCGCCTGGCGGCGCACCTCGTCGAAGGCGTCGGCCGGGAAGGCCGGTCGGCGCAGCAGTTCGCCGGCCAGCAAGAGGGCCGCGGCCAGGTGTTCGCGGCGCGACGAGATCGACACGTCCACGCGTCCTGGCGAGGCACGGAACGCCATCTCGGTCTTCAGCTGATCGAGCCGGTCCTGAACCTGCTCGCGCGTCAGCGTGGCGGTGCCCTTGTCGAGCAGCGCGGCGGTGAAGTCCGGCACCTCTCCGAGCCCGGCCAGCGAAGTCTCGTCGCCGAAGCGCAGGGTCAGCACCGCGCGCACGGCCTGGCCTCGCGTGCCCTTGGGCAGCACCGCGGCCCTCAGCCCCCCCACCTGGAAGCGCTGCGTGCGTGCATCGATATTGGCCGGCGTGGCGGCAAAAGCCTCGACGCGTGAGGCTGCTTCGGCCGGCTTGAACTGCTTCATCGCCTCGGCCACGTCGACCCGCTGCGGTGCCGGGGCGCGCACCGGCTTGTCGGTCGGCACGTAGGTGGCGACGGTGCGGTTGGCGAGGATCAGCCGCTGCGCCGCCACGCGCTGCACGTCGGCGAGCTTCGCATCGCGGATGCGGTCACGAGCGAGGAAGAACAGGCGCCAGTCGCCCTGCGCCACCGATTCCGACAGCACCATGCCCACCGCCTCCGGGTTGGCGAAGGTCTGTTCCCAGTTCTTCAGCCACTTGCCGCGCGCACGTTCGAGCTCGACATCGGTCACCGGCTCGGTGGCGAACGATTCGATCGTCTCCAGCATCGCGGCGCGTGCCGCGGCCGGGTCGGCGCCCGGCGGCAGCTGCGCGCCAAGCAGCAGCACCGACGGCTCGGCCATGCCGAAGGATTCGCCGAAGGTGGCGGCGGCGAGCTGCTTGTCGGTCAGCCGCTTGTGCAGGCGACCGGAAGGCGAGTCGCCGAGGATGAGCGCCAGCAGGTCGGCTGCGGCCGAGTCGGGGTGCGCCGCGGCCGGCATGTGGTAGCCGGCGAAGATCAGCGGCGCACCGCCGACGCGGCGCAGCGTCAGGCTGCGTTCGCCGTCCTGCGCCGGATCGAGCGTGTAGTGCGGCGCCAGCGTGCGCTTCGGGCGCGGCACCGCGCCGAAGGTCGCGGCCACGCGGCGCAGCACACGCTGCGAATCGAAGCTGCCGGAAACGATCAGCGTGGCGTTGTCGGGCTGGTAGTAGTGGCGGTAGAAGGCCTGCAGCCGGGCGATGTCGACGTTCTCCACGTCGCTGCGCGCCCCGATCACGTCCTTGCCGTAGTTGTGCCAGTCGAACATCAGCGCCAGCGTGCGCTGGTAGAGCATGCGCTGCGGGCTGTTCTCGCCCATCTCCATCTCGTTGCGCACCACCGTCATCTCGGTGTCGAGGTCGCGCCGTGCGATGAAGCTGTTGACCATCGAGTCGGCGAGCCAGCCGACGTACCAGTCGAGGTTGTCGGCATCGGCCGAGAAACTCGCGGTGTAGTTGGTGCGATCGAAGCTGGTGGTGCCGTTGGCGCTCAGCCCGCGCTTCTCGAACTCGGCCCAGACCTTCGGGTGCCTGGGCGTGCCCTTGAAGATCAGGTGCTCGAGCAGGTGCGCCATGCCCGTCTCGCCGTAGTTCTCGTGGCGCGAGCCGACGCGATAGGTCAGATTGACCGTGGCCGTGGGCTTGGAGTCGTCGGGCACGAGCAGCAGTTGCAGCCCGTTGGCGAGGCGGTATTCCTCGATGCCTTCGACCGAGGTGACGGCACGCACGCCGCCCGGCAGGCGTTGCGCCTGCGCCAGGCCCAGCTGCAGGCCCAGGAAGAGAAAAACGAAACCGCGGAGGATTCGGAGCATGGTCGGCACGGGGGCTTCCGGGAGACGGCAGTGTAGGAGCACGCCGTCGCCGGAAAGATCCCCTGATCGCACCGATCAGGCGAGAGGCTGTGGGGCGAGTCGGTCAGGCCGCCTGCTTGGCCTTCGCGTAGGCGGCCACGCCGCTGGTGACTTCGGCCTTCGCGGACTCGGGGCCTTCCCAGCCCTTGACCTTCACCCACTTGCCGGCTTCGAGGTCCTTGTAGTGCTCGAAGAAGTGCTGGATCGCCTTCAGGCGCATCTGGTTGATGTCTTCCGGGTTGTGCCAGTGGCTGTAGATCGGGCACACCTTGGTGATCGGCACCGCCAGCAGCTTGGCGTCGCCGCCGGCCTCGTCGTCCATCTTCAGCACACCCAGCGGGCGGCAGGTGACGACCACGCCCGGCGTCAGCGCGTACGGCGTGATCACCAGCACGTCGACCGGATCGCCGTCGTCGGCGAGCGTCATCGGGATGTAGCCGTAGTTGCACGGATAGTGCATCGCCGTCGTCATGAAGCGGTCGACGAACATCGCGCCGGTTTCCTTGTCGACCTCGTACTTGATCGGATCCGCATTCATCGGGATCTCGATGATCACGTTGAACTCTTCAGGGGCCTTCGGACCGGGGGTGACGTTGTGCAGGCTCATGGACTTCTCGGTGGCATACGGAAAAACCCGGATTCTACGCAGAGCACTGTCGGCGACCTGACACATTGATCCCGGACACGGACCGATGGAAAACACCGGGACGGGCACGTTGCCTGCCCTCGGCGCATCCCGTAGCATGCCCCGGGCTCGGGGGCGGGGCGCGAACGGCTCGTGCGCGCATCAGCCCAGCTGAAGTCGAACCAATCAACGAAGAGCCAACAACGAGGAAGGAGATTCCCTGATGTCCACCACCGTGGCGCTATACGTCGCGCTGGCCTGTGGTCTGGCCGCCGTCATCTACGGCTTCGTGCAGCGAAGCTGGATCCTGGCCCAGAGCGCGGGCAATGCCCGAATGCAGGAGATCGCCGGCGCGATCCAGCAGGGGGCGGCAGCCTACCTCGCCCGCCAGTACAAGACCATCGCCATCGTCGGCGTCGTGCTGGCGATCCTGATCGGCATCTTCCTCGACGGCACCACCGCCGTGGGCTTCGTCGTCGGGGCGGTGCTGTCCGGCGCCTGTGGCTTCATCGGCATGAACGTCTCGGTGCGCGCCAACGTACGCACCGCGCAGGCGGCCACGCAAGGCATCGGCCCGGCGCTGAACGTCGCCTTCAAGGGCGGCGCCATCACCGGCATGCTGGTGGTCGGCCTCGGCCTGCTGGGCGTGGGCATCTTCTTCCTGTTCATCACCGGCAACGGCAACCTCACGCCCGACAAGAGCCTGTCGGCAGTGCTCAAGCCGCTGCTGGGCCTGGCCTTCGGCTCGTCGCTGATCTCGATCTTCGCGCGCCTGGGCGGCGGCATCTTCACCAAGGGCGCCGACGTCGGCGCCGACCTGGTCGGCAAGGTGGAAGCCGGCATCCCCGAAGACGACCCGCGCAACCCGGCGGTGATCGCCGACAACGTGGGCGACAACGTCGGCGACTGCGCCGGCATGGCCGCCGACCTGTTCGAGACCTATGCGGTGACGCTGATCGCCACGATGGCGCTCGGCGCGCTGATGGTCACCGCCGCGCCGATGGCCGCGGCGGTGTACCCGCTGGTGCTGGGCGGCGTGTCGATCATCGCTTCGATCATCGGCTGCAGCTTCGTCAAGGCCACGCCGGGCATGAAGAACGTGATGCCCGCGCTGTACAAGGGCCTGATCGTCGCCGGCGTGCTCTCGTTCATCGCCTTCATCGGCGTGACGATGCTCGTGATGCCCGACACGGCGCTGGGCGCCGGCACGCAGATGCGCATGATCGGCGCCTGCGCCGTCGGCCTGCTGCTGACCGCCGGCCTGGTGTGGATCACGGAGTACTACACCGGCACGCAGTTCAAGCCGGTCAAGCACGTCGCGCAGGCTTCGACCACCGGCCACGGCACCAACATCATCGCCGGCCTCGGCGTGAGCATGAAGTCGACCGCCTGGCCGGTGATCATGGTCTGCATCGCCATCATCGCGGCCTTCTGGCTCGGTGGCCTGTACGGCATCGCGATCGCGGCGACCTCGATGCTGAGCATGGCCGGCATCGTCGTGGCGCTCGACGCCTACGGCCCGATCACCGACAACGCCGGCGGCATCGCCGAGATGGCCGAGTTGCCGCCGTCGGTGCGCGACATCACCGATCCGCTGGATGCCGTGGGCAACACCACCAAGGCGGTGACCAAGGGCTATGCGATCGGTTCCGCCGGCCTGGCCGCGCTGGTGCTGTTCGCCGACTACACGCACGCGCTGGAAGCGCGCGGCATGCACATCAGCTTCGATCTGTCGGACCACATGGTGATCGTCGGCCTGTTCATCGGCGGCCTGATCCCCTACCTGTTCGGCGCGATGGCGATGGAAGCCGTGGGCCGCGCCGCCGGTGCGGTGGTGGTCGAGGTGCGCCGCCAGTTCCGCGACATCAAGGGCATCATGGAAGGCACGGCCAAGCCCGAGTACGGCAAGGCGGTCGACATGCTGACCACCGCGGCGATCAAGGAGATGATCATCCCGTCGCTGCTGCCGGTGGTCGTGCCGGTGCTGGTCGGCATGTTCCTCGGCCCGGCCGCGCTCGGCGGCCTGCTGATGGGCACGATCATCACTGGCCTGTTCGTGGCGATCTCGATGTGCACCGGCGGCGGCGCCTGGGACAACGCCAAGAAGCTCATCGAGGAAGGCTTCACCGACGACGCCGGCGTGCAGCACAAGAAGGGCGGCGAGGCGCACAAGGCGGCGGTGACCGGCGATACGGTGGGCGATCCCTACAAGGACACCGCCGGCCCGGCCGTCAACCCGCTGATCAAGATCATCAACATCGTGGCGCTGCTGATCGTGCCGCTGCTGCCGATGAGCGGCGGGGTCGGCAAGTCGGCCAGCCATGCCGCGGCGCCTGCCGCGGTGTCGGCGCCGGCCGCGCCGGCGGCGAGCAAGTAAGCGCAGGCGCTGGCGCAGGCTCACGGGCCGGCACTGCCGGCCCGTTTTCTTTGCGGCGTGCGCTCGGTGCTCAGCGCGAGAGCCAGTGATCGGTGAACGCGGGCAGATCCTGGTGGGTGCTGCTGGCCAGCACCAGTTCCGGGCCGGTGTTCGGGCTGCCGTTGGGCGCCCGCAGCACCAGCGCGGTGTGGATGTGCGACGCCACGCCCCGGAAGTACGGCAGGTAGTCATCGACGAACGCCTGCGCCCCGATGGCCTCGACCGCATCCGCCTTGGGGCTGCGCACCGATTCCTGGTGTCCGGTGGCGATCACGCGCTCGATCGGGAAGTCCAGCGCCCGCAGGTTGTGCAGCCGGGCCGCCTCGAACTGGTGCTCGAGCGCCGACACGCAGACGAGGTCGTAGCCAGCCTCGCGCAGGCGGTGGCAGGCTGCCACCGCCCCGGGCAGCGCCGGCACGCTGGACCAGAAGTACTCCCCGAACTCGCTGCGAAAGCGCGTGCGGCGCCACAGCCGCAGCTTGGGCACCTTCCATCGGTCCATCGGCCAGTAAGCCTGAGGATCGCGCTCTTCCGGATGGCTGCCGAAGGCACGCTCCCACGCGGCGGCGTAAGCGAGGTGGTAGTCGAGCAGGACGCCGTCGGCATCCAGGGCAATCACGGGGCGGGCCATGCACACACTCTAGCCGGGAGGCAGACCCCGCCGTCGAGCTCCCGCACGGTCTTGTGCAACCGTTTACGAGGGTGTTGCGGAAAGCTGGGACAATAGCGGATTGATCGGGTCACCAGAGCCCGTATTCCTCTCAGCCTTTCGTTCCTCGGACTGACTGCGCCATGACCACACGCCGCCCCACGCCCTCCCCGACGCCCGAGACGCCCGCCATGAAGCTCCGCCAGACCCAGGCGGAGTACACCGCGGCGCGACCGAGCGCCGAGCCGGGCATCCGGCCGCTGATGTCGAGCTCGAAGATGTACGTCTGCCGCCGTTGTCAGGCCAATTTCAAGACCGGCGACGGCAAGCCCGATCCTCGCCTGCCCGGCCTCGGCAAGTGCAACGCCTGCCTGTCGGCCGCGGCACCGACCACGGCCTGAGGGCCGCTTTCCCTTCCTAGAGGTCGAGCACCAGCCGCGGTGACTTCGACCGCGAGCAGCACGGCAGGAACTGGTCTCCCGCCGCCTGCTCCTCCGGGGTCAGGTACATGTCGCGGTGGTCGGGCTCGCCTTCGATCACCCGCGTCAGGCAGGTGCCGCACACGCCCTGCTCGCACGACGTCGCCACGCCGACGCCGGCGTCCGCCAGGGCCTGCACGACGGTGCGATCGGCCGCGACCGCGATGACACGCCCTGAACTGGCCAGCATCACCTCGAAGCTGCCGTCGTCGGCGCGTGCGGCGACCTCGGCGCCGAAGAACTCGTGGTGGATCTGCGCCTCCGGCCAGCCCTTCGCCCGCGCCTTCGACAACACCGCATCCATGAAGCCCTTGGGCCCGCACACGTAGAGGTGCCGCCCGGGCTGCGGGTTGGCCAGCACGGCGTCCAGTGCGAGACGCTGATCGGCGGGGCCGTCATCGAAGTGAAAGGTCACGCGCGGGGCGAAGGCCGACTCCCCGATGCGCTGCGCGAACGCGGTGCGCGCCTTCGAGCGGGTGCAGTAGTGCATCTCGAACGTCGCGCCCACCTGCGCCAGCCGTTCGGCCATGCACAGCAGCGGCGTCACGCCGATGCCACCGGCCAGCAGAAGATGGCTCGTGGCTTCATGGGCCAGCGCGAAGTGATTCTTCGGCGCGCTGATGCTGAGCACGTCGCCCTCGTTCACACGGTCGTGCATCGCCACCGAGCCGCCGCGCGAGCCGGCATCGCGCAGCACGGCGATCAGGTAGCGGTGCGTCTCGGCGGGGTCGTTGCACAGCGAGTATTGCCGCGTCGCGCCGCCGGGGATCTCCACGTCGATGTGCGAACCGGCGGCAAAGGCGGGCAGCGGCTGGCCGTCGGTGCGCACCAGTTCGAAGCTGCAGATGCCTTCGGCCTCGACCGACTTGCGTGCCACGCGCACGCTGAAGCCGACGGCGCTCATGCCGCCGGCGCGGCCGCGGTGGCGCGCTCCTGCTCGACCAGCCGCTCGACGATGCGCCGCGCCTGCACGCCGCCGAGGTCGGTGTTCAGCGACAGCAGCTTGCGCTCGGGCCGCGCCAGCAGGTTGCGCTGCTGCGACTCGAGCATCTCCAGATCTTCCATGAACACCTTGCCCTGCGCCTCGCGGATCGAGGCGGTCAGCGCCTTGTCCTCGGGGCGGAAGTTGCGCGCCAGGCCCCAGAAGTACCAGATCGAGGTCTCGGTCTCCGGCGTGATCAGGTCGATCACGATGCCGGACGTCTTGACGGCCGCAGGGGCGTCGAAGCCGCCCTGCCCGGCCAGCGCCACGCCGACGTCGATGAAGACGCTGGACGGCGGCACGAAGCGGCAGCGCTGCCAGCGGTCGACGGTGGCCTCGGCATCGAGCCCGTTGCCGCGCATCGCCGCCTGCCAGAACGGCGGCGCCTTCACGCCCGTCATGTCACGCCGCGTGATCACCACGTCGCCCTCGGCGCTGGTGTGCGCCGCTACCTCGTCGAGTTCCTGCTGGCCGATGCTCGTCGCGTGCACGTACTTCTCGTGCGTCAGGTCCATCAGGTTGTCGATCATCAGGCGGTAGTCGCACTGCACGTGGAACATGCCGCCGCCGAAGGCCCACGCCGGGTCCTCCGCCCACGACAGATCCGGCAGCCGCATCGGGTCGGCCTGCGCCGCATCGCCCGGCCACACCCAGACGAACCCGAAGCGCTCGAGCACCGGGTAAGTCTTGACCGGCGGAAAACCTCGCACCCGCTGGCCGGGCATCGCAAGGGTCTTGCCCTCGCAGCCCATCTCGAGGCCGTGGTAGCCACAGACCAGTTTGCCTTCGACCACGCGGCCGAGCGACAGCGGTGCACCGCGGTGCGGGCACCAGTCGTCCAGACCCACTGCCTGGCCCTCGGGACCACGGAAGAAGACGATGCGCTCGCCGCACACCGTGCGACCCAGCGGCTTCTCGTCGATCTCGGCCGGCGTACAGGCCACGTACCATGCGTTCTTCGGGAACATCGTCGACTCCTGGATCCAATCAACCCCGCAAATTGGATCCAATTGTCGGTCATAATGACCATTAAGCGCAAGCAAGGTGCTTATTATGGATCCAATAGAGCCTCATCAGCGGGAGTCCGGGAGCGTCGTCGCGACACTGCGGCAGCTCATCGTCAGCGGCCGCCTGGCCGCCGGCGAGCGGCTGGCCGAGATCCCGGTGGCGGCGTCGCTGGGGGTGTCACGCACGCCGGTGCGGCTGGCCTTCCGCGCCCTGGAGCAGGAGGGCCT
>VYMG01000279.1_pt1 | contig 13948 bp, 10 predicted proteins | sample 5115261 | NCBI WGS metagenome assembly VYMG01 (sample SAMN12291781, study PRJNA351875) | freshwater metagenome | isolation source: freshwater lake | place: USA: Michigan, Wintergreen Lake | collected 2013-08-08 | reverse complement strand
CACCAGGGGTGCCCCGTCGAGCATCAAGCCGCGCGCCCAGTCGCACTGCTGACGTACCAGCAGCCGCACGGCCGGCGAGTCTGCGCCCGACAGGACCTCCTCGCCGCTCAGACCATGGGCAGCGCAGTCCGCCTCGGGGATGTAGAGCCGGCCGCGACGCGTGTCAACGCCGAGGTCCTGCCAGAAGTTGATCAGCTGCAGTGCAGTGCAGATGGCGTCGGAGCGGCGCAGCGATTCGGCGTCCGTCACGCCGTACAAGTGCAGCAGCAGGCGGCCGACGGGGTTCGCCGAGCGACGGCAGTAGTCGAGCAGCTCGGCACGGTCGGCGTAGCGCTGCTTCACGACGTCCTGCGCAAAGGCGTCGAGCAGATCGTGGAGCAGTGGCGCCGGCAAGCCGTGGCGGAACATCGCCTGCGCCAGCGGCGTGAACACCGGCGCCCACCGGGACGAGGGCACGCCAGCCTCGGCCACCGCCGCGAGGTCGGCCCGGTAGGCCGCCAGGTCGGTCAGTCGCTGAGCGGGCTCGGCGTCGCCTTCGTCGGCGATGTCGTCCGCCGTGCGGGCGAACCAGTAGATCGCCGCGATGGGCGGCCGCAGCGCCGGGGGGCACAGCCACGATGCGACGGGGAAATTCTCGTAGTGGTCGACGCTCACGGCGCCGATTGTCCACGGCGCCGCGGCCGGAGGTCGCGCAGCGAGCCGAGAAGCGGGTTTGACAAGGCGCAAGGGCGCCAATACATTACTGACCAGTCAGTCAGTTAAGCCTGTCATGAAGCCATCCCACATCGTTCTGTTCGCTGGCGTCGCCTTGCTGGCGGCCTGCTCCAAACCCGAACCGGCGTCGGCACCGATCCGCGCCGTGCGCACGGTCACCGTGGCGCCACAGAGCGCTGGCGGCGTTCTCGAATACGCCGGCGAAGTGCGGGCAAGAACGGAATCGCGGCTGGGTTTCCGGGTGGGCGGCAAGATCGTGCGTCGCGATGCCGACCCCGGCGACAGCGTCCGCGTGGGGCAGGTACTTGCCCAGCTCGACCCGCAGGATCTGCGCCTCGGGCAGGATGCGGCGAAGGCAGCGCTCTCCGCGGCGCAGGTCAACCATGACCAGGCCGCGGCCGACTTCAAGCGCTTCAAGGAACTGCGGGACCAGGGCTTCATCAGCTCGGCCGAACTCGAGCGCCGCGAGACGGCGCTGAAAGCGGCGCAGGCGCAACTCGAGCAGGCCCGCGCGCAGAGCAGTGTGCAGGGCAACCAGGCGGGCTACGCCGCGCTCGTGGCGGACGCGAAGGGCGTCATCACCGCGGTCGAGGCCGAGCCGGGCATGGTCGTCGCCGCCGGCACGCCGGTGCTGAGGCTGGCGCACGACGGCCCGCGTGACGTGGTGTTCGCCGTGCCGGAGGACAAGGTTGCGCTGGTGCGGCAACTCGCCAGCGTGCCGGGCCGCTTCAGCGTCAAGCTGTGGGGCGAAGACGGCAGCACCTTGCAGGCTACGATTCGCGAGATCTCCGCCGCCGCCGATCCGGTGACGCGCACCTTCCTCGTCAAGGCCGATGTCGGCAAAGCCGGCGTGAAGCTCGGCCAGACCGCCACCGTGCGCGTGGAGCTGCCGCAGACGGCCGGCGTGACCAAGCTGCCGCTGACCGCACTGAAGGAGGACCAGGGCAAGACCATCGTCTGGCTGGTCGATCGGCAGACCATGACCGTTCGTGCCCAGCCGGTGCAGGTGGCCGGCGCTGATGGCAACGATGCCGTCATCAGCAGCGGGCTGCAGCCCGGCCAGGTGGTCGTGACCGCCGGCGTGCATGTGCTCAATCCGGGCCAGGCGGTGAAGTTCTATGCCGAGCCTGCGGGCGCTGCCGCGGCCTCGGTGGCGTCGCCGGTGACGGTCAAGTGAGCGGGGCCCCCATGGATCACGTCGCCTCGCCGGCGCGCTTCAACATCTCGCGCTGGGCGCTCGACCATCCGGCACTGACGCGCTACCTGCTCGTCGTGCTGCTGCTGCTCGGCTTCGCCGCCTACTTCCAGCTCGGCCAGGACGAAGACCCGCCGTTCACCTTCCGCGCGATGGCGATCCGCGTCTTCTGGCCCGGCGCGACGGCGCAGCAGGTGGCCGACCAGGTGACCGACAAGCTCGAGCGCACGCTGCAGGAGGTGCCCTACGCCGACAAGATCCGCAGCTACTCCAAGCCGGGCGAGGCGCTGATCCTGTTCCAGGTGAAGGACAACTCGCCGCCGCGCGAGATGGCGCAGATCTGGTACACGGTGCGCAAGAAGATCGGCGACATGCGCGGCACCCTGCCGGCCGGCGTGGTCGGCCCCTTCTTCAACGACGAATTCGGCGATGTGTACGGCTCCATCTACGCGCTGTCGGCCGACGGCTTCAGCTACCAGGAGCTCAAGGACCAGGCCGACTTCGTGCGCCAGCGGTTGCTGAAGGTCCAGCACGTGAACAAGGTGCAGATCTTCGGCGCGCAGGACGAGAAGGTCTTCATCGAGGTGCCGCAGAAGCGGCTGGCGCAGCTCGGCCTCGACTTCAACCAGGTCATCGCGCAGATCGGCCAGCAGAACGCCGTGGAGTCGGCCGGCACCATCAGTGCGCCGACCGACTACCTGCAGGTGCGCGTGGCCGGCCAGTTCAGCAGCGTCGACGAACTGCGCAGCTTCCCGATCCGCGCCAATGGCGCGAGCTTCCGCCTCGGCGACATCGCCGAGATCCGGCGCGGGTATGTCGATCCGCCGCAGGTCAAGGTGCGGCACCAGGGCCGCGAGGTGATCGCGCTGGGCATCTCGATGGCCAAGGGCGGCGACATCATCGAGCTCGGCAAGGCGCTTCGAGAGGCGACCGAAGCGATCCGGGCCGACCTGCCGGTGGGCATTGAACTGCAGCAGTTCCAGGATCAGTCGGCGGTCGTGTCGCGCTCGGTCAACGAGTTCGTCAAGGTGCTGCTCGAAGCCGTGGTCATCGTGCTGGCCGTCAGCTTCGTGAGCCTCGGCTTGCACTTCAAGCCCTTCCGCATCGACTGGCGGCCGGGCCTGGTCGTGGGCATCACGATTCCGCTGGTGCTGGCCATCACCTTCGTCGTCATGTACTACTGGGGCGTGGGCCTGCACAAGATCTCGCTGGGCTCGCTGATCATCGCGCTGGGCCTGCTGGTCGACGACGCGATCATCGCCGTCGAGATGATGGTGCGCAAGCTGGAGGAGGGCTACGACAAGGTCCGCGCCGCCACCTTCGCCTACGAAGCCACCGCGATGCCGATGCTGACCGGCACGCTGATCACCGCCGTGGGCTTCCTGCCGATCGGCATGGCGAAATCGACGGTGGGTGAATACACCTTCGCGATCTTCGCCGTCACCGCGGCGGCGCTGCTGATCTCATGGCTGGTGTCGGTGTATTTCGTGCCCTACCTCGGCACGCTGATCCTGAAGCACAAGGCCAACGGCAACGTCGCCGGCGAGCCTCATGAACTGTTCGACACGCCGTTCTACACGCGCTTTCGTGCGCTGGTGAACTGGTGCGTGGCGCACCGCTGGATCACCATCGCACTGACGGTGGCCACGTTGGTGCTGGGCGTGGTCGGCATGGGCAAGGTGCAGAACCAGTTCTTCCCCGATTCGAGCCGGCTGGAACTGCTGGTCGATCTGTGGTACCCGGAGGGCACGTCGTACGCGGCCAACGAGGAAGTCACCAAGCGCGTCGAGGCGCGCATCATGAAGCTCGAAGGTGTCGACCACGTCACCACCTGGGTGGGCAGCGGCGCCGAGCGCTTCGCGCTGGTGCTCGACCAGATCTTCCCGCAGAGCAACGTCAGCCAGCTGATCGTGCTGCCCAGGGATCTGGCCACGCGCGAGAAGCTGCGCGCCATGCTGCCCGAACTGCTGGCCGCCGAGTTCCCGGAGGCTCGCGCGCGCGCCAAGTTGCTGCCCAACGGGCCGCCCGTGCCGTACCCGGTGCAGTTCCGCGTCGTCGGCCCGGACCCGGCCCAGGTGCGCGCCTATGCCGACGAGGTGAAGGCCATCATGCGCCAGAACCCGAACCTGCGCGGGGTCAACGACAACTGGAACGAGGCGGTGAAGGTGTTGCGCCTCGAGGTCGACCAGGACAAGGCCCGCGCACTCGGCGTCACCAGCCAGTCGATCGCCCAGGCGGCGCGTGTCTTCAACAGCGGCTCGACGATCGGCCAGTTCCGCGAGGGCGACAAGCTGATCGACATCGTGCTGCGCCAGCCGTACGAGGAGCGCGACACCCTCACCGCGCTGGCCAGCGGCTACGTGCCCACGACCAGCGGCCGCAGCATCCCGCTGGGCCAGATCGCCAAGGCGAGCTTCGCCTGGGAGCCGGGCGTGCTGTGGCGCGAAGGGCGCGACTACGCCGCCACCGTGCAGGGCGACATCGTCGAAGGCCTGCAGGGTGCGACCGTGACGGCGCAGCTCGACCCGCTGTTCAAGCCGATCCGCGAGAAGATGCTGCCCGGCTACCGCATCGAGGTCGCCGGAGCGGTGGAGGAGAGCAGCAAGGGCCAGGGCTCGATCGCCGCCGGTGCGCCGCTGATGCTGTTCATCATGTTCACGCTGCTGATGCTGCAGTTGCACAGCTTCAGCCGCTCGGTGCTGGTGTTCCTCACCGGACCGCTGGGCATCGCCGGCGTGGCGGCGGCGCTGCTGCTGCTGAACCGGCCGTTCGGCTTCGTCGCGCTGCTCGGCGTGATCGCGCTGATGGGCATGATCATGCGCAACTCGGTGATCCTGATCGACCAGATCGAGCACGACCGCGAGCGCGGCGTGGCCACCTGGGATGCAATCGTCGAAGCGGCGGTGCGCCGCTTCCGCCCGATCATCCTGACAGCGGCCGCGGCGGTGCTGGCGATGATCCCCTTGTCGCGCAGTGTGTTCTGGGGTCCGATGGCGGTGGCGATCATGGGCGGACTGATCGTCGCCACCGCGCTGACGCTGCTGGCGCTGCCGGCGATGTACGCGGCCTGGTTTCGCGTCAAACCGGCCCGGGAGGAGCGGCTCGCCGCATCCCGCTAAAATCGGCGGTTTGCCGTCGAGGCCGTCCCCCATGCGCGGGTGGCGAAATTGGTAGACGCACCAGGTTTAGGTCCTGACGCCAGCGATGGTGTGGGGGTTCGAGTCCCCCCCCGCGCACCAGACATTCAACCCCTCAGTCCGAGAACACCATGTCCGTTCAAGTCGAAACCCTCGAGAAGCTCGAGCGCCGCATCACGCTGACGCTGCCCACCGACACCATCAAGTCGGAAGTCGAGTCGCGCCTGAAGCGTCTGGCCCGCACGGTCAAGGCCGACGGCTTCCGCCCGGGCAAGGTGCCGATGAGCGTCGTCGCCCAGCGCTACGGCTACTCGGTGCACTACGAGGTGATGAACGACAAGGTCGGCGAGAAGTTCAACGAGGCCGTCAACGAGGCCAAGCTGCGCGTGGCCGGCGCGCCGCGCATCACCGAGAAGGACGGCGCCCCCGAGGGTCAGGTGGCCTTCGACGCCACCTTCGAGGTCTACCCCGAGGTGAAGATCGGCGACCTCTCCGCCGCCGAGGTCGAGCGCGTGTCCACCGAAGTGACCGACGCCGCCATCGACAAGACGCTGGACATCCTGCGCAAGCAGCGCCGCACCTTTCAGCAGCGTGCCGCCGCCGATGGCGCTGCCGAGGGCGATCGCGTGACGATCGACTTCGAAGGCAAGATCGATGGAGTTCCCTTCGAGGGCGGCAAGGCCGAGGGCTTCCAGTTCATCATCGGCGAAGGCCAGATGCTCGAGCAGTTCGACCAGGCGGTGCGCGGCATGAAGGCCGGCGAGAGCAAGACCTTCCCGCTGCAGTTCCCGGCTGACTACCACGGCAAGGACGTGGCTGGCAAAGAGGCCGATTTCCTGGTCACGCTGAAGAAGGTCGAGGCTCAGCACCTGCCCGAAGTCAACGAGGCGCTCGCCAAGTCGCTGGGCATCAAGGACGGCACGGTCGAAGCGCTGCGCGCCGACATCAAGAAGAACCTCGAGCGCGAAGTGAAGTTCCGCGTGCTGGCGCGCAACAAGTCCAGCGTGATGGAAGCGCTGATCAAGGTGGCCGAACTCGACGTGCCCAAGGCGCTGGTCGCCGGCGAGGTGGAGCGCATGACCGAAGCCGCGCGCGCCGATCTGAAGAAGCGCGGCGTCAAGGACGCCGAGAACGCGCCGATCCCGGCCGAGATCTTCGAACCGCAGGCCGAGCGTCGCGTGCGCCTGGGCCTTGTCGTCGGCGAGCTCGTCCGCGCCAACGGCCTGCAGGCCAAGCCCGAGCAGCTGCAGGCGCACATCGAGGACATGGCGCAGAGCTACGAGCGCCCGGCCGAGGTGGTGCGCTGGTACCTGGGCGACCGCAACCGCATGGCGGAAGTGGAAGCCGTGGTCATCGAGAACAACGTGGCCGACTTCGTGATGGCCAAGGCCAAGGTCGCCGACAAGGTCGTGCCGTTCGACGAACTGATGGTTGGCTGAGTTCGCGACATACTCCGGTACATCCGCAAACCGAGGAACAGCATGAGCGCGCTCGACATCACCGGCCTGGGCATGGTGCCCATGGTCATCGAAACCTCCGGTCGAGGCGAACGGGCCTACGACATCTACAGCCGGCTGCTGCGCGAGCGCATCATCTTCCTGGTCGGACCGGTGACCGACCAGTCGGCCAACCTGGTGGTCGCGCAATTGCTGTTCCTGGAGAGCGAGAATCCCGACAAGGACATCTACCTGTACATCAACTCGCCGGGCGGCTCGGTGAGCGCGGGCATGTCGATCTACGACACGATGCAGTTCATCAAGCCGGACGTGTCGACGATGTGCCTGGGCATGGCCGCCAGCATGGGCTCCTTCCTGCTGATGGCCGGCGCGAAGGGCAAGCGCGTGGCGCTGCCGAACTCGCGCGTGATGATCCACCAGCCATCGGGCGGCGCGCAGGGGCAGGCCACCGACATCGAGATCCATGCCCGCGAGATCCTGAAGACCCGCGAAAAGCTGAACCAGATCTACGCCGACCGGACCGGCCAGCCGCTGGCCAAGATCCAGGCCGACATGGAGCGCGACTTCTACCTCGACGCCGAAGAGGCCAAGGCCTACGGCCTGATCGACCAGGTGATCACCCAGCGCCCCTGAGCGGGTACGACGCCGCGCAGGTGGCAATGGTGGGGAAAGGGCCCGTTTCGGGCCCTTTTCCATGGGGCAGGCCGGGTCGTCTTTTCAACTATCATTCGGCAACGCCACCCAGCCCAGGCAACTCATCCATGGCCGACAAGAAAGGCTCCCCCACCGAGAAGGTGCTGTATTGCTCCTTCTGCGGCAAGAGCCAGCACGAAGTCAAGAAGCTGATCGCCGGTCCGTCGGTGTTCATCTGCGACGAGTGCATCGAGCTGTGCAACGACATCATCCGCGATGAAGTGCCGGCCGAAGGCGCGGAGACCCGCGCCGCCAAATCCGATCTTCCGATCCCGACCGAGATCAAGGCCATCCTCGACCAGTACGTGATCGGGCAGGATGCCGCCAAGCGCACGCTCGCGGTCGCGGTCTACAACCACTACAAGCGGCTCAAGCACATGAGCCGCAGCAAGGACGAGGTCGAGCTCGCCAAGAGCAACATCCTGCTGATCGGGCCCACGGGCTCCGGCAAGACGCTTCTCGCGCAGACCCTGGCCCGACTGCTCAACGTGCCCTTCGTGATCGCCGACGCGACCACGCTGACCGAAGCCGGCTATGTCGGCGAGGACGTCGAGAACATCATCCAGAAGCTGCTTCAGAACTGCGGCTACGACGTCGAGAAGGCGCAGCGCGGCATCGTCTACATCGACGAGATCGACAAGATCTCGCGCAAGGCCGACAACCCGTCGATCACGCGTGACGTTTCCGGCGAAGGTGTGCAGCAGGCGCTGCTCAAGCTCGTCGAAGGCACGATGGCCAGCGTGCCGCCCCAGGGGGGGCGCAAGCACCCGAACCAGGATTTCCTGCAGATCGACACGACCAACATCCTGTTCATCTGCGGGGGCGCGTTCGACGGGCTGGAAAAGGTGATCCAGAACCGCACCGAGAAGTCCGGCATCGGCTTCGGCGCGTCGGTGCACGGCAAGTCCGACCGGCGCGTCTCCGAGGTGTTCCGCGAGGTGGAGCCGGAAGACCTGATCAAGTTCGGCCTGATCCCGGAACTCGTCGGCCGCCTGCCGGTGGTCGCCACGCTGGGCGAGCTGACCGAAGACGCGCTCGTGCAGATCCTCACCGAGCCGAAGAACGCGCTGGTCAAGCAGTACCAGAAGCTGTTCGGCATGGATGGTGTCGAGCTGGAGATCCGTCCCTCGGCGCTCGCGGCCATCGCACGCAAGGCACTGGCGCGCAAGACCGGTGCCCGTGGCCTGCGCTCGATCATGGAGCACTCCCTGATCGACACCATGTTCGACCTGCCCAACCTCGACGGCGTGGCCAAGGTGGTGCTGGACGAACACACGATCGAAGAAGAGGCGAAGCCGCTGCTCGTCTACCGCGAGCAGGCCAAGGCGAGCGCCTGACGTCCGGTGTGCCGCCTCGGGAGGTGATGGCGGCTCCTTGCAATTGACGGCTCGGGCCACAGATGGGCCTGAGAAAGAGAGGTTTCCAATGTCCGGACATCCCGTACTCCCTGCCGAGAAGATCAACCTGCCGCTGCTGCCGCTGCGCGACGTGGTGGTCTTCCCGCACATGGTGATCCCGCTGTTCGTGGGACGCCCGAAGTCGATCAAGGCGCTGGAAGTCGCCATGGAGGCTGGCCGGCAGATCATGCTGGTGGCCCAGAAGGCGGCGGGCAAGGACGAGCCCAAGCCCGATGACATGTTCGAGGTCGGCTGCGTCTCCAGCATCCTGCAGATGCTGAAACTGCCCGATGGCACGGTGAAGGTGCTGGTGGAGGGCATCCAGCGCGCCAACACCCACCAGATCAGCGACAACGGCGAGTACTTCGTCGCCGACGTGACGCCTGTGCCGCCCGAGGCCGACACCAAGCCGGAGGTGGAGGCGCTGCGCCGCGCCGTGACGCAGCAGTTCGACCAGTACGTCAAGCTGAACAAGAAGATCCCTCCGGAGATCCTCACCTCGATCGCCGGGATCGACGACGCCGGGCGCCTGGCGGACACGATCGCCGCGCACCTGCCGCTCAAGCTCGAGAACAAGCAGTCGGTGCTCGATCTGTTCGAGGTCGACAAGCGGCTGGAGAAACTGCTCGAGCAACTCGAACACGAGGTCGACATCCTGCAGGTGGAGAAGCGCATCCGCGGCCGCGTCAAGCGGCAGATGGAGAAGAGCCAGCGCGAGTACTACCTGAACGAGCAGGTCAAGGCGATCCAGAAGGAACTGGGCGACGGCGAGGAAGGTGCCGATCTCGAGGAACTCGAGAAGAAGATCATCGCCGCCAAGATGCCCAAGGAAGCGCGCAAGAAGGCCGAGAGCGAGCTGAAGAAGCTCAAGCTGATGTCGCCGATGTCCGCCGAAGCCACGGTGGTGCGCAACTACATCGACACGCTGATCAACCTGCCCTGGGCGAAGAAGACCAAGATCAAGCATGACCTGGCCTTCGCGGAGGCCGTGCTCAACGAGGATCACTACGGCCTGGAGAAGGTCAAGGACCGCATCCTCGAGTACCTCGCGGTGCAACAGCGCGTCGACAAGGTCAAGGCGCCGATCCTGTGCCTGGTCGGCCCCCCGGGGGTCGGCAAGACTTCGCTCGGCCAGTCGGTCGCGCGGGCAACCGGGCGCAAGTTCGTGCGCATGGCGCTTGGTGGCGTGCGCGACGAGGCGGAGATCCGCGGCCACCGCCGCACCTACATCGGCTCGATGCCGGGCAAGGTGCTGCAGAGCCTGACGAAGGTCGGCACTCGCAATCCGTTGTTCCTGCTCGACGAGATCGACAAGCTGGGCATGGATTTCCGCGGCGATCCGTCGTCGGCGCTGCTGGAGGTGCTCGATCCGGAGCAGAACCACACCTTCGGTGACCACTACGTCGAGGTCGATTTCGACCTGAGCGACACGATGTTCATCGCCACGTCGAACTCGATGAACATCCCGCCGGCGCTGCTGGACCGGATGGAAGTGATCCGCCTGTCCGGCTACACCGAGGACGAGAAGGTCAACATCGCTTCGCGCTACCTGCTGCCCAAGCAGCGGAAGAACAACGGCGTGAAGGACGAGGAACTCGACGTCACCGAAAGCGCGATCCGCGGCGTGATCCGCTACTACACGCGGGAGGCCGGTGTGCGTTCGCTCGAGCGCGAGATCAGCAAGATCTGCCGGAAGGTGGTCAAGTCGATCCAGCTCAAGCAGGTGACCGACAAGGTCGTCGTGACGGAAGAGAACCTCAACGACTACCTCGGCGTGCGCAAGTACAGCTACGGCCAGGCGGAGAAGCAGAACCAGGTCGGCCAGGTGGTGGGTCTGGCGTGGACGGAGGTCGGCGGTGATCTGCTGACGATCGAGGCGGCGGTGATGCCTGGCAAAGGCAACATCATCCGCACCGGCCAGCTCGGCGACGTGATGAAGGAATCGGTCGAGGCCGCACGCTCGGTGGTGCGCAGCCGCTCGCGTCGCCTGGGCATCAAGGACGAGATGTTCGAGAAGCGCGACGTGCACATCCACGTGCCCGACGGCGCCACGCCCAAGGACGGCCCGAGCGCGGGCATCGCGATGACGACGGCCTTCGTCTCGGCGCTCACCGGCATTCCGGTGCGGGCCGATGTGGCAATGACCGGCGAGATCACGTTGCGCGGCGAGGTGACGGCGATCGGCGGTCTGAAGGAGAAGCTGCTGGCGGCTCACCGCGGCGGCATCAAGACGGTGCTGATCCCTGAAGAGAACGTCAAGGACCTCCAGGACATCCCGGAGAACGTCAAGAACCACCTCGAGATCGTTCCGGTCAAGTGGATCGACCGCGTGCTCGAGATTGCCCTGGAGGCTGCACCGCAACCGCTGCCCGACGAGGAGCCGGCCAAGCCCGAGGAAGCCGCCAAGGCAGCGGGTGCTGCTGGCGACGTCATGACGCACTGAGGCAGAAAACGGGAGGTTTGCGAACTTCCCGTTTTCTTGTGTATACTGCGAGGCTCACGCGGGAGTAGCTCAGTTGGTAGAGCGCAACCTTGCCAAGGTTGAGGTCGCGAGTTCGAGACTCGTCTCCCGCTCCAGATCAGAAAGGGAAGCCCAGGCTTCCCTTTTTTGTCAGAATCGCCGTCAGCGACAGATTCAACGGCGCGGTAGCAAAGCGGTTATGCACCGGATTGCAAATCCGTGTAGGTCGGTTCGACTCCGGCCCGCGCCTCCAAATCTCCATCGGGCCTCGCCACCGTGCGAGGCCCTTTTCTTTGGCGCGTCGGACAGCATCCCCGCATCGAGCCGCGGAGCCAAGTCGACAGCAGACGCATCACCTCTCGCTGCGTCTCCATGGACCACAGCCACCAACGGTCGTCGCGCAGCAGCCGGTCGAGGGAGAGCCGCGCGGGTGCCATACCTCTGCGAAGAGTGGGAACTTGTGACGCAAGCGAAGCGTCGTAGATGCTCTGATCCCACGCCGTCTGCGGCCTTGGCGACGGAGAGCAGGCTCGGCTGCCCGGCGGCGTGCCGCAATCCCAGACCGGTCGGTCGCTAGACTTCCGCGATGCCGCGCCGCGCTGCTCGCCACCATCACCACGTCTACGTCGTCGAACTTTCGGACAGGGTGTGGAACGAGGCGAGCTTCCGCAAGGCGAACCCGGATTGGCAGCTTGGCAAGCCTTTCGTCTACGTCGGCATGACCGGGCTCGACCCCGATCTGCGCTTCGACAGGCACAAGGCCGGCATCCAGGCCAACCGATTCGTTCGTGCGTACGGCTTGCGCCTGCTGCCGCACTTGTACGAGGTCTACAACCCGATGCCTTACCAGGCCGCTCAGGAGATGGAAGTGGAACTCGCGATCGGCTTGCGCGAGGCGGGCTACGGCGTCTGGCAGGCCTGAGCGACCGCGCCACGTGACGGCGCATCGTGCATGCCGAAACCTGCCTTGGCGAACGGCTTGAACTGTCGGGACGTCCTGGCGAAACGCCGCGCATGAAGTCTCGGCGGCCACGCTCAGCGGGAGTGGTGGCATTCAGCCATCAAAGCTCCAGTCGGGCTCACAGTCCCCGGCGGGGCGCCCGGCGCTTGTTCAAGTTCCTCTCCAGCGTCCCCGCCGACGCGGCCCTGAGCAGTCGCTGGAACGAAGGGCATTCCGCATGACTCGACGCTGGACATGCCGCAGCGTGCCGCAGGCCCTCGATCATCGCCTTCAGCCGCTTGACCATGCGTTCGAGTTCGTCGGCCTTCGCGGAAAGCATGGTGCGGTCGATGCTGAGCTCACCGCCAGGAGTGAACATCACGCGGATCTCGTCCAGCGAGAACCCGGCCGCCTGCCCGAGGGAGATCAGCGCCAGCTGATCCAGCACCGCCGGCGCGAACTTGCGCCTGCTGCCCTCTGACGAGAGCGAGCGGATCAGGCCCTTGCGCTCGTAGAAGCGCAGCGCCGAGGCCGCCACGCCTGATTTCCGGGCGACTTCCGAGATGTCCATCGAGACCGCTTGACTTGAAGTTGACTTCAACTTCTATAGTGCCTTCAACACACCCCCATGTCAACGAATCCAGGAGGTCTTCATGTCCACGCTCGCTGTCCCGACCCACGTCGCGCTGGTCGGCATCGGTGCCACGGCGCTGATGGACCTCTGGCTGCTGCTCTTGCGCCTCGGGGTGCCCACGACCAGTTTCGCGCTGCTGGGTCGCTGGGTCGGGCACTTCTCGCGGGGCCGCTTCGCCCACGCTGCCATGTCGAAAGCCGACCCATTTCCGTTCGAACTCGGCCTCGGCTGGCTGACCCACTACGTGATCGGAATCGCGTATGCGGCGCTGCTGGTGGCGCTGCTGGGCACGGCCTGGCTCGAGCGACCGACCGCTCTTCCGGCACTGGCGTTCGGCGCACTCAGCGTGGCCGCTCCCTGGTTCGTGATGCAGCCGGCCATGGGCGCCGGCGTCCTGGCGCGGAAGACGCCGACGCCACTGCAGAACTGTCTGCGCAATCTGGCCAACCACCTCGTCTTCGGCGCCGGCCTGTACGCGGCGGCGGCCCTCGCGGCGCGAGTCGCCATCTGATCCAACCCCAAGGAGACTTCTCATGAGCAAGCTTGCCATCGTCTACCACAGCGCCCACGGACACACCGAGTTCATCGCCCGCGAGGTGCAGGCCGGTGCTTCGGACGTCGACGGCGTCGAGGCGGACCTGATCAAGGCCGAAGACATCACCCGCACGCCGGACGAACTCGTCAGCTACGACGGCTTCATCTTCGGTTCGCCGACCTACCTGGGCGGAGTCAGCGGCCCGTTCAAGAGCTTCATGGACGCCACGGGCCGGCTCTGGCGAACCCAGCAACTCAAGGGCAGACTCGCCGCCGGCTTCACCGTTTCGTCGCTGCCGTCCGGCGACAAGCAGTCGACGTTGTTGTCGATGTTCGTCTTCAGCATGCAGCACGGCATGCTGTGGGTGGGCAACCCGATCCTGCCCGAGCAGCACAGCGGTGTGCCCTACGACGAGGCCGCGAATCGCCTCGGCTCGTGGTCGGGGCTGATGGCCCAGGCCGGGCATTCGGCACCGGCGGATTCGTTCGTTCCAGGCGACGTCAAGACCGCGCGCCTGTTCGGCCGGCACTTCGCGCACAGCCTCAACCGTGTGATGGTGCCGGCGTGAGCCTTTCCCTTGTCAGGAGACCTTCCATGTTCCCCACGAAGTTCGCACCGGTCCTGTTCGGCCTCATCCTGTCGGGACTGATGTCCCTGCTGGTTTCAGGCATCTCGACCTGGCGGGCCGTCGGCCTTGCAGATGGCTTCGCCGGCCTATGGATCGGGGCCTGGCTGACTGCATGGCTGGTGGCCTTTCCGGTGGTGCTGGTCGTCGCGCCGCTTGC
>VYMG01000506.1_pt1 | contig 13982 bp, 10 predicted proteins | sample 5115261 | NCBI WGS metagenome assembly VYMG01 (sample SAMN12291781, study PRJNA351875) | freshwater metagenome | isolation source: freshwater lake | place: USA: Michigan, Wintergreen Lake | collected 2013-08-08 | reverse complement strand
CAACGGTACTGTTGGGCAAACAGAAACCGACCCAAACGCCTTGGGAGAGTCCGGCCTCTGGATTCTTAATGGAGACATTGAGAATCTAAGCTGTCTCGTTGAACAAGGAATTTCCGATAGTGATAGGTCAAGAATCCCCCGTCACAGCGTAGCTTGACGGTGGGAGTATGTCAAAAGATAAATTAGAAAAACTAGCGGAAAAAGGCTATATCTCAGTTAGTACACAAGAAAACTACAAAATCTTTACTCCCACTTGGAAAACTCGTTGGCTGAGGGTAAATGGTATTTTGTAGTCAGGTTCTAACGGAATTAGATAAGTTTCCTTTTTTCAGTTCATTCACCCATTACCTATTTTTGGTAGATTCTCAGACAACTGTGGAAGGACATCGGTGGTCTTTTGTGTTTGCTTCGATAATTATTGGAGTAGCAGTTGAAACTAGAATTAGCTATTTCTCAGCTTTTAGGATTCGTCATTTATTTCCCGATTTTAAAAAGGATTTTTTAAAGACTTTTTTTCATTTATTAATTGTCAAAATTGTTACATCAATACTCTTATAAGTAGTCGGACATATAGCGGTTCTCGCATCTGCGAGGCACACTTTAACCTTTGTTGATTAAGCTTTTCAGGATTGATAATGTACCTCTTGTGAACAGGAAACGCTATAAATAAACAACACTATGTTAAAGAATGTAAAATAGGCGGTTTTCGCTGCTGCATACAGCCTTCTACCCTATTTACAAAACTTTATACAGCAGCGAAAACTTATGTCCGACTACTTACTACCGAATCACCATCCGCTATTTAACCGGAACGGTCGAACAGTGTTGATTACTGGTTACTAATCAGTGATCACTGAAAAGACTCCCCAACACCCATCTCACTGGCGGGAAAATCGCTATAGAATAGAGAAAAAAAAGAATTGCGAGGAAAAAACTCTGTCTTTTAACCCGATTGTCATTCCCCCTTCCCCGGAAAATCCCGCTCGCTATCTAGTGATCATGCTGCACGGTTGGGGTGCAGATGCCATGGATCTGGCCCCCCTTGCATCGATGCTGGATCTAGCTGATTGTCAATTTTTGTTTCCTAATGCTCCTTTTGATCATCCCCAAGTGCCGGGGGGACGCGCCTGGTATGCTTTAGAAACCTCCGATTATCAAGGTTTAGTCGCTAGTCGTCAACAGTTGCACGATTGGATTATTTCCCTAGAAGCAACTACCGGTATTCCCCTAGAGCGGACTTTTTTGACCGGTTTTTCCCAAGGGGGAGCGATGACGCTGGATGTGGGTTTATCTTTACCCTTGGCGGGATTGGGTTCCTTGAGTGGTTATCTGCACGGTGAACCCCATCCCCAAGGATCACAAAATGTCTTAATTGTTCATGGTAAGCAGGATACCGTCGTTCCTGTCGCCATAGCTCGTCAAGCCAGGGATTTACTGCTTGGTTTGGGGGTTAACGTTGAATATCATGAGTTAAATATGGGTCACGAAATCCCGATTCCGGCGCTGACTATTTTACGCCAATTCCTCCGCAATCGTCTAGAAACTGCATGAATAATGCTCGTCAGCTGGCTTTGCTGATTTTACGGGATATCGATCGCTCCTCCGCTTATCCCGATCGCGCTCTTGATCGCCATTTGTCCGCTAGTTCCTTAAATTGTCTTGACAAAGCCTTGACAACGGAGATTGTTTATGGTATAATGCGCCGTCAAAGAACTCTGGATGGGCTGCTCGATCGCTTGGGGAAAAAAACCGCGGCCCAGCAACCCCCGGATTTACGGCGAATTCTCCATATTGGTCTTTATCAACTGCGTTATCTATCCCAGATTCCCCCATCAGCGGCGGTGAATACGGCGGTAGAATTAACTAAAATCAGTCATTTAGGCAAATTAGCGGCGGTGGTTAACGGAATGCTGCGGCAATATCTCCGTTTAACTGCTAATGGCGACGATCCTTTAATTTTGCCAGAAAATACCGCTTCTAGATTGGGTATTCTCCACAGTTTCCCCGATTGGTTGGTGCAATTGTGGTTAGATCGCTTTAGTGTTGCGGAAACGGAACAACTTTGTCAATGGTTTAATCGCTCTCCTGACCTTGATATTCGGATTAATCCCCTGAAAACTAGCCTAGAAGCCCTAGAAAATGAGTTAGAATCAGCCAATATAACTTTTAATCATCTTAAATTACCTCTAGCTTGCCGTTTAACCTCTGGTTTAGGCAATATTGAGCGTTTAGAGGGATTTCGAGCCGGAAATTACACCCTACAGGATATTAGCGCCCAATTAGTCACTTATCTACTCGATCCCCAGCCCGGAGAGACAATTATCGATGCTTGCGCGGCACCGGGGGGAAAAACCACTCATATCGCCGAATTAATGGGCGATCAGGGTAGAATATTAGCCTGTGATCAAACGGCATCCCGTTTACGACAGTTAGAAGCCAATATTAAAAGATTAGACTTAAAAGCGATCGAAGTACATCTAGGGGATAGTCGCGATCGTCCCCAGTGGTGCGGCATCGCCGATCGTGTACTAATCGATGCTCCCTGTTCAGGATTGGGAACCCTGCACAAGCGTCCTGATATACGTTGGCGACAAACACCCGAAAATTTACCTGTACTAGCTAAACGACAGGGGGAACTTTTAGCCTCGGCTGCCACTTGGGTAAAACCGAAGGGAATCTTAGTTTATGCCACCTGTACTTTAAATCCGTTAGAAAATGAAGGAGTGATCGAGCAGTTTTTAGCCGCTCATCCCGATTGGAAAATGGCCACTCCCGACTCTAATTCATCTTTCTCAGAATACTATACAGAAACGGGAGCGATCGAAGTGTTACCCCATCGACATAATCAAGACGGTTTTTTTATGGCTAAGTTAGTCAAGGAAGTGTGAAATGAAAAATAAACAATTACTGAAAATTCTCATCGGTGTTGCTTGGATTGATGGTGTGATTCAACCATCAGAAAGAAATTATTTACGACAGGTAGCTGTCAGGGAAAAACTTGATGATGATCCAGAGATTAAACCACTATTATCGGAACTGAAACCAGTTAAAACCAGTGAATGTTATCGATGGTTAGAGTCCTATTTAGGCGATAATCCTAGTCCAGAAATCTATCAAGATCTACTAGCATCGATTAGCACTTTAATCTATAGCGATGACGACGTGGACGTACAGGAAGCGAAATTATTAACCAAAGTGCAGAGTTTCGATCCGACTCATGATAGCCATCGATCGATGTTAGATAAATTAGTGACGGGAATTCAGAAATTGTACCAGAAAGCAATTACTGAAAGTAATTAGGGTTTGCTGAAAAAGTTTGTTGGTGGGGGTTGGGGGTTGGGGGTTGGGGTGTGGGGTTTTACCCATTTTCAGGTGGTCAATTACCTAATTTTCAGGGAAAAAGTCCCTGAATTTTCCCCCCAATCACTGCAAGGGTCGGCACTTTTTGAGGGAAAAAAAGTCTAAAAACCTTGTTGGATAAGGTTTTTAGATTTATTCAGCAGACCCTAATTAAGGAGAGGCTATCAGTGGTCAGCAGGTCAAAAAATTACCCGATAAAAACTGATAGCTGATCCCTAGATTTTAGGTAATAACCGTGGGTTGTTCCCGTCCAGTAGATTGACGAATTTGACCGATTTCTTCGGCTAAATCAATTAAGGGTTGTAGGGCCTTTTGGGTGTCGATATCGTGTTTACTCGCGTCCGGTTCATAACTTTCTAGATAAACCCGGAGAGTTGCTCCTTTAGTTCCCGTCCCCGATAGACGGAAAATAATCCGAGAACCATCAGTAAAACCAATGCGAATACCTTGATTTTTACTCACACTACCATCCACGGGATCCGTATAGCTAAAATCATCGGCATATTCCACTTCATAGTTACCAAATTGTTTACCCTTAAGGTCTAAAACCAGCTTCTGGAGACGTGCCATCATCTCTTTTGCCGGTTCCAAGGCGACTTCTTCATAATCATGACGAGAATAGAAATTACGACCGAATTCTTGCCAATGACTACGAACAATTTCCTCTACAGATTCCCCTTTAACTGCCAAAATATTTAACCAGAAAAGAACCGCCCATAAACCATCTTTTTCGCGAATATGATTGGAACCCGTGCCGAAACTTTCCTCCCCGCAAAGGGTTGCTTTCCCCGCATCCAGCAAATTACCGAAGAATTTCCAACCGGTGGGAGTTTCATAACAGTCAATTCCCAGTTTAGCCGCTACTCGATCGGCCGCCGCACTGGTGGGCATCGATCGCGCCACTCCCGTGATACCATTTTGATAGCCCGGTACTAGATGAGCGTTGGCAGTTAGTACAGCTAAACTATCACTGGGGGTGACAAAAAAATTCTGACCGAGGATCATATTGCGATCGCCATCTCCATCGGAAGCAGCCCCAAAATCCGGAGCCTCTTGACCAAAGAGAATTTCTACCAGATCATGGGCATAGACTAGGTTAGGATCGGGATGACCACCACCAAAATCCTCTAAGGGAATACCATTTAATACTGTACCCTTGGGCGCACCTAAACGCTGTTCAAATAGAGCATAAGCGTAGGGACCCGTCACCGCATGGAGAGAATCCATGCACATTTTAAACTTACCAGAAGTGAGTAGGGCCTGAATGCGATCGAAATCAAAAATCTTTTCCATCATTTTGACGTAGGGAGTGACCCCATCGATCACTTCCACATCCATAGTTCCCAGTTTAAAGGAACTGGGGCGATCGAGGTTAATATCGGCCCCTGAGAGGATTTTATAACTGCTAATCACCTTAGTCTCGGCATAAATTGCATCGGTGATATTTTCCGGGGCCGGTCCGCCGTTAGTAATATTGTACTTAATGCCAAAATCCCCCTCTGGACCGCCGGGGTTATGACTAGCGGAGAGAACAATACCGCCAAAAGCGTTATTTTCGCGAATTAACCCAGAAATAGCGGGAGTGGAGACAATACCATCGGTTCCCACGAGGATTCTACCGATACCGTTAGCAGCGGCGATTTTCAGGATAGTTTGAATAGCTTGACGGTTATAATAACGACCATCTCCACCGACAACTAGGGTTTGACCCTCGATACCGTCTAAAGTATTGAAGATAGCTTGAATAAAATTTTCCAGATAATGGGGTTGTTGAAAAACGGGAACGGATTTTCGCAATCCGGAAGTCCCCGGTTTTTGGTCACTAAAGGGTTTTGTGGCAATGGTTTCAATCGTCATAGTCTTTTCTTGATAGGCTGACGCAATTCTCAACTTAAGTATTTGACACTCTCGCCGTCAAGCTACGCTGTGACGGGAGATTCTTGCTTCTACTCCTCTTAACTAGACACAATCCGAAGCTTGACCCGTCACCATTACATTTTCAAGGGCGATATTTGTTCCGAGGTACAAAGGAGCGGGAGGTTTCCGTGATACTTTACGCGCTTTACCGCTTTCTGTATTCTAGCGAAATCCCTCGAAAGTGAAAACGCTTAATCTAAGGATAGGGGGTTAAGATGGGTTTTAGCCGATAAATGAACCAGATTTGGGGGTATAAACCCCCAATAATAACCAATTTTAGCTATATCGCTTAATCGGCCCCTTCAATCGGTGCAAATCCCTGACGTTGAATATTCTCGCTGATGTGACGAGGTTCGAGGAATTGCAAGAGATAATCCGGACCCCCTGCCTTGGAACCCACCCCCGACATCTTGAAACCCCCGAAGGGTTGACGGGAGACAATCGCACCGGTGATTCCCCGGTTAATATAGAGGTTTCCCACTTCAAATTCCTGCATAGCTCGGTTAATATGGGCAGGAGTGCGAGAATATAAGCCACCAGTTAAAGCATAGTCGGTTCCGTTAGCCACAGCTAAAGCTTCCTCGAAATTGCTCACTTTGATAATCGCCACCACTGGACCAAAAATCTCCTCCATCGCTATTACCGCATCGGGGGGAACATTCTTAAAGACGGTGGGACTGACGAAATAACCCACTTCTGGAATTGGCATTTCTAGGGCCAATTCTGCCTCTTTTTTACCAGTTTCGATATATTCCCGAATTCTTGCTTGAGCTTTCTCGTCGATAACCGGTCCTACTTCCGTACTCGGTAAATCCGTCGGCCCGATATTGAGGGACTTGGTAGCCTCGACAAAGCGATCAACAAAGCTATCATAGACGCTTTCCAGAACGATTATCCGCGAACAGGCGGAACATTTCTGGCCGGTGTAGCCAAAAGCGGACTTAACCGCACCGACAACGGCCTGATCTAAATCGGCACTCTCATCGACGATTAGGGCATTTTTGCCGCCCATTTCGGCGATAACTCGTTTTAGGTGTTTTTGCCCCTTTTGCACGATAGAGGCATCTGTATAGATGCGACAGCCCACTTCTCGTGAACCGGTGAAGGCGATTAGGTGAACATCGGGATGGCTGACTAAATGCGCCCCCACTTGCGAACCTTTACCCGGGATATATTGGAAGACTCCAGCAGGAATACCCGCTTCTAGGAGAATCTCGGCAAATTTCGCCGTAATCACCGAAGAAGTCTCGGCTGGTTTCAATAGCGTGCAGTTACCTGCTACTAAAGCTGCTACTGTCATCCCCACTGCGATCGCTAGGGGGAAATTCCAGGGAGAAATCACTAAAGCAATACCCCGGGGTTGGTAGAAATAACGATTATTCTCGCCTGCTACGTCGAAATTATGCCCTAAATCCAGTCTTTCCATCTCGGAAGCGTAATAACGGCAAAAATCGATCGCTTCTGACACTTCCGGATCCGCCTGTTGGATAACTTTGCCCACTTCTAAACAAATCCAGGCCGATAACTCGTGTCGTCGCTCTTCCATCAAATCTGCCGCTTTTCGCAGTATTTCGGCTCTTTTAGCCACTGGAGTGCGTTTCCAAGCGGGAAAAGCCTGTTTCGCCGCTATTATCGCTTTTTCTGCCTGTTCCACCTCAATTAAGCCCACTTTACCCACTATTTCCTGCGGGTTACAGGGATTAACGGAATTAATTTGAACATTGGTGGTGACGTATTCACCGTTAATTAGGGGTAAATAGGTCTTACCGAGGGAATTTTTGACAAAAGTAAGGGCTTGATTCGCTTTATTTCGCAATTGCTCGTTGGCATAATCTGTATCAGGGGCATTAGGAAAACCGGGGATAATCGGGTTATCATTGCCTAAAACCCGGGGGGCTGCGATTAAATCTTCCACGGGACGATCCTCCAAATTTTGCCGCAGGAAGGAACTATTAGCGGTATTTTCTAATAAACGGCGGATTAGGTAGGCCATACCGGGTAAGAGTTGTCCGTAGGGGGAATAAACCCGCACCCGATGACCCCGCTTCACTAACGCTTTGGCTAATTGGTCGCCCATGCCGTACAATACCTGCATTTCAAAGCGACGACGGGGAATTTCTAAACTTTCTGCGATCGCACAGGCCAAGGCTTGCGATCGCACGTTATGACTACCGATAGCAGCGGATAAATATTGATGATTTTCCAATAATAACCGCGTCATCCGTTCATAATTGGCATCGGTGGCCGATTTTTCGTTATATACCGGCTGTGGCCAATGATTTTGGCGAGATTTAATCGTTTCCTGATCCCAGTAAGCGCCTTTGACTAGCCGGACAGTAACGGGATAACCGCGCTTTTTCGCCCAATTAATTAAATCTTGTAAATCTTGGGCAGAATCTCTTAAATATGCCTGTAGAGTGATGCCAATATCGGTACGACTGCGAAATTCTTCTTCTAGGAGTAATTCTTTCAGGATAGCCAGGGTGAGGTTTTTATAAACGTACTGTTCCATATCAAAATGGACTGCCACCCCTAACTCCTGAGCGCGTCGCAATAGCAGGCGAATGCGATCGCAAACTTTCTCTTTACTGCCAATCGGATCCATGGGATCAAACTGAGAATAAAAGGCAGTTAGCTTGACAGAAACCTGCACTTGTGGTAGTAATTCGCCGTCCGCTTGATCAATTTGGCTAACTTTATTCCATTTGGTTGCTTCTTGAGCCAAATGGGTCATTAAATCGAGATAACTTTGTAGATAAACTTGGGTTTCCGCTTCAGTAATTACCGCTTCACCGAGGAGATCTATGGTAAAAGCCATTTTTTCCTTCCGCAGACGGGTGACAGTGCGAGTAATTTGCTCTAGGTCTTCCCCGGCGATATACTTACGAGCTAAAGTTTCTACGGATTTACTGATCAGACTGGCGGCCGTTTGAGCGGGTAGGGAGTTAGGATCACTAAAGTTGAGGATATTTTTCAGCGCACTGGGCAGTTCTACGGAAGCATCACCGAGGTATTGTTGCAGATGATTAGCGATCTCGGCATTACTGCGTAAAGCGGGTAAACAGTCAATAAAACGGAATAATTGTACTCGTAAATTGGGGTTAGACATTGCCCAATCGAGTAATTTATCATCCCAACGCATTTGATCCTGTAAAGCAGACCAAAGACCTTTTTTTTCGCGAGTTTCGGCTAAAAGTTGTCTAGCGATCTCTTGGGTTTTGGTTTCGTAGTTTTGAGTTGAGTCGATTTGGATAACCACGGTGATTCAAGTAAAAAAATTATCAACGGGATTCAGCTTTCAGCAAGCTAACGTCAGCCTTGAGCCTAAAATTCAGTTTTTGAGCTTTTTCGGCTGATTGCTGCTCTTAATCGGTCTTTTCTCTGGTCTATAACTCTTACCGAAGGACTAATCAAAGCTAATAACCGATCGCTTTTGCTGAACACTCTATTGTACTCGATCGAGTGGTGAAGTGGGGTGTGGGGTGTAGGGTGTGGGGAAGTGGGGAAATGGGGAAGTGGGGAAATGGGGAAGTGGGGAAATGGGGAAATGGGGAAGTGGGGAAGTGGGGAAGTGGGGAAATGGGGAAATGGGGAAATGGGGAAATGGGGAAGTGGGGAAGTGGGGAAGTGGGGAAATGGGGAAATGGGGAAATGGGGAAGTGGGGAAATGGGGAAGTGGGGAAATGGGGAAGTGGGGAAATGGGGAAGTGGGGAAATGGGGAAGTGGGGAAGTGGGGAAGTGGGAAGTATAAATAAAAATAATCTCCTGACTTGAAAGAGGGTGTAGGGTGTGGGGTGTGGGGTGTAGGGAAGGAAACCTCTTTCATCTTTGGGGGTGAAAATTTTTTCATCGGGACTGACTACTGATTACTGATTACTGATCACTGATTACTGATTACTGATTACTGATCACTGATTACTGATCACTGATCACTGATACCCGATAGTCCTTGTGTATTGTCGAAGCGTTTACTTATAATAACTTTAAAAAGATTTTCGGGATCATCGGTAGCCCTATGGCAAAAATTGAAACGAGAACAGAACCCATGGTTTTAAACATGGGACCCCATCACCCTTCGATGCACGGAGTTTTGCGCTTAATCGTCACCCTTGACGGGGAAGACGTGATTGACTGCGAACCCGTAATCGGTTATCTTCATCGGGGCATGGAAAAAATTGCCGAAAATCGCACTAATGTCATGTACGTTCCCTACGTTAGTCGTTGGGATTACGCCGCAGGGATGTTTAATGAGGCGATTACGGTCAATGCTCCCGAAAAATTAGCCGATATCGCCGTTCCCAAACGAGCGCAATATATCCGGGTGATTATGTTGGAACTCAACCGCATCGCTAACCATTTACTCTGGTTAGGCCCCTTTATGGCGGATGTAGGCGCACAAACTCCCTTTTTCTACATTTTCCGAGAACGGGAGATGATTTATGACCTCTGGGAAGCTGCGACGGGAATGCGGTTAATTAATAATAATTATTTCCGTATTGGTGGCGTGGCGGTAGATTTACCCTACGGATGGGTGGATAAGTGCGTGGATTTCTGTGACTATTTTGACCCAAAAGTGGACGAATACGAGAAATTAATCACTAATAACCCGATTTTCCGCCGTCGTATTGAAGGGATAGGCTGCATTACCAGAGACGAAGCGATTAACTGGGGTTTATCCGGTCCGATGTTGCGCGCTTCCGGGGTGAAATGGGATTTAAGAAAAGTTGACCATTACGAGTGTTACGACGATTTTGACTGGGAAGTGCATTGGGAAACCGCCGGCGATTGTTTTGCTCGTTATCTGGTGCGGATTCGGGAAATGCGCGAATCAGTGAAAATTATCCGGCAAGCACTGAAAGGTTTACCCGGTGGTCCCTACGAAAATCTGGAAGCGAAACGGATGGCAGAAGGGAAAAAATCAGCTTGGAATGATTTTGACTATCAATATATCGCCAAAAAAGTCGCCCCCACTTTCAAAATCCCTAAAGGTGAACATTATGTGCGTTTGGAAAGTGGTAAAGGCGAATTAGGTATCTTTATCGTCGGTAATGATGATGTTTTCCCTTGGCGTTGGAAAATTCGGGCCGCCGATTTTAATAATCTTCAAATTCTGCCTCATATCCTCAAAGGGGTAAAAGTTGCCGATATTATGGCGATTTTAGGCAGTATTGATATTATTATGGGGTCAGTCGATCGCTAAATCTCCCTCCTAGGGAGCAGGTAGGTTGATTCATGAATCAACCTACTATAACTGGAGCAGGACAGGGCTGGTTTATTCTCCCAATCTAATTTTTTATTTTTGCCATGTTTAATCGCTTATGCGGTAGGCAAAGCAGCACGTTTTGACAAATTTTCAGCTATTTATTCCGAGAAATCGACTAAAAATGTAATTGTTATGGGCAAACCACAAATCTCTGTATGATAGGGTGAGAAAGTTTGTTTAAAGGCAAGTGAGATAACATTTAGGGGAAATCAACACAATGACCGAAGATATCGCGACTCCCAGTAAAATATGGATTATTACGGGTGAATCTGATCGTCAAGAAACGCCCACCGGCGGTAGAAGTAGCAGTGATATCGGGGGACGGCTCGGTGAACAGGAAAGCTCGCCAGTTGCGGCCACCGAAAGAAGTCAAGTAGATGTGTCCAAACTGAAGCTAGAAATGCAGGGCTTTCTCAAAGCGATGAGGGAAATGCTCGATGAAGCCGACCCTCCTAGCGCTAAAATCCGGCTCGATGAAGTGGAACTGTCTGTAGAAATTAATGGGGAAGGACAAGTAAGCCTGTTTGGGGTCGGGGGCAAAGCGGGAGGTAAAGGAGCGATGACGTTTAAGTTCAAGAGGAAAGATGGCTAAAAACTGGGTGATAGCGATCGGCATCAATGAATATGACAACCTCAAGCCACTGAAATACGCCAAGAAAGATGCAGAAGCGATCAAAGCTTGGTGTGAAAGGGAGGGAGGATTCGATCGCGGTGGGATATTTCTCTTTACCGAAGATTCTCCACCCATTCCTGCTAGTCCCCCCATTCCCACGCAACTAACCCACGGTCGTCTCAAGCGGTTTCTTCAGAGGCAGTTCCAGACTCCCCTGCTTAACTCTGGAGACAACCTCTGGTTTTTCTTTGCTGGCCACGGCAGGCGCTATCAAGACAAGGACTATCTGATGTTGCCCGATAGCGATCCGGGCAATGTAAGAGAAACGGCTGTATCGGTGGATTATGTCACCGAGCGGCTGCGGCGGTCTGGGGCGGATAACGTCGTACTATTGTTAGATGCCTGTCGAGATGAGGACAGCCGAGGCGGTCTGGGCATTGGAGAGGAGGAGTATCAGGGAGTCATAACCTTCTATTCTTGTACGGCCAATCAGCAATCTTGGGAGATCGATGAGTTGCAACAAGGCTCATTTACTCATACGCTGCTGGAAGGATTGCGGCGGCAAGGAGAAGCCAATTGTGCTACGGTAGAGCGTCTAGACGAATACCTGCGCCGTCAAGTCGAGAAAATTAACGCTAGATATGGGAAACCGAGACAGAATCCCTATTTGAAAGCAGAACCGCCCCACAAGCTCTATTTTATTTTGTTAGAACAAGTTGCCACGCTCAAGGACGTGCAACCCCTAAAGTATCAGGCTTCCTTAGCAGAAAATAGGGGCGATCTTGACTTAGCTGAACAGTTATGGATTCGTGTCTTGGGAGCATCCCGTGGCGATTTAGATGCGATCGAAGCTATCAAGCGTATCGCTCGAAGACAGTCACAGTCGTCTTCGATTCCTACTGCTCCTGAACCCGTCAGGCAGTCTGAGGGAAATAGGTCATCCACCCCTAAGCCTTCTCAAGAAAATGGACTTAAGGTATTTAACTTTGAAATCGTGGAAGTAAATGCGAAGGGTGAGCAAATCAAAAAAGAGTCGAAGCAGTCCCAATATTTCAGCCAAGATTTGGGCAACGACATCACCCTAGAAATGGTTGCCATACCGGGGGGAACATTCACGATGGGAACAGAAGACGAGGAAATCGAAAGACTGGTGAAGAAATTTGATTGGCAGTACTTTAGCCGGGAAAAACCTCAACATCAAGTTACCCTTCCCTCTTTCTACATGGGTAAATATCCCATTACCCAAGCGCAGTGGCAAGCGATCGCCGCAACTGCTAAAATAGACATCGACTTAGAGACAAATCCCTCTAACTTCACAGGGAATGAGCTACCCGTAGAAAGAGTCATCTGGTATCAAGCAACAGAATTCTGTAAACGACTATCAAGGGAAACAAAACAGGAATATCGGCTACCGAGCGAAGCAGAATGGGAATATGCTTGTCGTGCTGAAACCACCACCCCATTTTACTTTGGGGAAACCATTACTGGGAAATTGGCCAACTACCGTGCCAGTAATACCTACGCCGATGAACCCAAAGGAGAATATCGAAAAGAAACGACTCCCGTGGGGCAGTTTCCGCCCAATGCCTTTGGGCTGTATGATATGCACGGCAATGTTTGGGAATGGTGCGCTGATACTTGGCACGATAATTATGATGGTGCGCCGACGGATGGCAGTGTCTGGACAAAAAATGGGAATGATAATCGTTCTCCTCTGCGGGGCGGTTCTTGGTACAACAATCCTTATTACTGCCGTTCCGCTTACCGCCTCAACTACTACCGCCGCGACTACTACTACAACTTCGGTTTTCGGGTGGTGTGCGGTGCCCGGAGGACTCTGTAACCCTTTTTCTCTTTTTTCCCTTTTTACCCTCATTCCCTATTTTTTCTCTTTTCTTTTCTTTCCCGCCCGTTTTTTGGGGTTTTGGGTCGATTTTGGGGTTATTTGGGCGCACGCGATGCGCCCCTACGAGTTTTGGGGTTATTTGGGCGCACGCGATGCGCCCCTACGGGTTTTGGGGTTATTTGGGCGCACCAGAAGGGAAAAACCCCCGCATCAAGTTAATCTAGATGCCTTTCGAGAAAAAATTTTTTCTGTACAGGGAGTCCTTAAAATAGAAAGGAGAACCCAAAACCAAGCTGCTGGTATTTTTCCTCTGGGCATGGTGGCGCAGTTTATCTCAAATGTCGGAGTCAAGACCTCGCTTTTAGCGCGACGGGATGAAACCCCAGCCAATATAAAACAGCGAAGCACGACTAAAATCTTGACAATCTATGCTGTATAGGTTAAGATAAAATAGGTTGTTTGAGGTCGATAAGCAATGATTGTCTTAGAAATGAAAGCAGTGGTCAAACCAAGTCAGTGTTCTCAAAATCGATAAATATTCTCTCAATAAATATTGTGCAGTTCTCGCCAAACAGTTCAAGTTTGTCGATACTCTAAATTCTACTGCTAGACAAGCATCTGCTGAACGAGCTTGGTCGTCTATTGCTCGTTTCTATGACAATTGTAAGAAAAAAATAAAAGGTAAAAAGGGTTATCCTAAGTTTCAAAAGAATAATCGTTCTGTGGAATATAAAAACTGTGGCTGGAAACTATCGGAGGATAGAAAGAAAATAACTTTCACAGATAAGAAAAATATTGGCACGGTTAAACTGAAAGGAACCAGAGACCTAAACTTTTACCCTATCGACCAAATTAAACGAGTTAGGATTGTTAAACGAGCGGATGGTTACTATGTCCAATTCTGTCTTAGTGTTGATATTCGGGAATATGCTAAACCCCTAGAACCAACCAAGAAATGTGTGGGATTGGATGTAGGTTTAAA
>VYMG01000397.1_pt1 | contig 14002 bp, 18 predicted proteins | sample 5115261 | NCBI WGS metagenome assembly VYMG01 (sample SAMN12291781, study PRJNA351875) | freshwater metagenome | isolation source: freshwater lake | place: USA: Michigan, Wintergreen Lake | collected 2013-08-08 | reverse complement strand
GCAGCTGATCGCGCCTTCGGCCTGCAGCGGCGGCGCGGTGTGCGGCTGGCATGGCTGAACCTGGCTGTGGCCCTGTGGATGCTGGCGCTGTTCAATGGATCCTTCTGGGCGGCACTCTGGCAGGCCGCAGGCGGTTGGCAAGCGGCCAGCCTAGCGTGGCTCGCCTCGCTGCCGGTGTTTGCGCTTGCGTGCGTCTGGTTGGTCCTGGAGGTGGTGACCTGGGGGCGCCTCGCGAAGCCCGTGTTGTACGTGCTGCTCGTGGCTGCGGCGTGCGCTTCCTATTTCATGGACCGTTACGGCGTCGTCTTCGATCGCGACATGCTGGTCAACGTTGCGGAAACCGACTGGCCCGAGGTTCGCGACCTGCTGAGCCCGGCCCTGATCGGCTGGTCTGTACTCTTTGGAATCGTGCCTGCCGCCGCAGTGGCCCGAGTGCCGCTGATGCGCCAAGCCTGGCGCTCGCTGCTGCTGGAGAAGACCGTCGCGACGCTGCTTCCGGCCCTCGTGATCGGCCTTCTCGCAGCCGGCTTCTTCTCCGCCTACGCCTCCCTGTTCCGGAATCACCGCGAACTGCGACTGCAATTCGTTCCGAGCAACCTGCTCGCGGCGGTGCACGGGTACGCAAAGGCACGGCTGATCCCAGCGCCGTTGCTCGAGCGTGTGGCAGCCGATGCGACTCGCGTCGCTGGCGCGGAACGCCCTGGCCGGCCGTTGGTGGCTGTCATCGTGGTCGGCGAGACCACTCGCGCAGCGAACCTCTCGCTCAACGGCTATGGCCGCGCGACAACCCCTGCACTGGACGCCCGACCGGATGTGATCAATCTGGGCCATGCCCAGGCTTGCGGCACGGCCACTGCAACGGCGCTGCCCTGCATGTTCCTCGACCTCGGGCGCAGCGGCTACCGTGATGGCATGGCCTATCGACGCGAGAGCCTGCTCGATGTGCTGCGCCATGCCGGGCTCGACGTCTGGTGGATCGAGAACAACTCCGGCTGCAAGGGCGTGTGCGATCGCTCGAAGGTGGTGAACGCGGCAACGGATGCTGTCCCGGACTACTGCCCTCCAAGTGGCTGCAACGACGAGGTTCTACTCGACGCGCTCTGGCAGCGGCTGCAATCCGTGCAGCGGGATACCCTGCTGGTATTGCACATGAAAGGCCAGCACGGCCCCGCGTACCACCTGCGCTACCCGCCGGCGTTTGAGCGGTTCACGCCGGTGTGTCGCAGCAATGCGCTTGACCGGTGCGAGCCACAGGCCGTTGTCAACGCCTACGACAACGCGATCGGCTACACCGACCATGTGCTCGACTGGGTAATCACGCTGTTGCAGGCGCAGTCGGCGCGGCTGGATGCAGCCATGCTGTTCGTGTCCGATCACGGCGAGTCGCTGGGCGAGAACGGCTTGTTCCTCCACGGCATGCCGTATGCGCTGGCGCCGCAAGAGCAGCGTGAGGTGCCTCTGCTCGCCTGGCTGGCACCGGGCATGACGCAGCGACTGGGCCTGGACTCGGAGTGTCTGCGTCGACAGCGGGACTCCCTGTCCCACGACAACCTGTACCACTCCGTGCTCGGACTGGTCGGCGTCCGTGCCGGTGTCTACCGGGCGGAAGCCGACCTGACCAAAAGGTGTGCTTCACGGACAGGCCGGTTCATCGGCCCGAGCGTGCTCACCGCTGCCGCGGCAGCGTCTCCGTCCACCGGGCCAAGCGAGCAGGCAAGCGCAGGGCCTTGGGCTTTTCCCACTCCACGTTGAAGGAAGCGTCATGATGAAGAAGCTGATGATCTCCGTTACCGCAAGCGTAATGGCTCTCGTTGCCCAAGCAGCCGAAGACCACCAACCCAAGCATGGCGGCGTCGTCGTCGAGACGAAGGCTGGCGACATGGAGCTGGTCGCCAAGCCCGAGCTGATCGTCATCCACGTCAGCGACCACGGCAAGCCGATGAAGCTGACCAGCGCGACCGGCAAGGTCACGGTGTTCAACGGCAACGACAAGGCGGAGGCGCCACTGGCACTGGCCGGCGACAAGCTCGAAGCCAAGGGCAGCTTCAAGGTCGGCACCGGCACCAAGGTACTGGCCGACGTGGCACTGAACGGCAAGCCGGCCGTCGCCGCGCGGTTCACGCTCAAGTAGACAAAGCGGCCCGCCGTGAGCGCCGCGCCCGAAGCATGGCTTGCTGCTCACCCGCCGCGAACCGCGAACTGAACCAGTCAGGAAACCAACCCATGCATCCAAAACGTCGCCGCGCCCTGCTGTTCGCCATCAGCGGCACTGCAGTTCTCACATCCGGCTGCATGACGAAGCCCTTGCGGCCAGCGAATGTCGATGGCACCTACTGCTTCCGCATCGGCAAGAGTTATCGGCCGAAGCTGACCTGCACGCCGTCGCCCATCCCCACCGCGCAGGTCGAAGCCGATGCGAAGCGCTTCGAGCCGACGTCGGGCAAGTTGACGGTCTACCTGGTCCGCAAGCGCTGGGGCGACACCGAGAACCTCGTGCGGGTCGAGCGCGAGGGTGCGCCGGCCGTCGACATGGTCCCGGAGTCCTTCGCGCGCTGGCGGCTTCCCGCCGGGAGCCACCGCCTCACTGCCTCCTGGCCGGAGGGTTCGACCGCCCTGGATATCGCCGGGTCCTCAGGGGAGGTTATCTTCGTTGAGGTCATCGGCATCGTCTGGGTCTGGGGCAGCAAGTATCGCCTCGAGCGAGGCGACGCGGCCGAGTCACGCCAGCGTGCAACTGCGCTGCGACTCGTGGCCGACATCGGATGAGGGGCGTCGTCGCGCAGGGTGGACCGTCGTTGTCCCCGTGCCGCTTCCAACGCCGAAGGAGAAGGCCGCATGCGCAGGCAACTGCTCGACACGAGCCTGGCCCAGACCATCGCCTGGATCTGGCTCGGGTTTCTCGTCGCGGGCCTGGTGGCCTGGATCATCTACAGGTACTGGCGCCAGCGACACCCGCCTGTGCCGCCCCCACCGGAACTGAGCTACAGCCAACGCCTGGAACAGCGACTGGCAAAGCGTCAGGGCGCTGCCAGGCGAAAGCGGCGCGGTGGCTCCGCGAAGAGCTAGCCGCGCCGCTACCGGAGAGGGCCCGAACTTCAGCCGCCGAGGTACTGTTCCAGGCGCAGCTGACGTTGCATCGGCGACTCGCTGCGCATCTCATCGATCACCTGCTGGCGTGTCTTGGCGGGACCGGTGTTCTTGATCGGCAGGGGCGCGCCGCGCTGCATCAATGCAAGCGTCACATCCTTGCGCGCCGCCTCGACCTCGGCCATCACCTGGGCACGCATCTTGGTGCTCTTACAGTGGTCGGGGCGTTCGGTGAAGCCCCCTTCGCCCTGGGCCGGGTGGTACGGGGTATTGGCCTGCGCGAGCACCGGCAGCGTCATGGCCCGCGCATCGAGGGGCAAGGCGGCGTGTTTGCTGAAGTTCATGGTCAGGGTTCGTTGAGGCTGAAGGTGATCGCGACTCTGCGTCGCGGCATGCCCGAGGGCATGACCATGACTCCAAAAACCAGCCTCGGACAGCAAGCCGTCAGGCCCATGACAATTTGGTCAGGTGCAGGGAACGAACCCGTGAGGGCGCAAACGAGATGAGACTGCTGGTGATCGAAGACGAGGTGAAGCTTGCCGAGTACCTGCGCAAGGGCCTGACCGAGGAAGGCTACATCGTGGATGTGGTGCACAACGGCGTCGACGGTCTGCATCTGGCCATGGAGAGTGACTACGACCTGCTCGTGCTCGACGGCATGCTGCCGGGCATCGATGGGCTGGGCCTTCTTGCCGCGCTGCGGCAGAGCAAACAGACGCCGGTGCTGATGCTGACGGCCCGTGTACGAGTCGAGGACCGGGTGCGCGGGCTGCAGAGCGGTGCCGACGACTACCTCGTCAAGCCCTTCGCCTTCTCCGAACTGCTGGCGCGCATCCAGGTGTTGCTGCGACGCGTGCGCCCCGCTGGCGCGACGGATGGTACGACAGTGCTCGGCCTGGCCGACCTCGAAATCGACCTGATCCGCCGCAAGGCAATTCGGGCCGGCTGCAGGCTGGATCTCACCGCACAGGAGTTCGGGCTGCTCACGCTGTTCCTTCGACGGCAAGGTGAAGTGCTTTCACGCACCGAGATCGCCGAACAGGTCTGGGACATAAACTTCGACAGCGCGACGAACGTCATCGACGTCGCCGTGCGCCGCTTGCGCGGCAAGCTCGACGCACCCTTCGAGCGAACCCTGCTGCACACGGTGCGCGGCATGGGCTACGTGCTGGAGCTGCGCGACGAATGAGCCGCAGCCGCATCGGGTCGCTGGGCCGCCGTTTGTCCTACTGGCTGGCCTTGCAGAGCCTGGCAGGCCTGATCGTGGTCTGCGCCGCGGTCTATGGCGCCACGCACCTGGGTTTCCAGGCCCGCCAGACGGAGGAACTGCTGCAGAAGCAGGTGCAGCTGCGGCACCTGCTCGCGGAGGCGGCACGTGATGGCGACGTGGCGACCTTGAATCACAAGCTGGACGACTTCTTCATCGGCCATCCCGATATGGCACTCGCGCTGACCCGCGCCGCAGATGGCTCGGACTTCTATCGGCGTCCTGCACCGGGACCAGCCACCGACCAGCGCGTCGCAAGGTTCTCAGTCCCCGCCCCGGCACCGGCTCAAGGGACGCTCGACGCCGTACTGATGCTGGACGTCCGGGACGACGCTGCACTGCTGCGACACATTGGTCTCACGCTCGCCTTCGCCGCGCTGGCGGGTACGCTTCTTGTTTCTGTCGGCGGGTTCTTGCTCGTTCGCCTGGGTCTGCGCCCGGTGCGCGATCTGGTCAACCAGACCCGCCAGCTTGCGGCCGACACGTTGCACCGGCGGCTGGACGGCTCCGCACAGCCTGAAGAACTCGAGCCGCTGATCGTGCAGTTCAACGAGTTGCTCGGCCGGCTCGAGCTGGCCTACGCGCAGGTGGAAGGCTTCAACGCCGACGTGGCCCATGAGCTGTGCACCCCGCTCGCCACAATGATCAGCAGCACCGAGCTCGCGCTCCGCAGGACGCGAGACGCTAGCGAACTGTGCGAGGTTCTCGGCTCGAATCTGGAAGAGCTGCAGCGCGTCGCCGGCATCGTGCAGGACATGCTGTTCCTGTCGCAGGCGGATCGCGGTGCCACTGCACGACGCGTTGCCACCCCCAGCCTGGCCGCCGTGGCGCAGCAGGTGTGCAACTACCATGAGGCTGCGCTACAGGACGCTGGCCTGACTCTCGACATCGATGGCGATGCCGCAGGCAGCTTTGACATCCCGCTGCTGCAGCGGGCTCTGTCCAACCTGATCGGCAACGCCACACGCTACGCGCAACGCGACTCTGCAGTGCGCATCGAGATCGTGCAGCCGTCTCCCGGTGAAGTGCAGCTCCGCGTGGTCAATCGCGGCGCCACGATCGCCCCCACACACCTTCCGCGCGTATTCGACCGCTTCTATCGCGGCGATCCGTCGCGCAGTCACGCGGATCGCAACCACGGGCTTGGGCTGGCCATCGTGGCAGCCATTGCGCGCATGCACGGCGGGCGGCCGTTGATCTCCTCGTCGGGTGGAATCACATCGATCGGCATGAGCTTGAAAGATGGGGCTGGTGCAAGTCACCCTGACATGCAGGACAAAACCTCGCTCGTGCGGCGCTCAGGCCTGCCCGACGCCCTATCGAGTCGGGTTGCGAACCGGTCGCTGCCTGGCCGGCAGTCGTAGGAGCTCAAGCGGACAACTCCTGGTCGGACACGATTGGTCTCCGTGGGGTGCGCTGTTGGATCTCGACCGCATGCCGGTTTCAGTACCGAAAGCCACGCACGGCAAGCTAGCGCTGGCGCTGGCGATAGAACGCTTGCGCAAACAGCCAGACCGGCCACATCAACACGCCCGCATCGATGGTGACCGTGTCTCGGTAGCGAGTGCGCCCGTCAGCCGTGGAGATGGCGATGGTGTGGTCCCAGACCTTGACGAGCGTGCCGTGCCCGTTGTCTCGCAAACGAAAGCCGTCTGCAGACTCGGGGAGAGAGATCACGATGGCCTGTTTGCCGAAAGGCACGAGGCCGAGAATGCGCACACCCACCCAGTACGTGCCCTCAGCCCAGGTGGCGGGCCATGGGCGCGGTTCGATCGGTGTGAAGTGGACCAGCGGGTAGGCAACGAACTTCAACAAGCGCGTTGTCATCGCGTGGGCGATCGCCTCGCCCAACGGGCTGGCACGCTCTGTGGCGACGTCGACCTGCATCATGGGGCAGTGCGGCTTGTGCGGGCGCGCGGCCTCGGTACAGCGTGCCGCGAGCGGGATCCGAACCACCAGTTCCTCAAGCAGCGTGGGGCGATCGATCGCAACAACTGCCGCGAATGGGCGACCGCTTGAATGGGTTCGTCGGCACTCGCCGTCACCGCAGAACTCGCGTCCATCAGGGAGATCCAGCCTTCTTCATCTCCTGTTCGACGAGCGCCTTCAACTGGGCCTCGCCGAACTCACGCAGCGGCGTGCCGTTGACGAAGAAGCCCGGAGTCCGATCCACCTTCAGGGTCTGCATGTCGGCAACGTCCTGCCGCAGCAGTTGGTCGATGGCCGGACCATTGGCGTCCGCCCTGGCCTTGGCCATGTCGAGACCGAGGTCACCGATGAGGTCCCAGATCATCTCGGGCTGCGGGCGGTGGTGCGCAGCCCACTGCGGCTGGGCGGCCAGGGCCCGCTCCAGCGCCTCCCAGTACTTGCCCTGCTGCCGTGCCGCCTCGACGATCTTGACCGCCGTGTCGGATCCTTGATGCAGCGGCGCATAACGCATCACGAGCCTGACCTGCCCGAAGCTGGCGTTGACCATCCGCTTGACGATCGGATAGAACGCCCGGCAGGTCTCGCACGCCGGGTCGAAGAACTCGACGATCGTCACCTTGGCCGCCGGATTGCCGAAGACCGGTGAGTGCGGCCTGACCAGCGCATAGCTGTTCGCCTGCGCCGCCTGCTTCACCTCTTGATTTGAGCGGCTCGTGAAGACCGCGACCCCGGCCACGAAGGCCAGTACCACCGCGATGACCGTTCCCAGCACGATCCACGTCTTGCTCATGCCCTTGCCCTCCTTCTTGCCATCCACAACGCAACCAGGATTCCCGTGAACGCCGCGAGCGACAGCAACGGAATCGGCACCACGCCCGCCACCTGGACATTGGCGTCAGCGCAGGACGATCCCTTGCCGCACGGCACGAGCCCTTCGGACACCACGCCCCAGAAGACCAGCAGGTGGTAGGCGGCGATACCCCATCCCACGGCGGCTAACGGCAGGGCGTAGCGCACGCTGCGCGCGTCCGAGGAGAACAGGCCCATGCCGAGCACCAGCACCAGCGGGAACATCGCGATGCGCTGGTACCAGCACAACACGCAGGGCGCCTTGCCCGTCACCTCGCCCAGAAACAAGGCACCGGCGGTGGCGAGCAACGCCAGCAGCCAAGCCAGGAACAGCGGGGTCCAGAACGTGGCGGGCGAGCCATCGCCGTGCGGTGCAATGGAGCGTTCGGCGCTCATCGTGTCGGAGGAGCGAAGCCCGCCGTCGCGTTCGCATCGACCACCGACTGGGTACCGTCGGCCGCCTCGAGCGAGAGGGTCATGGGCACGCTCTCCCCTGCCCTGATCTGCTTCTTCAGGTCCATCATCATTATGTGCAGGCCACCCGACTTCAGCTCGATCGTCTGGCCGCCCTTCATGGGCAAGGGCCCGGCCGCACGCATCCGCATGATGCCCTGGTCCATCGACATCTCGTACACTTCGACGATGCCCGCGACCGGTGAGCTCGCTCCCGTCAGCACCACGTCCTTCTGTGCGGTCAGACGCATGAAGGCACCGGTGGCCGACTGGTTCGGCACAGTGGCACGTACCCACGCGCTGTCGACCCGCAGCTGCGCATGGACGACCGACGTCGCACCGACAGCCAGCAGCGCCGCCAAGCCACAACGCGCCAGCCCGCTCTGCGGAGCCTGGAAGTTCATCATTCTCATTCTCGACCCAAGACCCGCCAGTTGCGCTTGCGGATTCATGTCGCGTCTCCTCGATTGTTCCCGCTTGCGGCGGTCTCGGCTCCGAACGCGGCCAGCACGAGCAGCATCGCGCTGACGACGATGAAGATGTCCGCCAGATTGAATGCGGGCCAGTGCATGCCGCGCCAATGCAGGTCGAGGTAGTCGACCACGGCGCCGATACGCAACCGATCGACGCCGTTGCCGAGCGCACCGCCGATCAGGCCGACGTAGGCGGCCGTTTCGAGTCGGCCGCGAACGCCGCGCCACAGCATCACGGCGAGCGCCACGCTGACGGCCGCGCCGAACACGGTCAACGCGTGGCGCTGCCAGCCGCCCGCGTCGGCGAGGAATGAGAACGACGCGCCAGGATTGAGGACATGGACCAGATTGAACCAGGCGATGACGGTGACGACATCGCCCAGGGGCAGGTTGGCGGCGATCACCCACTTGACGCCCTGGTCCAGAACAAGGAGCGAGGCGGCGACACCCATCAGCAGCCACCAGCGGCCCCGCGATGCCGCAGCCGCCGCGCGCGGCTCCACAAGGCCGACGGACGCGGGCGTCATTGGTCGCGGTCCTCGATCAGCCGCTCGAGATCCGGCGGGATCGCCATCGGCTTGAATGCGCTGACGTTTGCACCGCCCGTGTTGCCGATCGGCAGTCGCCCGATCAGATGGCCGACCGGAACCAGTGCGATGCGCATCAGTTGGCCCGTCACTTCGCGCCGGTCGCCTGCAGCCCAGCCGGACCGCAGCATCTGCCAGTGCACGCGCAGGTGCGGCACGAAGTCGAGTTGCCCGAGCACATGCGCCCGCTCGAGAGCAGCAAACGCGCGCCCGGCGTCAGCGGCGGCGCGGTACCGGGCGGCCTCCGCCATCGCGGCCTCGAAGGCCTCGATCCGCCTTGATCCCGATGCTCTCACTTTTTTACTCCCATCTTCAAGAGGCGCAGGCCATTCAGCACGACCAGCAAGCTGGCGCCCATGTCCGCGAATACTGCCATCCACATCGAGGCATTGCCGAACACCGCCAGTACCAGGAACACCGCCTTGATGCCGAGCGCCAGGGTGATGTTCTGCCACAGCACCGCGTGCGTGGCACGCGACAGCTTCACCGTCTCGGCGATGCGGCGCAGGTCGTCGTTCATCACCACCACGTCCGCCGCTTCCATGGCGGTGTCGGTGCCCGCGGCCCCCATCGCCACGCCGATGTCGGCCTGCGCCAGTGCCGGCGCGTCGTTGATGCCGTCGCCGGTCATGGCAGTGAGCCCGATCTCGCGCTGGAGCGCCTTGATCGCTTCGAGTTTCTCCTCGGGCAAGAGGTTGCCACGCGCCTGATCGATGCCGGCCTCGTGTGCGACCGCACTGGCGGTCGCCTGGTTGTCGCCTGTCAGCATCACCGGCGTGATGCCCAGCGCGCGTAACGATGCCACGGCTTCGCGTGACGACGGCTTGATCGTGTCGGCCACGGCAAACAGGGCGATCACGCGCTCCGGGGTCGCCAGCAGTGTCACGGTGCGGCCGGCGTCCTCGTGCTGTTTCAGACGCTCCTCCAGCGCCGGCGAGCACTGGCCGCGCTCCTCGATCAGACGATGGTTGCCGAGCACGTAGGTCACGCCATCGACATCCGCCTGCACGCCGCGGCCCGCGAGCGCGCTGAAGTTCCGGGCCTCGACGCTGTTGGGCTTGAGACCCGCGGCGATGGCCTTGGACACGGGGTGGTCGGAGTGGCCGGCCAGCACGACGGCGATGTGCTCCGCCACGCTCGGCGCCGTGGCGGGATCGACGACGGACCAGTCCACCAGGCGCGGCTTGCCTTCGGTGATCGTGCCGGTCTTGTCCAGCGCGATCGCCTTGAGCTTGCGCGCCTCCTCCAGATAGATCCCGCCCTTGATCAAGATGCCGCGGCGCGCGGCGGCCGCGAGGCCGCTGACGATGGTCACCGGCGTGGAGATCACCAACGCACACGGGCAGGCGATGACCAGCAGCACCAGCGCGCCACGGCCAGCGCGATGACAAAGACCGCTGGCGTGTAGACCGCCGCGAAGCGGTCGACGAAGCCCTGCGTGGGCGCCCGTGTGGCCTGCGCCTGCTCGACCGCATCGATGATCCGGGCAAGCGTCGAGTTGGAGGCCGCAGCGGTCACCTCGAACTCGAAGGTGCCTGACTCGTTGATGGTGCCGGCGAAGACCGGGTCGCCGGCGGCCTTGTCGACTGGGATGCTCTCGCCCGTGACAGGGGCCTGGTTGATGCTGGTCTGCCCCGAACGCAGGACGCCGTCCATCGGTACGCGTTCCCCCGGCTTCACGCGCAACACCGCCCCCACCGCGACCTCGGCCACCGGCCGGGTGACCCAGCTGCCGTCGGCCTGCCGGACGGAGGCCTCCTCGGGCGCCATCGCCAGCAGCCCCTTGATCGCGTTGCGTGCGCGGTCGACCGCCCGGGCCTCGATCGCCTCGGCAATCGCGTACAGCGCCATCACCATCGCGGCTTCCGGCCACTGGCCGATCGCGAAGGCGCCGGTCACGGCCACCGTCATCAACGCGTTGATGTTCAGGCGACCGTGGCGCAGGGCCGTCAGTCCCTTCTTGTAGACATCGAAGCCGGCTAACCAGATCGCGAGAGCGGCCACCGCCAGGCCCGCCCCGCGCCAGACCAGGGTCTCTGGCGCGAAGTAGCCGATGAGCTCGGCGCCGATGGCCAGCAGCAGTGCGCCGGCGAGCTTCGGCAACTGTCCGCTCACGACCTCGTGCTCGTGGCCGTCGCTGGCCGAGTGTCCCGCCTCCGCGCCGGGAGGCGCCACGGGCTTCGGGTCGAAGCCGGCCTTGCGGATGGCCTCCAGCGCTGGCGCGATCAGGGCCTCGTCGGCATCGATGGTCAGCAGCCGCTGTCCAAGCTGAAACCGCACGCCGCGCACGCCGGCCACGCCATCGAGCGCGCGCCTGATCTCGGCCTCCTCGGCGGCGCAGTCCATCGTCGGGACACGGAAGCTGCGGCCGCCGGCGACGGGGGCCGCCGGGGGCACAAGCGCGGCTGAGCCGCTGGCAGACTCGCAGGCACCGCGGCCGCATGCGGTGGCGATGGCCGGGTCGGGCGGGTGATCATGTCCGCGGTCGTGATCGCTGGCGCCCTCGTGTCCGAGGGCATGGCCGTGGTCGGCATGGGATTGGGTCATGGCAGGAATCCTTGATAACCTTTCCGTCATTGCAAACCCTGTAGCCGGTGTAGAGTCAAGCCCCTGTGCCAGAGCAGGATGAAGAAGGGCTCATGCCATGAAGATTGGCGCCTTGGCCGAAACCACCGGAACGCCCGTCGAGACGATCCGCTTCTACGAGCGGGAAGGCCTGCTCCCGCCGCCGGCGCGCGCGGACAACAACTACCGCGTGTACCTGCCGGCGCATGTCGAGCGGCTGGCCTTCATCCGCCAGTGCCGGAACCTGGACATGGCCTTGGACGAGATCCGGGCCCTGATCACGCTGCGCGAGTCTCCCGCACAAGATTGCGGCGAGATCAATGCCCTGCTGGACACGCACATCGGCCATGTGGCGCATCGCATCCGCGAGCTGAGGGCACTGGAGAAGGACCTCAAGGCGCTGCGCGCTCGGTGCACCATGCCGAATGCGCTATCCGACTGCGGCATCCTGAACGGTCTGGATGAAGCGGCTCCCACGCCTCACGGCTCCCCGAGGCGACGCCACGTGCACGGCGCGCACTGAGCCGAGCGCGTCCAGGATCAGATGACCGAACTGTCATCTTCCGGTTGTGCGCCTGTTCTCGAGCGATCTCTAGAGTCCTCGTGATGCCGATTGGGGCATCCGGCTGCCCGGCAGTCGATCACCACTTCACGAGGACCTCATGCAATCGAAATCGTCATCGCTTCTTCGCCTGACCGCTCTTGTCGTTGCGGCGGGCGCACCCGTCGCCGCCAGTGCCGCCAGCGAAACCTTCCTGAATGGCCAGTCGATCCACGGTCAACCGGCGAGTTCATCCAGCGCAACGCGTACGGTCGACCTGTCGCAGGCTTTGCGCCTGAACGTCTCCTACGGCGAGACCGTGGTCTTCCGCGGCGAAGCGGGCCAGCAGTTCGCGTGGACCTTCAACGGCCTGGACCGTCGCGCGGTCGACCTGGCCAAGATCGCGCCGCCAGGCTTCGGCATGAAGGCAGCGATCGCCTACGTCGGGCGCGATCCGTCAAATCGCCGCTGAGCAGGACGCGGTTGGACCCGCCGGTGGCCCGCTGCGGTCACCGGCACCCACTTGACCCTGCAGTGGCTTCAGGGTTTCCAATGGTGCTCCCGCTGCCTCGAACCCTCGACAAGCCATGCCGAACGCATTTACGAACCTGCTTCGCAGCACCGCACTGCTCGACATCGAGAACCCCGCCATCGAGCGCCTGGTCTCCGACCGGGGCTGGCGCGCGCTTGCCCTGCGCGAGAGGATCGGTGCGATCTACGACTTCGTCCGCAACGAGATCGCCTTCGGCTACAACGAGGCCGATGACCTGCCGGCCTCTCGCGTGCTGGCAGACGGGTACGGTCAGTGCAACACCAAGGGCACCCTGTTGATGGGCCTGCTGCGCGCTGCCGGCGTTCCCTGCAGGTTCCACGGCTTCACGATCGACAAGGCGCTGCAAAAGGGAGCCATCACCGGCATGGCCTACCGTCTGGCTCCCCGGCAGATCATCCACAGCTGGGTGGAAGTGTGGTTCGAGTCCCGATGGGTGTGCCTCGAGGGATTCATCCTCGACGCGGACTACCTCCATAGCCTGCAGCGTCGCTTTCCCGAGGCGAAGCGCTTCTGCGGCTTCGGCGCGGCCACACCAGACCTCTCAGCACCCGCAGTCGACTGGCGTGGACTCGACACCTTCATCCAGAAGGAGGGCATCGTCGGCGACTTCGGCACATTCGATGACCCCGATGCCTTCTATTCCCGCCATGGCGGCAATCTCAGTGGCCCGAAGCGCTGGCTGTTCGCAAACCTGGTGCGACATTGGATGAATGCGAACGTGGCGCGCATCCGCGCAGGTCGATGGTGACCTCCGTCACGCCAGGTCATGGCCCCGCGCTGGCACGCCCAACCCTGTAGCCGCTACACTGTACCCATGCGCCGTTGGCTCGCCATCCTGTTGCTTGTCCTGCTCCCGACCCAGATGTCCTGGGCGGCGGTCGCGGCCTATTGCGCCCATGAGACGGGTGCAGCGGCCGACCATGTCGGGCACCACGATCACGCAGCCCATGCCCATGCATCGTCGCCGATGGATGCGTCTGACGCGTCAGACGAGGATGTGGACACGGCATCTGGCGCCGACGCCGACTGCAGCCACTGCCACGGGCAATGCACCGGCATGCTGTGGTCCGACGAGAACCCGACGCTGAAACGATTTCCGGCCGCCCCGGCTCCAGCTGTCGAGATCCCATGCACTTCGCACGCCGCAGCGCAGCCCGAGCGCCCTCAGTGGCCGCCCCTCGCCTGATCGGCGAGGCGGGTCCCTCACCTTACTGAACCCCGTCCGCGCCTGAGCGCGTCGCCTGGGCCTTGCCTGAGCGGCCTGTCGGGCCCGGTGCGACCTCTTGGTCGCCGCTCGCCGATCTCCTGTGTCACGACCTCAACACTGGAGCATCGCATGCATCCGACAACACGAACAACGAACCGTGTGCGGCAGACCCTGCTGGCCGCCATCGCGGCCGGCCTCGCAGCTAGCGCATCAGCGCAGTCCTCTGGGCCGGCCGCGCCACCCAGTCTCAAGGATCTCTTCGAGGCCGCTTGGGCGCAACAGCCCGAGGCGCAGGCCTTACAGGCTCGCCGGGATGCGGCACAGGCCCAGCGGCGCGCGGCGCAATCCTGGACGCCCGATCCACCGGCGTTCGAAGCCAGCCACAAGACCGACCGCCTGACTCGCAACGACGGGGCTCGCGAACTCGAGGTGGGCATCGCGGTGCCTCTGTGGCTGCCGAACGAGCGCCGCAGCGCCGGCGCACTGGCCGA
>VYMG01000551.1_pt1 | contig 14120 bp, 10 predicted proteins | sample 5115261 | NCBI WGS metagenome assembly VYMG01 (sample SAMN12291781, study PRJNA351875) | freshwater metagenome | isolation source: freshwater lake | place: USA: Michigan, Wintergreen Lake | collected 2013-08-08 | reverse complement strand
GGCCGGCGATCGGCGTCGATGCGTGCGTCGACGCGAGTCCGGCGACGGCGTGCGCGAGGCGCGCGAGATCCGCCGAGACGAGATCCAGCCCGGCGCGCATCTGCAGCACGAACCCGGTGTCGATGATGTCCTGGCTGGTGCCGCCCCAGTGGACGAAACGCGCGGCTTCCGGGTCCTCCTGCGCGACCGCCTCCGTGAGCCATTTCACGAGCGGGATCGCGGGGTTGCCCGCCATCGCCGTCGCGACTCCGAGCGCGACAAGGTCGTACCGCGCGGCGTCGCAGTGGCGTTCGATGACCTCGACCGCCGTGGCGGGGATCGTGCCCACGCGTGCATTGGCGCGGGCGAGCGCGGCTTCCACATCCAGCATCGCCTGCACGCGCGAGCGATCGGAGATCACTTCGCGCATGCGCACGCTGCCGAAGAGCGGGTCGAGCAGGCCCACACCGTGACCCTGCGGTGCGTCGCCGGGCAGCGGTGGCGTGACGGCAGTCACCCAGCGCCTCGCGTCATCGCGATCCACGCCTCGTCCGAGGGCTCGGGGGAGATCGTCATCAGCAATCGAAGAACACGGTTTCGTCCTCGCCCTGGAGGACGACATTCCAGGTCAGGTCGCCACCAGCACCATCACCGGCACGCGCAATGAGCGTGCTGCGCCGGTCCGCCGGTACCAGCGCGAGGATGGGATCCTCGGCGTTGGCCGGGTCGTCGGCGAAGTAGATGCGCGTGACGAGCCGCTTCAGCAGGCCGCGCATGAAGACACCGACCACGATGTGTGGCGCCTGGAGTGCCCCGCCGGGACCGGGTACGCGCCCCGGCACGATGGTCGAGAAGCGGAACGCTCCGGCGACATCCGTCGACACGCGCCCGAAGCCCGGGAAGCGCGGGTCCGCGGGGTGATCCTGACGATCATCGGGGTGCGCGTACTTGCCATCGGCATTCGCCTGCCACAACTCGATCAGGGCGTCGTTCACGGGCAAGCCGTCGCCATCGAGCACCCGGCCGGAGATCGTCACCCGGCGTCCGGGGACACCGGCCGGCGCGAGGTCGTGGCGAAGCAGAGGGTCGAGGCCGATCGCGAAGTAGGGGCCGACTGTCTGGCTGGCCGTCGCGCGGAGGCTCATGTCACGCGGACACCGGCGTGGCGTCGCGGCCGCGCAGCACGATGTCGAAGCGGTAGCCGAGCGCGAACTCCGGTTGCGTCGTTTCCCAGTCGAGAGTCGACACGGGCCGGTCGCGCGCCATGGTGTCCGCGGTGCTGTTGAAGATCGGGTCCACGGGCAGCAGCGGATCGCCCGGGAAGTACATCTGCGTCACGAGCCGCGTGAGGAATGCGCGACCGAAGAGCGAGAAGTGGATGTGCGCGGGGCGCCACGCGTTGTAGTGGTTGCGCCACGGATAGGCGCCCGGCTTGATGGTGATGAAGCGGTAGCGACCTTCGGCGTCGGTCAGCATGCGGCCGCAGCCGGAGAAGTTCGGATCGAGCGGCGCATCGTGGCGATCGTTCACGTGGAGATAGCGGCCCGCTGCGTTGCACTGCCACACCTCGACCAGCGTGTGCGGCACCGGCGCGCCGTTCTCGTCGAGCACACGCCCCGACACGATGATGCGCTCGCCGAGCGGCTCGCCCGCGTGCTGCTTCGTGAGGTCGTCCAGCGGGCCCGCCCCCACGGCGTCGTGGCCGAAGACCGGCCCCGTGACTTCCGAGAGCGTCTGCGGCATGAGCACGAGCGGTCGCGTGGGTGAGCGCTTCGCGGTGGATGCGTAAGGCGGATGCAGATACTCGGGCTGCGTGCCCGGAAGGGCGCGCCGATACGGGCGAACCGGTTGCATGAAGAACTCCCCCCGATGGCGGTCGGCGTGCGATCTACCGATTGGATGTTCTGCGTGGCCCCGGCGTGCGCCGTGGTCCGACCCCGGTGGATTGCGTCGTCCCCTGCGCGACCTCTCCGGTCGTGTCGGCGCTTCACCGCCTTGCAGGGCCCCCGTTCCACTCGTCGATGCGGGTGTCCGGGCAAGTTACGTCCAAGCTTGCAGTGGCGTCAAGGTGCGGGGTCGGGCGCGGACCGGCGCGGAACGCGGAGGTCGGCCGAAGCGGAGCGGGGATTCGCGGGATTCGGTACCCGATCGGTACGTCCCGCGGACGCAGCATCGGGACATCGATGGCTTGGCCCTATCATCGCGGCGGGAGAGGGGAATCGACTTGGACCTCGCGGAACCACAAACGACACTGGCGAAGCTCTCGGCGCCGCGCCTGCATCGCGTCGTGTCGCGCGAGCGGCTCTTCCGTTCGCTCGACACCCTCCGGTCGCGGGCCGGCATCTGGCTCTGCGGGCCGCCGGGCGCCGGCAAGACGACGCTCGCAGCGAGCTGGGTCGAAGCCCGCGGGATTCCCGCCGTCTGGTACCGCCTCGACGCCGGCGATCGCGATCCGGCGACGCTCTTCGACTATCTCGGCGAACTGGCCCGGCAGACCTTCGGCGCCGGCGCGCAGAAGTTGCCCTATCTCACCCCCGACTATCTTCGCGACCTGCCCGGATTCGCCCGGCGCTTCTTCCGCCAGTGGTTCGCCTTGTCGCCACCGGGCACCGTGCTCGTGGTCGACGACCACCACGAGGCGGGCGGTGATCCCGTCGATGGTCTGTTGCGTGAGGCCCTGGCGGAGGTCCCGGCGCACGCGTGCCTGATGATCGTCACGCGCGTGGAGGTCCCGCCACCGTTGCTGCGCGCCCTTACCGGCGGGCACCTGGGCCGCCTCGGCTGGGACGACCTGCGTCTCACGGGCGACGAGACCGCGGCCCTGGTCGCCGAGCACGGAGAGGAGAGTCAGCAGCGCGCGAAGGATCTCCACGCGCGGAGCGGCGGCTGGGCCGCGGGCGTCATGTTGATGAGCGCGATCCCCGAGGTGAGGGCCCCGGCCGCGGGTGGCGCGGACGCTGCCGACGCCGTCTTCGCCTACTTCGCCGAGGAGGTCCTCGATCGGTCCACGCCGGCGGACCGGGACCTCCTGATGCGGACCGCCTGCCTGCCGCAATTCACCACGGGGATGGCCGAGGCGCTGACGGGTCACCCCGGCGCCTCGGAGGTGCTCGATCGCCTCTATCGGGATCACTACTTCACGGATCGCCGCCAGGCGGCGCCGGTGGAGTACCGCTACCACGATCTCTTCCGCGCGTTCCTCCAGGCGCGGGCGCAACGGGTGCTCGGCGAGACCGAGTGGCGCGAGGTGCTGGCGCGCGCGGCGGGCCTGCTCGATGCACGTGGCGAGGTCGAGGCGGCCGCCGACCTTTTCGTGCGCGCCGCCGATTGGCAGCGCCTCGCCGGCACCGTGGTCCGTCAGGCCGACAGCCTGATCGCACGGGGGCGATGGCGCACGGTGCTCGACTGGCTGGACGCGATGCCCGAGTCCGTCCAGCGCGCCGACCCGTGGCTGCTGTACTGGAAGGGCATGGCGCGCGTCCCGCAGGACAGTGTCGCGGGGCGCCTCCTCCTGGAGGCGGCGTTCGACGGGTTCGGCGACGCCGCGAGCATCGACGGATCCACGCTCGCCTGCGCGGCGATCATGGACACGTACTTCCAGAGCTGGGATTTCGTGGCGCCTCTCGATCGCTGGATCGTCAGGATGATGGGCCTGCTGGAGGACCCTGCGCTGGCGGACGGGCCGCTGCGCTCGCGGGCGGTCGCCAGCCTTGCCGCGGCGCTGTTGTATCGCGAGCCATCGAACGGTGCCCTGCCGCCGCTGGTCGACGAATTCAGGGCCGACATCCTGCGGCGCGAGCGGCCGAACGAGCGCGTGGTGGGCATGGCGTTCCTGTTCGAATGCGCAAGCCTCATGGGTCGCTTCGACGGCCTGGACGCGCTCATCGCACTAACCGAGGACGATGTGGCCGGCGACGAGTGTCTTCCGGTGAATGCCTGCTCGTGGTGGCAGCGGGGCGGCATCTTCGCGTATCGCGCCGGGGATTTCGCGACTGCGCACCGCCGGCTCGCGAAGGCGCTGGAGATGGCGAGAGCGCATCACCTCCTCGACCAGGCCTTCCTCGCGGAGTTCTCGCTCGCGATGCTCACGGCGAACGAGGGCGCGCTCGAGACGTCCGCCGGATGGCTGCTCGCGATGCGCGCGAGTCTCAATCCGCAGCGCCACACGCATGCGGTGGGCTACCACTACATGGACCAGTGGCTGGCCGTGCTGCGCGACGACCGCGCGGCGGCACGCCATATCTGGGCTGTCTTCTCGAGGATTCCCGTCGTCGGCGTCCCGGTCAACACCGCCTACAACCATGCGGTCATCCAGTTCCTCGTCGATGAGGGACAGCTGGAGGTCGCACTCGCTCGCGTCCACGGCTGGCGCGCGGCGCTCGCGGGAATGGCCAGCCCGCTCATGGACTTCAATCTGCTCGTGATGGAGTGCTGCGTCCTGTGTCAGCTCGATCGCGAGGACGAACTGCGCGTCGCCCTGGGCGCCATGTGCGCGCTCGGCGCGGCGCATGGCTATCGCACCACGCTCTCGTGGGTTCCGCGGATGATGTCCGTGATCTGCGCCGCTGCGCTCGCGCGCGGCATCGGCGGGGACTACGTGCACTTCCTCATCCGGGAACGGCGTCTCGAACCGCCGGCACCGGATACGCCGTTCTGGCCCCGGGCCCTGGAGGTTCGTGTGCTGGGGGGGTTCTACGTCGTGCGTGACGGCGTGGAGGTGACGTTCGCGCGGAAGGCGCCGAAGAAACCGCTGGCCCTCCTCGGGGCGGTCATCGCTGCGGGGCCCAGAGGGTTGCCTGTGGCGCAGGCGTGCCAATGGTTGTGGCGCGACCTCGACGGTGATGCGGCCCGCGAGGCACTGGCCGCGGCGCTGCATCGACTGCGGACCATGCTCCGCCAGCGCGACGCGGTGCGCCTGGTCGACGGGACGCTCACCCTCGACGCGACGCTCGTCTGGGTCGATGCGTTTGCCTTCGAGCGTCTCGCCGCGGAGGATGGCGAGCAGGCCCTCGCGCTCTACCGCGGCGCGTTCCTCCCGAATGACGATGACGAGGCCTGGACCGTCACGGCGCGCGAGCGACTGCGGGCCCGGTTCGTCCGTCTCGTGGAGACTCTCGGTGCGCGCCACGAGGCGGCGGGCGACGGTGCCCGTGCGATGGACTGCTATCGGCGCGGCATCGAAGCGGACCCGCTGGCCGAGACGTTCTACCAGGGGCAGATGCGCTGCCTTGCCGCCGCCGGTCGCCATGCCGAAGGGGCGGCGGTCTTCCGCCAGCTGCGCCAGACGCTGTCGGTCGTCCTGGGCATTCCGCCCTCGGCCGAGTCCCGACGCCTGGCGAGCACCCTTCTCGGTGGCGAGTGAGCCGACTTTCCGTACGCCATCGGTCATGGCGCCGCCGGAACAATGCCGTCCTGTGCCATTTTCGCGAGGCCCCATGAAGCTCTTCCACATCGGTTACACGCCCAGCTCCCGCAAGGTGCGGGTCTTCCTCCACGAGAAGGGCATCGAGGTGCCGATGGAGGACGTCGCGGACGGGTTCCGGCTGTCGGATGCCTTCGTGCGGATGTATCCCCACGCCATGGTGCCCATGCTCCAGCTGGACGACGGCACCCAGGTCGGCGAGGCACAGGCGATCTGCCGCTATTTCGAGGAGCTGCATCCGGAGACACTGCTGATGGGGTCCGATGCGCGGCAGTGCGCCGTCATCGACATGTGGGAACGCCGTGCGTGTTACGAAGGGACGGCGGCCGTCGAGGATATCTTCCGGAACTCGCACCCCCTGATGGTCGACCGTGGCCTGCCCGGTACGGACGAACCTGTCCCGCAGATCCCGGCACTCGTCGAGCGCGGGCGCCATCGGCTCCGCCGCTTCTTCACGAAGTTCGACCGTCAATTGGCCGACCATCGTTTCGTGGCCGGGGACACGTTCAGCGTCGCCGACATCACGACGCTGTGCACGATCGATTTCGGGCGCTGGTGCCAGCTGGAGATCCCGGCGGAGTGCACGCATCTGCACCGCTGGTACGCCGAGGTCTCGGTCCGCCCGAGCGCCAGCGCCTGAGCGGGCGAGGGCCCGCAAAACAACAAGGCCTGCACGAGGCAGGCCTTGAAGACTTCGATTCTGCGGCGGTGATCAGCCGATGCGACGACGCCGGGCGACCGCGGCGAGGAGCCCGAGACCGGCGGCGAAGAGCGTGTACGTCTCGGGTTCCGGCACCGGTACCGGCGCCGTTCCCCACGACGTGATGCGCTGGTCGGCGTAGCTGAGGCCCGTACCCCCCGTGAAGCCCGCGTAGAACGACTCGCCGAAGCGCGCCTGCAGGTCGATCGTGGCGGACCGCGACTCGCTCACCGGCGTGGCGTCCAGTGAGAAATCCACCGTCCACGACAGCGTCGTCGTCGTCACGTCGTAGGTGATGGTCTGTCGGCCGGTGATCAGGTTGGCGGCGCCGAGGTCCACCCCCGCTTCCTGGGCAGCACGCGGGTCCGTGCCATCGACGATGCCGATCCGGTTGTTGTCCCAGGTCATGAAGACGAAGGCGATGCCGTCGATTCCCTCGTAGCCGATGCCTGCACCGCCCACGCCGACCGTGCTCGTGCCCGCCGACTGCAACGCGAAGGTGATGCCGTCGGCCTGCGGGTCGAAGTCGGTCATCTGGAGACTGAAGGTGAACGTGCTGTAGAAGTTCTCGGTCGTCGACCACGCCGTGGTGGCCCATGCAGCGCCCGCTCGCCCGTCCACCGGCGGCGTCAGCTGGATGTCGCCATCGACGATGCTGGCGTCCCCGACGAGTTCCACGTCGATGCCCGAGAATGTGATGGCGTGGCCGGCGGTCGCGAAACCGAGGAGTGCTGAGGCGAGGGTGGCACCGACGAGTCGTCGCGCAGTGATTCGGGCTGTCATGGTCTGGGTCTCCGACGTTTTCCTGGGGGTTGCATCTCGGCGCGTCACGGCTTGGCGCCATCTGTCGTTCGGACCAGCAATTGACAAGCCATGGGGCGACGGTCTGGTTTCCGGCCCGTCCGACGAGATGTCGACGATCGTCGAAAATCCAGGCCCGGTGAGGCCTTACGGAAGATGGGGGTGTTTCGATCCGTTTGAGAAAACGTCGGCCGGATGTCGCCACATCAACGTGGGCAGGGTCTGCCAGGACCAGGTGTCAATGGCGTCGACAGTCCTGCGTGCCCCGCGGTTACCTCGCCCGCACCCGCTCCCCGTGCCGGAACATCGCCAGCTCGCCGGGCGCGAGCGGTGTCCAGGTCTCGTTGTCCGTGAGCGGCAGCGTTGCGATCACCGCGACGCGGTCGTCCGGCGTCGTGACCGTGCTGAAGTCCACCGCGACGTCCTCGTCCACGAGGTGGGCCGTGGTGAACGGCGCCCGCCGCTCGACGTACGCAAGCTGCGTCGACGCCCGCGCGAAGAGGCAGTCCCCGTTCGAGAGCAGGAAGTTGAAGGTCCCGTGGGCCGCGACGCCATCGGCCCAGTCGCGGATCACCGGCAGGAGGGCATCGCTGTCCGGCGCGTGATCGCCGAAGTGCGCGCGAAGGGTCTCGATCAGATGGCAGAACGCCAGCTCGCTGTCGGTGGCACCCACCGGCCGGCACTGGCCCGCGAGCACGGGGGAGTAGTCCTCCAGCGTGCCGTTGTGGGCGAAGAGCCAGTAGCGGCCCCACAGCTCGCGCATGAACGGGTGCGTGTTCTCGAGGCCCACGGGCCCGCGCGTCGCCTTGCCCGCGCGTCGCCTTGCGGATGTGGGCGATGACGTTCATCGACCGGATCGGGTAGTCGCGCACCAGCTGCGCCACGGGTGACTTCGCCGCGGGTTCCGGATCGAGGAAGACGCGGCACCCGCGCCCCTCGAAGAAGGCGATGCCCCAGCCGTCGCCATGATGGTCGGTGCGGCCGCCGCGCTGCTGGAAGCCGGCGAACGAGAAACAGATGTCCGTGGGGACGTTGCAGTTCATGCCGAGGAGCTGGCACATGGCGGACAGGCACCGATGGGCGGGAGTCGCGATTATCGACGAGGGCGGCCGCGACCGGGGCCTCCGTGTGGCACGTCGTCCCGCGGTGGGTTAGCCTCGCGGCCCGATGTGCCCGTCCGTGGGGCGCCGGTCCAACGACACGAGAGGAGAGAAGCGTCATGAAGATCGCGAGCAGCGTCACCGAACTGATCGGCCACACCCCGCTGGTCCGCCTGAACCGAGTCACCGAGGGCTGCGTGGCGCAGGTGGTGGCGAAGCTGGAGTTCATGAACCCGGCCCACAGCGTGAAGGACCGCATCGGCGTCTCGATGATCGATGCCGCGGAGAAGGCGGGGCTCATCAAGCCCGACACGATCATCCTCGAACCGACCAGCGGCAACACCGGCATCGCGCTTGCCTTCGTCTGTGCGGCACGGGGCTACAAGCTCGCGATCGTGATGCCCGAGACGATGAGCCGCGAGCGTCGCGCGCTCCTGCGTGCCTACGGGGCCGAACTGATCCTCACGCCCGGCCCGGACGGCATGGGGGGCGCGATCCGCAAGGCGGAGGAGATGGCGGCGGCCGATTCCCGCTACCTGATTCCCCAGCAGTTCGCGAACGCGGCGAACCCCGAGATCCACCGCCGCACCACAGCCGAAGAGATCTGGGCCGACACCGACGGGCAGGTCGACTTCCTCGTGGCGGGCATCGGCACGGGCGGCACGATCACCGGCGTCGGCCAGGTCCTGAAGGCGCGAAAGCCGTCGTTCCACTGCGTCGCGGTGGAACCCGAGGCGTCGCCCGTGCTCTCCGGGGGGCAGAAGGGGCCGCACCCGATTCAAGGCATCGGGGCAGGCTTCGTGCCGGCGATCCTCGATACGACCGTCTATGACGAAGTGGTCCGGGTCGGCAACGACGACGCGTTCGCGATGGCGCGTCGGATGGCGAAAGAGGAAGGACTGCTGGTCGGGATCTCGTCGGGTGCCGCCACGGCTGCGGCGATCACCGTGGCGAAGCGTCCCGAGAACGCGGGCAAGCTGATCGTCGTCATCATCCCGTCGTTCGGGGAGCGCTACATCAGCACGAAGCTGTTCGAGGGGCTGCTGGACTGAGGCCGTGAGGCGGGGCGGACGGCGGCGTTGGAGGCGAGACGAGATGTGATGGTCGAGGCGTGAATCCGCTTACCCATTGTTCTGTCGGGTGAGCGGGAAAGTGCGCCGACGACGTGTGAGCACGTTCGGGCTGATGCACGGCACCGCAGCACCTGACGACCTTGAAGCACCCACACCTTCAGCGTGAGAAGACTGTGCGGGGAGGGAATGGGCATGCCGGTCGGCAAGTGCGAGACGTGCACACGCACCGACCGACCATTGCTAGACTCGGACTATGCTGGCAAAGCCTGCACGCCGACGAATGAAGCGGCTCAGCACCGAGAGTAACCACAAGACCAGACCCTACACACGCCAGGAGACCGTTGTGATCATCACTGCAGTTCGTGGACGCAGCCGTCGTCCCATGGCCATGGTCGCCGCATTGTTTCTCGCACAGTTCGTCCTGCCCGAGCCAGCGGGCGCGGTCGATTACCTCTTTCCCGGAACAACCTTCGGCTTCTGGGAAGACGCATCTCTCTGGCAACCTGCCGGCGTCCCCGGCGCGGGTGACAACGTCCGAATCGAAGCCGGCGCACTCACGGTCACGGGGCAAGCGAAGCTGGCAGGGGGACACCTCGCCGAAGGCGTGACGGTCCGGTTCGAAGGGTCCACCGCGCTCGGTGGCGGCGAGCCTACACAACTCAGCAGCGGCGCGACGGTCGTGTTTGCCGGATCCACGACGTGGACGGGGGGCGATGCTGCACCGGGCGTGGACAAGATTTATCTTGCCGGCGGGACGCTGATCAATGAGGGGACTTTCTCTGACGGCCATGCCCTGCAGGCGACGATCACGCCTTACGGTGGAACCAATGCGTTTCTCAACAAGGGCGTCTACTCCAAGTCCGGTGCCGGCACGACCTTCGTTGGCCTGTCATTCGAGAGTGCCAGGCAGGTGGCCTTCCAAAACTCCGGAACACTGAACATTGGGGCTGGAAGCCTCGTGCTCCTCAACGAGTTCGTGAACACCGGCACGGTCAGCGTCACGGGCGGACGTCTCGAGCTTGGTGGAGGTGGGAGCATAAGTGGTCCATTCACCGTGGCTGCGGGTGGCCGCGTGGACTTCCACGGCGGCGTGTTCAGCGTGGGCAGCCTCACGCTGGGCGGTTCAGGGGCGCTCGATTTCCGGACCACGCGTATTCTCGCCAACGGTTCGGTGTTCGCCTCGGACGCGACGACGTACCGCTTCGACCTTGACGGTACGGGGTCCACCTTCACCGGGGCCGTCACGTGGAAAGGAGGCTTGATTTCCGGTGGCGGGACACACGTGTGGGTGGGAAGCAACACGATCACGGGAGAGGGCTTGCACATTCACGGAGGCAGCACGTTGCGGCTGGCGGGCAGCACGAACTGGACCGGCAATACGTCCTTTGGCAACAACCAGTTGAGCTTCGGGGAAGGCAAGCTCGTGAACCAGGCGACGTTCACCGACAGCAACGGCTTCTTCACTTACATGATGAATGGCGGCGGGTCCAACGCGTTCGTCAACGAGGGGGTGTACTCGAAGACGGGTGCCAGCGACACGATCGTGCTGATCCCTTTCAGCAACATGGGTCACTTGAACATCCAGGCAGGCGCGATGCAGATGTATTCGGCGTTCGACAATCAGGGCGCCGTTCGGGTCGATGCGGGTGCGAAGCTCCAGGTCTACAGCCCCACGTTCCACAATAGCGGCACCCTTGCCGGATCAGGCGTGATCGAGACGTCGGCAGGCGGCGCACTGGTCAATCGAGGCACGCTTGCACCCGGCGGGGCATCAAGCATCGGCACACTCGAAATCGACGGGGGGTTGATCGCAGAGCAGTCGAGCGTGCTGGTGATCGAACTGGCCGATGCGACGACTTTCGACAAGCTCGTCGTCAAGGGGGCGGCAGCGCTCGGCGGCAAGCTGGTCGTGATCGCGCTGCCGGGTTTTGCGCCGACCTCCGGCGACCAGTTCACGGTATTGAGCTTTGGTTCACTGATCGGCGCCACCGCCTTCGACGACGTGATCTGGTCGGGTCAGCCAGGGTTCGATGTCATCACCCAGTATCAGGCCGACAAGGTCATGCTCACGGTCGTCGCGGTGCCGGAACCCGCGCCGGTTGCCCTTTGCCTGTCCGGCCTGGCAATGCTTGGTTTGGTGCTGCGTCGACGCAAGCAGCGGGCGCCTTTGGTGACGATGGCTTCCCGCCCGCGCCGGTGAGGGAGGCGCGCGGCGGATGAGGGCATGTTCCGATCGGTGCCGCAACTGATCGGCAACGGGGCGTTTGCCCAGGGCAGCCGCGAGTCCACGGGGTTCAAGTGGAGCATGGTGGCAGCTCCAGACGTGGATGCCGGCCGTTTCGATCCTCGTCCCCGCATGACTCGACCGGTGAGCCTTTCGTCCGGCCGGAAATCTAGAACCCGGCCTCTGCGCCCTCCCACACCACCTGCGCGCCGAACCGCGAGAGCAGCGGCGCGCAAGCGGGCCCTGGCAGCCTCGCAAGGTTCGTGAGCGCAACCGCGACCATGCAGGTAAACGCCGCGAACATCACGGTGCCGCCGCCCTGCCAGATGCGCCCGACGAACGGATCGACGATGCCGCCGAGGTCGATCCACAGCGGGCGCTCGGAGAACGCGTCGCTGCCGTCTTCGCGTAGTCGTAGGTATCGCCAGCGGCCGGACGACGTGGCAGTGCGACCAAGGTCGGTCAGCAGACCTGCGGCCATCACCGCGGAGGCGACGGTCACTTCGAACAGGCAGTCGCTGAGGGCTGCGATGCGTTGGGCTTGACGCAGCATCGCAAAGGTCCAGGGATGCACGCGTAGGGGGGATCTCGTCGGGGGGGGGGCGGCCACCGCGGCAGCACTTACGGTGGCGAAGCGTCCCGAGAACGCGGGCAAGCTGATCGTCGTGATCATCCCGTCGTTCGGGGAGCGCTACATCAGTACGAAGCTGTTCGAGGGATTGCTGGACTGAGAGGGGCGCCCCACCGGAGTGGGCGCCGGAGGGCGTGCAAGGTGCCGCCCTCCGGTGACGGGCAGGCGAACTTGCGCAGCGCGCCGCCGCAGGGCGTTCAGTGCAGCCAGCGGGTTGCAGACCCCTGCACCGATGCATCGTCCGTCACTGTCGATGCATCGGTACCTGGCGCCGCCCGTGGCAGCTGGAACGTGAACACCGCGCCACCGTCGGGATGATTCGCCGCCCGGATGTCGGCGCCGTGCAGGCGGATGATCTGCCGGCAGATCGCGAGGCCGAGTCCCTTGCCGCCGGCGCCGGTCCGCGTCCGGCTGCTCTGCACGAATTTCTCGAAGATCGATTCGAGTTCGCCCTCGGGGATTCCCGGCCCCTGGTCCCGCACCGAGATCTCCAGGGCAGAGGCCGGCGCCGCGTGCTGCCCGTCGACCACGGGGAGGATCGTGGTCGGATGCACCGTCACCACGATGTCGCGCCCCTCCGGTGCGAACTTCGATGCATTGGTCAGCAGGTGGTACAGGGCGAGCACGACGTGGTCGCGATCGCACCACACCTGGAGATCCCGGGTCTCGAAGGCGCGGACCACCGACTGGCCGCGCGCGTGGAGCGTGTCGCGTACCTCCCAGATCGCCGCGTCGAGGAGTCCGCCGAGATCGTGGGCGCCCTGCACGTGCGCGGTGTGGTCGGTGCCCAGTCGCGAGAGCGTGAGGAGATCGTCGACCATGCTGCGCAGCGACTCGGCGCTGGCGATGATGCGGTCGAGGTAGAGGGCGAGCTTTTCGCCGTCGATCACGCCGCCCCGGAGGCGGTCCGCACCGAGACGCGCGAATGACAGGATCGAGTGCAGCGGCGTGCGCAGTTCGTGGGAGACGTTCGACAGGAACTCGGTCTTGCCGCGGTCGGCGCGCTCCGCGCGCTCCTTCGCGTCGAGCAGGTGGCGGGTGCGGTCTTCCACCAGCTGCTGCAGGTGATCGCGGTGGGCGAGCAGTTCGGCCTCGGCGGCGGCGCGCTTCTCGTCGGCCCTCGCTTTCTGCATGCCGAGGGACAACGCCTGGGCCACGTCGTGGACCATGGCCACCTCGCCTTCGGTCCACTGCCGTGGCGCGGCGGAAGCGAGCGTGAGCGCGCCGTAAGCCTTGCCGTCACGCGCCAGGGGGGCACACACGAAGGCGCCTGTCTTCAGTTCGGCGACGATGTCGGCGATCTGCGAGAGGCGGGCATCGTTACCCGTGTCGTTGATCACGAGCGTTTCGCCGTAGCTGCGCATCCAGGCCATCGACGGCCGCGCCTGGAAGCCAGTCACCGGTGGCAGATCGGTGTTCGTGATCGAGTGGACGATACGGAAGGAGTCCGGCCCGTCACGCAGGTAGCAGCTCACCCTCACGTCGTCCACGCTCGCACTCACGGCCTCGACCGCCTGCCGGACGGCTTCCCGCGCCGGTGTGCCTGCCAGGAACGCCGTGGCGAGCGCGTTCACGATACGCAATGTGGTGCCGCATGACTCGGCGGTCCCGGTCTCGTTCTTGTCTGCCATGGTGGCGCAGCTCTCCTGCCACGGTTGAGGGCGTGGTGCACGTCTGTCGGCAAGGGCGGGCACGACCGATCCCGAAGCGGCATCGAGAGCGGCGGACCGGCGGGCTTCGGCGGGTGGCAGCGTAGTCCGTTCGCATCTCCTCCACCGAGCGCCGGTAACTTAGCAGAAGCGCGCCCGCATGGCATGTCCGACGCAATGTGTAACTCATTCGTAAGTCCTCCTCCATTACGTTGATGGTCGTCACCATCCGGTGACACGCAGACCAACAACCCGAGGGAGGCATTCGATCATGTCCGCATTCGGCAAGGCTGGAGCAGTGCGCAGGTTCGTGAAGATGGCACTCGTCGCAGGGATGGCGACCGGGGCGGTTGCCCAGGCGCAGGAGGTCAAGCCCGTGGGCGAGTTCGGCTGGTTCGGCGTCGGCAAGGCCTACGAAATCGAGAAGGGGCACTACTACTGGGTCGGCGAGTTCAGCGGCACGTTCTTCAATGACAAGGGCGACGGGAGTCTCTTCCACTTCGCCGGCCTCAAGTGCCCGGCATTCAACGACCTCAACTTC
>VYMG01000275.1_pt1 | contig 14180 bp, 11 predicted proteins | sample 5115261 | NCBI WGS metagenome assembly VYMG01 (sample SAMN12291781, study PRJNA351875) | freshwater metagenome | isolation source: freshwater lake | place: USA: Michigan, Wintergreen Lake | collected 2013-08-08 | reverse complement strand
GTGAGCGTGACGGTGGACCCTGACTGGTCGGTCGTGCTGGGCTTTGCCGGTGGCGGGGCCACGGGCTGGGGAGCGGGCTGCTGCGTCGCCTGAGGGGCGGGCTGGGCGAGAGGGGGCGGAACGATCTGGGCAAGCGCGTGCGCACCGCCAGCGAGGGTGAAGAGAGTGACCGCACAATGCGTGACGCCCATCCGCATGCGTGCCTCCTATCGCGAGCGTTGATGCTGTGATCGCGGTGAGGTGAACAACTGAAACAGTGGTGAAGTCAGGCCGCGCAAGCGCGGCAACCTGACAACATGCTATCGGCTGGTTCGCAGAACGCCAGCGGAAGTTTTGGAAAGTGACGAGAAAAAAATCCGCGAGCGGAAGTCCGGCGGGTGATATCGGGATGCGGTCAGCGAGAGAGGAGGTTGGCCCGTTCCGTTGTTCGCGAGGCGTTCGCGACTGCGCGAGCATCTTCTGCGTTGATTTGGCCGGAAATGTTCACGTCCCGTGAACTGTCGAGCGACTGGCGGTAGGCATCTTCGGATGTGATGCGTGCGTCGGCGGTCAGATCAAACTGCGAGCCATCGGCGAAAACGATGAGAGGGTTCGGTTCTTCGGTTGCGGGGAAGAGAAACGCCATCGCCGGGCCGACGCGCTGGGCCCACGCGGACTCATTGTGCTGCTGACCGAAGCCAATGGTGTGACGGAAGTCCAGTTCGCTCACGAACGGGCCGCCGATGCGGGAATTGCTTATGAGCGCGTCGCGCACGTTGAAGGTGGGGGTGAAGTTGTCGCTCGCGGTACCGCTGTCGCCGCTGTCCATGTAGAGGCGGATGTTGGGTTTGGCGGTGGAGGTAACCCGGTTGCGGAAGTTGGTGCTCCAGTAGTTGCTGAGGGCGCCAATGCGGGTGTAGGTGGTGGGGGCGTCCCAGCCGAAGACCATGGAGACTTGGCCGCCCATGCTGCTGCCCATGGTGCCTGTGTTGGCTGCGTCGGGCAGGGTGCGATACTGGGCGTCGATGCGGGGCTTGAGTTCGTCCCGCATGAAGCGGAGGTATGCGGCGGCGTTGCCTGCGTTGCCCGCAGGCGTGATGTCGCCCGAGGGGACGTAGTTGGTGAAACGGTTGCTGTTGCTGTCGGCGGCGACGATGATGATCTCTCGGAGTGCGCCGCGGGCGATCTGCTGAGCCGCGGCGGTGTCGGCGTTCCACGTGCCGAATGGGCCGGCCTCAAAGCAGTTTTGGCCATCATGCATGTAGAGGACGGGGTAGCGCTTGGTGGTGTTCTGTGCGTAGCCCCGCGGGAGCCAGACGCGGTAGAAGCGGCGTTCGCCCAGATTGGTTGAATCAATGAACGGAAGTGCGGAGGCGGAGTAGTCACGCACGCCGGGCGGCACGAACCCCGTGGGGACGTCGTTGAAGATCTGACCGTCCTGCAACAGGGCGGCGTTGAGCGCCGTGCTGTAGGCGCCGGCGGCGGGGTCGCGCCCTGAGCCCGAGCCGGGCGTGATGTAGAACTCGATGGTGCGGCCAGCCTGGGCTAGGTTTACGGCGGCGTAGCGACGCTCTGCGTTGCTGCGACCGGGACCCAGGTCGATCATGGTCGTGGGGGTGAATGCATCGGCGGTGGTCGTGCGGAACCACAAGGTGGGGGCGGTCCAGCCGGAGTGGTAGAGGATCGCTTTGGTTGCGGGGGCGAGTGGAGCCGCAGCGGTGCTTGCAGCAAATGGGCCCGCGACGGTGGTGCCGTTGGACGGGTTGCTCATGGCGGCTGCGCTGTCCAGCCGCTTGACGAAGCGATAGGAGTAACTGCGATTGGCGGGCAGGCTGATGGGAGCACGCCAGAGGGGGTATTGCGAGGGTTCGAGCTTGACGGCCCGGGTGATGTCGTTGTTGCCGAGTTCCTGAAGATCGCCCACGACATAGATGCTCTCGCCAAGAACCGTGGTCTGACTGGTGGAAAAGAGCACCGTCTCACGCGGTTGGGCGAGGGTGGCACAAGTCAGGGCGAGTGCGGCGAAGAAGCCGAAACGTCTGGACATGCCCTCAGGGTACTGGATTGGGAGCGGGTGGGGAAGAGAAATTGCAAGCGTTACGGGACGAAAGGGGGATGCGCGAGGGATTTTCGTGGCGCAGTCGGTACGGACACGCGACGGAAGCGCAGTCGGAGCATCGCATGCGTGCCTTGGACAGGTGAATCGCCGATAATTGGCGGGGCGACGGCGGCGAGCCGGGCCTCGGCGCTCGAAACGTGTCGAAAGAATGAACGCAGCAGGAACATGGGATCACAACCGCACACATTGACGCAGTACGTTCGCAAGACCATCGCGCGGCGCGGGATGGCGGCGATGATCGCTCCGCTGGTGTCGTGGGAGCCGATGCAACAGCCCGGGGAGGGATATTCCCTGCTGATTGGGTGCAATCGCAACCTGGGGCCGATGCTGCTGGCGAATCTGCGTCTGCTGACAAGGCAGAAGCGCACGAACTGCAAGGAAGTGATTCTGGCGATTGACGGGACGGAAGCGGAACTGGGGCTGAAGATCAAACAGCGCGCCGTGGATGTGTGCGAAGGCATGCCGATTCGGTTTGTGCATTACTCCAGCAAGCAGATCAGCGTGACGCGGATGGTGGACTGGGGCTGGATCTACGCGTGGCTGAGTTGGTGCATCGGCATTCGGGAATGCAAGACTCGTTATGCGATGCTGCATGACTTTGATGCGCTGCTGCTGAACCCCGATGTGCTGGAAGAGCGGTACGCGCAGGTGCAGCAACGGGGCGTGGAGTTTCTGGGGATTGCACACCACACCGGCGGGGGGGTGGTGGAAGATGACCGGCTTGTGCGGACGTTTGAACTGATGTTTGACTGCGCGTTTGTGCGCAAGACGTTCAAGCCGATTGAGCTTTTCAACACGATGAAGTCAATCGCGGGCCGGCGGGTGGAGTTTGACACCTTCCTCAACGCGCAGCATCGAGCAGGCAAGACGAGCGTGATGCCGCTGGCGGAAGAGGAGATGGTGCACCCCAGTCAGATGATCTGCCAGTATGTGGACTTCAACGCGCAGCGCGGGCGTGTGCCGACGAACAACAACCTGCTGATGATCCCGTATTACGAGCACATCGGCGGGGACAGCGGGCTGATGCAGGACATCACGCGGCAGCTTGTGAGCGGCAAGAAGGTCGTGAGCCTGTGGGGTAAGCCGCTTGACGTCGCGGCGATCTCCGCGCTGCACAAGCAGTGGATGCGCAAACAGATGATGCGCATGGAGAAAACGCTGCACGGCGGCATGGCGGGTGAGGTTGCGGCGTACATGGACGCGGTGGACGCCGCCAGCTAACGCGGTGGCGCGACGCTAGTACCATGCGCGATGCGAAAGCTGACTATCGCGACGGTACTCATGAGCACACTTCTCGCCGCCGGTTCTTCCCCCGCGCAAGACACAGCGTCGTCTTACAAGCGACCGCCTGAGGCGATCGCGCAGATCGTGGAGGCCAGACCTGCGCCGATGGTGTCGATGGACCCCACGCGGACGTGGATGGTGCTGCTGCACCGCGAGGCGCTGCCACCTGTGAGTGATCTGGCTGCGCCGATGCTGCGACTGGCGGGCGGGCGCTTCAACCCGTTGACCAACGGTGTGCATGGGCCTCGGCAGTTTGTGTCACTGTCGCTGCGGCGTGTGGATGCTCCGGCGGATGAAGTCGGGGTGACGCTGCAACTGCCGGCGGGAGCGTCACTGGGCCGGCCTGCATGGAACACCGTGGGGTCGCGGTTCACGGTCGCGGTGACGTTCGCGGATCGCATTGAGCTCTGGGTGGGTGAGACGGAGAAGGCGGCCAAAGACGGGAGCATGCGTGAACTGCTTGACGGCAAGCGATTCAACGCGGCATCGGGCGGCATGGCGCGATGGCTGCCGGATTGCACGAATCTACTGGTGCGTCTGGTGCCTGACTCTCGCGGCGCAATGCCCGCGGAGCCGACGGTGCCCAGCGGTCCGGTTGTGCAAGAGACGGCGGGCAAGCGTGCGCAGATCCGGACGTTTCAGGATCTGCTCAAGAATCAGCATGATGAACAGTTGTTTGAATGGCTGATGTCAACGCAACTGGCGGTGGTTGATGTCAACAGCGGCGTGGTGCGGCCGGTGGGTGAAGCGGGACTGTGGACGGGCATGGATGTGTCGCCTGACGGCAAGTACCTGCTTGCGGGACGGGTCGCGAGGCCATATTCCTATTTGGTGCCCTCGTCGCAGTTTGGGCGGGTGGATGTGGTGATGGACATGGCGACGGGCGCCGTTGTGAAGCAACTGCGGCAGGTGGGGCTGCGGGATCAGACTCCGATTGAAGGTGTGGAGACTGGGCCGCGCGGTTTCTTCTGGAACGATCTGGCGCCTGCGCAGATCATTTATGCGGAAGCGCTGGATGGTGGTGACCCCAAGAACAAAGCGGACTTTCGCGACAGCGTGCTGGCGTGGGATGCTCCGTTTGCCGGTCCGGCGCGGGAACTGCTCAAGACGCAGCATCGGTTCAGTGGCATGAGCTTTATTGAACCTAGCCCGGCGGGCGACATGCTTGCGATGGTGAGCGAGTATGACCGCGACCGCAAGTGGGAGACGACGTGGCTCTACGAACTGGACAAGCCGGGCAGCGAGCCTCGCAAGATGCGCGATCTTTCCATCAATGACCGCTACAACGACCCCGGTTCGCCCCTTTCGCGACTGCTGGTCAACGGTCGCAGTGTGGCCCGGGTGGATGACGGCTTTCTGTGGCTGAGCGGCGATGGCGCGTCGCCGTCAGGCAATCGGCCCTTCCTTGATCGCGAGTCGCTCGCGGACTTCACGAAGACGCGCGTGTGGCAGTGCGGTGAGGGTGTGTACGAGAGCGTGATTGATGTGATGGATGACAACAGCAGTGTTGTGACGAGCCATCAAAGTCCTGAGAAGTTTCCCAACTTCTTCAAGCGAGCGCTGACGGGCGTGACGCTGGGACGGCAAAACACCGCGACTGGCGCATCCAAGACGTGGACGGAGTACACGATCGGTGATCGCGAGCCGCTTACCAACTTTCAAGACCCGACGCCGCAGGTGCGCGAGGTGAAGAAGGAACTGATTAAGTACACCCGTGACGACGGCGTGGAACTTTCTGCGACGCTGTATCTGCCGCCCGGGTATGACAAGGACCGCGACGGGCCCTTGCCGCTGTTCATCTGGGCGTATCCGCTTGAGTTCACGGATAAGTCCACTGCGGGGCAGGTTGCGGCGACGCCGACGACGTTCACACGCATGGGCGGCACGAGTCACCTGTGCCTGGTCTTCGCGGGGTATGCCGTCATGGACGACGCGACGATGCCGGTGGTGGGCGATCCTGAAACGGTGAATGACACGTTTGTGACTCAGATCGTCGCGAGCGCGAAGGCGGCAATCGACAAGGCGGCCGCGTTGGGCGTGGGCGACCCCAATCGCGTCGCGGTGGGCGGGCATAGCTACGGGGCGTTCATGACGGCGAACCTGCTGGCGCACTGTGATCTGTTCAAGGCGGGTGTGGCTCGCAGCGGCGCGTACAACCGCACGCTGACGCCGTTTGGCTTCCAGGGCGAGCGGCGAACGTATTGGGAGGCGACTGACACGTACACGAAGATGAGCCCGTTCACTTTTGCGGGCAACATCAAGACGCCGCTGCTGCTCATTCACGGTCAGATCGACAATAACCCGGGCACATTCCCGATGCAGAGCGAGCGGCTCTTTGCGGCGATCAAGGGGCTGGGTGGCACAGCCAGACTGGTGATGCTGCCATATGAGAGCCATGGATACGCCGCGATGGAGAGTGCGCTGCACGTGCAGGCGGAGACCGTGGAATGGCTCGACCAACATGTGAAGAACGCCAAGTGAGTTGTTGAACGCGGGCGGACTCCGCATGCGTACACGTTGGCTCAGAAGGGCGTTTGGAACGCAGCGAGGGCTGGGCGTGTAGAGCAGAGGTGTCATGAAAGACCATGAATGCAGTGGGGCCGCACAAGTGGTGCGTTCGTGTGGCCACGTGTTGTCTGCGGCCTTGCTGTTGAAATGTCTTTCTGGTCTTTCCGGGCTACTCTGGCCGCCTATGGCACTTGTCGTCACTGGCACTATCGGGATTGACACGGTTCACACACCTGCTGCGTCGCGCGAGCGGATTCTGGGCGGGTCGGCGGTGTACTTTGCGGCGGCGGCGAGTCACTTTGGGCCGGTGCGGCTGGTCGCTGCGGCGGGTGATGATTTGCCTGCGGCATTTCGGCAGACCATCGCCCACTTCAAGACCATTGACAGCCAGGGGCTGGAGATTCGCAAAGGCAGCAAGACGTTTGCGTGGGGCGGCAAGTATCACGAGAACATGGTGCAGCGCGAGACGATCTTCACGCACCTGGGCGTGCTGGAAGAGAAGCCGCCCACCGTGCCCGGCGCGTATGCCGACAGCGAGTTTGTGTTCCTGGGCAACACGCATCCGGGCGTGCAGCAGTCGTTTCTGGCGAGCTTTCCCAAGCGCAAGCTGGTCGTGGCCGACACGATGGATCTGTGGATCAACATCGCGAGGCCCGAGCTGCTCGCGCTGCTGAAGAACGTGGATGGGCTTGCGCTCAACAACGACGAAGCCGAACTGCTGACGGGCAAGAAGAACCCGGTGACGGCGGCCCGGCACATTCTGGCGATGGGCCCGCGGTTTGTGATCGTGAAGAAGGGCGAGCACGGGTGCATTCTGGTGCACAAGGACGGCATCGCGAGTCTGCCCGCGTACCCGACGGAGAACGTCGTGGACCCCACGGGCGCGGGCGACAGCTTCGCGGGCGGCGTGATGGGAAGTCTGGCGGCGACCAGCGTGGCGCAGCACGGCAAGATCGACGCCGGCAGCTTCGAGCACGTGCGCAAGGCCCTGGTGTACGGCACGGTGACGGCGAGCTTCACGGTCGAGAGCTTCAGCCTCGATCGCTTGCAGGCGATTCATCGCAACGACATTGATAAGCGGTATAGCGAGTATGCGGCGATGGTGCGCGTGTGACGCGAAAGGGCCAAATGGCCAAAGAGCCAAATGGCTAAATAGAGGCCGAAGGCGTTCGCGCTAGCGGGTGGCGTGCTTGCGAACTTGGCGCAGCACGATGGTTGCCATGATGAGGGCGACCAGCGCGACTTCGATGAGCAGCAGCGTGTTGATGTGCTTGGAATCCAGGCCGCGTGCGGTGACGATGCCGACGGCGGCGATGCCGCACGAAGGCCCCAGCGTGTAGCCCGCGCCGATGAGTGCTTCGTGGGCTCCGCCGGCGTCCACCTGCGACTTGCCGACCTCCATCGCGTAGTAGATGGCTCCGCTGTAGATGATGCCCATGCCGCAGCCAAAGAGCGCGAGCCCCGCCAGCAGCACCGCCAGCCCGCTGGCGCCTGCCAACGGACTGCCGACGCAGATGGCAAAGCCCGCGAGCAGCGCACCGCCGCCCGCGAGCGCCGGCCACCAGCGTCCGTGCCAGCCGGGCCAGAAGCCAAAGGCCGCGAATGTCAGGCAGCGCGGAATGAGCCACGCGCTGGCGGTGATCGTCTGCATGCCTTCACTCACGCCGAGCTTGGGCATGAGGTCGGGCAGGTACGGGCCCAGCGCACTGCTGACGACGTAACTCATCGGCAGGAGCCAGCGGAAGGTGACCAGCAGCTTTTCGTACACCGGCGGGTGCGGCTCGTGTTCCTCGTGCACGTGCTGGGCGGGCTCTGCCGCGAAGAAGAAAAGACACACGAGCCCGACGACGTGCGTCATGCCCAGCAGCGCGACCGCTTCGACCGCGTGATCTTTGATGAGCGGCGAGATGGCCCAGTAGGCCACCACCAGCGCTGAACTCCAGACGATGTTCCACACGCCGATGATGCGCCGCAGCGCATTGCCGCTGCGGCCGCCTGACATGTAGCTCTCGACAATCGGCCACAGCATGCCCGAGAGCGGGCTGTAGATGCCAACCAGCACCCACGCGGGCCACGACGCCGTGACGCCCGCTCGCTGCGCGGCGATGGGCAACAGACACATGAGCGTGAGGGCGAGCATGACGCTCGCAAGCACCGCGCGGGTGGACATGAAGCGTCGCAGCGACCGCTGCACGGGCCCCGCGCCCAGCGCACCGACGATGTACGTGACACCCAGCAGCACACCCAGCGCGAAGTTGGACAGAGCCGAAAAGCCGTACGCCTGCTTGGTGATGAAGAAGATGCCGTTGGTGACAACGCCCGTGCCCAGACTGTTGATGAACGTGAGGGCGTGCACACTTGCCAGGCTGGTGTGATTGCGAGGTTCCAAGGGAGGCAAGGCTACGCGCGCTAGCATTGTGACAACAACAGGAGGCTGCTCCATGGGTCAGTTCGCTCGCGTCGGTTGTCTGTCTGGTTTCTCCCGTCGGTCCGGCCGCTCGCAGGTCGCGATGCTTGCCGTTGCGCTGGTCATCGGACTGGTCGCGGCTGTCGTCATCCGCGGCAAACTGAAGCAGCAGCCACAGAGCGAAGTCATCGCGACGGAAGTAGCCGAGGCTCCTGTCGCCACCGATGCCGCCGCCGCTGCGGGTCCGGACATCTCGTACTTCGATCACGACATCTCGCTGATGGACGCCAAGAACAAGGCGATCAACAGTTCGAACAAGGACGTGCTGCTGTACTTCACGGCGACGTGGTGCCCGCCCTGCAAACTCATGAAGAGCGATGTGCTGCCTCAGCCTGAAGTTCGCGATGCTGTCACCGGCCGCTACGTGGCGGTCTATATCGACATCGACAAGCGCCCCGAGGATGCCCGCAAGTACGGCATCAACAGCATTCCCGCGTTCGTCATCACCCGCAAGGGCGAGGAACTTAGCCGTCGCGGAGGTTTTCAGCAGCAGCAGAACTTCATCGAGTGGCTGAACGAGAAGCGTTGAACGGGCTGTGGCTACGCGTACCCCAGACGGTCCAGATCGTCTTCGTCGAGCCCGAACTGGTGTCCGATTTCATGTAGCAGCGTGATGCGAATCTGTTCGCGGATGGCTTCAAGCCCGCCGCGGGGCGTTTCGCCAGTCGCGTCGCCCTCGCGCTGCTCCCACCCGCCTGCCTCCGCCACAATGCCCACGCGATAGAGCATGATCTCGCTGGGCAATTCGCCGCTGGCCTCCACGCTGCGCTCAGTGAAGGCAACGCCCGTGTGCAGGCCGCATAGTTCGTCGGCCTCGTCTTGCGTCATGCCAAAGGCTGCGAGCGTGTCGTTGTCGGGCTGGTCTTCGACGATGACGGGAACTTCTTCCAGCAGGGCGCGGATGCCCGTGGGCAGAGCCTGAATCTCCGCCTCCACCATGGCGTCAAACATGTCACGTTGCTTGCGATGCACGCAGAACGGTAGCAAACGCCGCTCGTGAGGCCAGCGTCACGTCGTCGGGCTTTCGCCGCCTCGCAACACTCGCTCCATGGTGAGGGGTGGTTCCTCAAGCACTGGCCGCAGTCGCAGGCAGTCGAGCGCGACGCCCGCCAGACCGAGCGTAAACAGCGTGCTGCCCACCAGCACCACCAGTCGCCCCACCTGTCGCAGTTGTTCCTCGGTGGGGCCAGCCGTGCTCACGCTGGCAAGCAGGATGACGTCGCCCGCGAGCACGATGGCGAGCACACCCAGCATGGCCGCCATGGTCTGGCGATCGACGCGTCCTGTCCGCATGAGATACGAGCGGGCCGCCAGCGTCCGCGCGTTCTCGCGCAGACACAGGATGATGATCGCGAGCGTGATCGTGGTCGCGATGCGAAGGATCGCGCGGTGCGCATCGGTCATGTATTCAAAGGCGTACGGAGCCGGATGCGAGAAGTCATGCGTCACCAGCGTGCGGTACAGCAGCGCCAGCAGGGGCACGTACATGCAGACGCCAACCACCGCCAGCCGCCGGTCCCGCATCGCCAAGCCGTCGTGCGGGTTGATGAGTGCGACCGCCCCGACACCGGACAGCAGCGCCATGAAGACCGCGGCAATCGACAGCGCGTTGGGCGTGAGCACAGTCAGCGACGACTGGCCCGCCAGTTCCAAGAGCCTGGCACCCCAGACGCATAACGCGCACAGCAGGGCAGACGCGCCCCAGAGCACCATGCCCCATGCCGTCCACTTGGGTCGGTACAAGGGTCGCAACTCAGACGCGTTGGGATCCACCACACTGAGCAGTGTCGCGCGCACAGGCGTACCGCATTCAGGGCACACGGCCACGACGCTCAGGCCCTTGAGGTCGTATCGGCAGCGAGCGCACGGAAGCGAGCCGCCCAGTTCGCGACCCAGCGTGGTGGGCCGCGGCGAAGGCCGGGGCGAGGCGGGCGAATTGTCAGCAGCCGACGAGGGCGGCTGAGACATGCAGTCGACTCCGGTCTCACGGGCAGCGTGCGTCGTGAGCAGGGGTGAACGAAACGGACCTCCTGTGACTCTCCGCTGGAGTCACGCAAGCGTATGAGCGAAGCGGCGAGGGAGCGGTATGAAGCGGCGCGGGCGCGGTGCGGCGCGGCGGGAACCCGTCGCCGCGCGTTCCGTATGATCCTTGAGCCCATGAATGCCAACGCCGCACCTTCCCTTTCCAGCAACGGCACCCATCACCGCGCCAGCCTCGCCGCGCTGCAGCAGAACATCGCCAAGGTCCTCTTCGGCCAGCGGGCCGCGATTGATCGCGTGATCTGCTGTCTGCTTGCGCGCGGCCATTGTCTGATCGAAGACGTGCCAGGTGTGGGCAAGACCGTGCTCGCGACAGCTCTGTCGCGCAGCGTCGACTGCACCTTCACGCGGCTTCAACTCACGCCCGACACGCTTCCGGGCGACGTGCTGGGCGTGAGCATCTATGACAAGGCGACGGGGGAGTTCATCTACAAGCGCGGACCGATCTTCGCCAACATCGTGCTGGCCGACGAGATCAATCGCACGCCCCCGCGCACGCAGAGCGCGCTGCTGGAGGCGATGGCGGAAGCCACCGTCAGCGTCGATGGCCGCGTGATGGAGCTCGAGCGGCCCTTCATGGTCATCGCCACGCAGAATCCCTTTGACTTTGAAGGCACGTATCTGCTGCCGGAGAATCAGCTCGATCGTTTCCTCATGCGCATCAGCCTGGGCTATCCCGACGCGGCGGAAGAAGCCCGCATTCTGAACGAACGACCAGGCAACGTGCCGCTGCACACGCTGTCGCCGGTCATCTCGCGTCAGCAACTGGTGGCGATGCAGGACGATGTGGACCGCGTGAAGGTCGATGCCAGTCTGCTCCAGTACATCGTCATGTTCGCCAACGCCACGCGTCGCCATCCCGCGCTGCTGCACGGCCTTTCGCCGCGCGGCAGCCTCAGTCTCGCGCAGGCCGCCCGCGCGCAGGCGTACTACTACGGCCGCGACTACGTGATTCCCGAGGACATCACGCAGAACATCCACATCGTGTGCGCCCACCGCGTGGTGCTGAAAACCGGCCCCGCCGCCAAGCTTGATGCCGCAGCCGACGTGCTCGATGAAGTCCTGCGGGCCGTGCCAAGTCCCGCATAGAGCAAGTGACGACGTGACGAAGTGACGCAGTCACGAAGGCGCGACGACGCGGCCCACGCTTGTTCCCAGTTTCATCACTGCGTCACGCCATCACTCTCGTTACTATCCCCTCATGCCCCGCATCGTCCGACTCGATTCCACCGTTCCGCTGAAGGTCGATCCCAATCTGGCCCCGGGCGACACGCCGCCCGCTCCCAACGTCATCCCCTGGCCCCGAGATGATCAGGGTCGGCTCAAGGTGCTGTCCATCTGCACCTGCGGCATCTCGGCCAAGTTCCCCTTCTGTGACGGTGCCCACAAGACGTGCAAGGATGAAGACCCCGCCACAGACTACATCTACGACCCGCTGAGCAAAACGCGTCGTCCCATCGACGCGACGCCGCCCAATCCGCTGGTGTGACACGAACGACATCGCATGAAAAAAAGGCCCGCGTCAGCGGGCCTTTGTCGTGCATGCAGGCATCGGGGCTTTACTTCACGTTGTCCTTGCCCGCGATGTACTTGATCAGGTCCACGCAGCGCGTCGCGTAGCCGGCTTCGTTGTCGTACCAGCTCACGATCTTGAAGAACTTCTTGTTGAGCTCGATGCCGGCCTTTTCATCAAAGATGCTGCTGCGGCGATCGCCGATGAAGTCGCTGCTCACGACTTCTTCGTTGGTGTAGCCCAGCACGCCGCGCATGCTGCCCTCGCTGGCCTTCTTCATGGCAGCGCAGATGTCCGCGTAACTGGTTTCCTTGGCCGTCTTGAACGTCAGGTCCACGCACGAGACGGTGGCGGTGGGCACGCGGAAGCTCATGCCGGTCAGGCGGCCCTTGAGTTCCGGGATGCACAGCGTCACGGCCTTGGCCGCGCCGGTGCTGGCGGGAATGATGTTCTGATACGCGTTGCGCCCGCCGCGCCAGTCCTTCTTGCTGGGGCCATCCTGCGTGGGCTGCGTGGCGGTGGCGGCGTGCACGGTCGTCATCAGGCCTTCTTCCAGGCCGAAGTTGTCCTGGATCACCTTCGCGACAGGAGCCAGGCAGTTGGTCGTGCAGCTCGCGTTGCTGACAACCGTGTGCTTGCTGCCATCAAACTTCTCGTGATTGACGCCCATGCAGAACGTGGGCACCTGCGCGGCATCGCTCTTGGTGGGCGCGGAGATGATCACGCGCTTCGCGCCGGCGTTCACGTGCAGCATGGCCTTCTCAAACTCCGTGAAGAGCCCCGTGCTCTCAAGCACGTAGTCCACGCCCATGTCCTTCCACGGCAACTTGCCCGGATCCTTCTCGGCCATGGTCTTGGTCACTTTGCCATTGACCGTGAAGCTGGTCTCCGTCGCCGTCACGTCGGCCGGCTTGCCACCGATCATGAACTGACGGTGCATCGTGTCATACTTGAGCAGATACGCCAGGTTGTCGGCGGGCACCAGATCGTTCACCGCGACCACATCCACGCCCTGCTCGGCGGCGATGCGATACACGAGGCGACCGATGCGACCGAACCCGTTGATGCCAATGCGAATGGCCATGTGAGGAAGTCCTTGCAACCAATTGTGCGAAAGGCTCCAGGCGGAGCCGAACGTCGCAGTTTAGCGGGGAAACGCGAGCAAGGCCGGATCGCGGCGGGAGGGGGCGTGAGTGGGTGGGGAGGTGAGCAGGTGAGCAGGTGAGGGGGTGAGGTGGGCGCATCGCTGCGCGGTGTGACGCAGCCGCTGTGCGGGCGGGGCAAGCAGCCGCCCGCGCGGGTGGCTCGAAGAGCCGCGCAAGACGCTCGAAGAGGGAGTGGGGTAAGAAGTCATCGACACGCATTCGCGTCTCGTGTCGTTCACACCGCATCCCCTCTGTGCTCTCTGTGATCTCTGTGTTGAAATGGTCTTGACAAGCCGCCGAGTTGAAACGCACAACGGAGTGGAGGTTCAACACAGAGAACACAGAGGACACAGAGAGAAAGACAGGGTTCAAACGCGAAGATGCGAAGGGCTCGAAGATGGAGTGGGGTATCAAGACATCGACACGCGTTCGCGTCTCGTGCCTTTCACACCGCATCATCTCTGTGCTCTCTGTGATCTCTGTGTTGAAATGGTCTTGCCGAGCCGCCAACGACGCACGCATCACGTGAGCTTTTGCCACGCCGGGCCGCTGCGTGGGCTGCCGCTCAGGTCGGCGATGCGGCGCAGGACATCTTGCTCGAGGGCGGAGATGCGGGCGTCGGCGGGTGGGGCGGGCGGGATGATTTGGATGATGACGTAGAAGTCGCCCTGGCGGCCCGCGTCATCGCGGATGCCTAAGCCGGCGAGTTTCATGCGGCGGCCGCTGGGCGTGCCCGGCGGGATGGTGAGTTGGGCGACGCCGCGCATGGTCGGCACGTCGATGGTCGCGCCCAGCGTGGCTTCGGCGATTGACAGCGGCACATCGAGGAAGATGTCAAGGCCCTTCGCGCCGCCGGTGGCATCGCCGCGGCGATACAGCTCGTGCGGCGTGATGCGCACGCGCAGCAACAGATCAGGCGAGCCGGTGCTGATGCCGCGCAGAGCCCCGCGCACGCGCAGGCCGCTGCCATCTTCGAGCCCCGCGGGGATCTTGACGTCGATGGTCTTGAACGTTTCGTCTCGCGTGAGGACGCGCACGGGCACCGTGCCGCCTTTGGCCGCCGTCATGAAGTCAACGCGGACTTCCTGCACGCTTTCGTCATCGCCGTCGTCGTCATAGTCCTCG
>VYMG01000271.1_pt1 | contig 14457 bp, 8 predicted proteins | sample 5115261 | NCBI WGS metagenome assembly VYMG01 (sample SAMN12291781, study PRJNA351875) | freshwater metagenome | isolation source: freshwater lake | place: USA: Michigan, Wintergreen Lake | collected 2013-08-08 | reverse complement strand
GGGTGATCCGCAACATTGCGCTGCCCGATGCCGACGTGACGCTCCTGGCCGCGGGTGTGGAGGCCAGTCCGGGTACCGAGAGACTGCGCCTGCTGGGCGGTGCGAAGGTCGCGGTGCCGATTGCCGGGAGCGTGCCGGCGACCGCTTCGACCACCGCGCCGGCAGCGGCTGCGCCGTCCGCGGTGGCCGGCAGCCTGCTGCTGCTGTCCACCAGCGGCCAAGCCGAGGTGGGTGGAACGGCGTCGGTCACGCTGCAGAACCGCGGCACGGCCTCCGTCAGCGGCGAGGTCGAGTTCGATCCGCGGCTGCTGCAGTCGCTGGATGGCGGCGACCGCAATGTCGGCCGGCTCGCCTTCGCGCTGCCCCCCGGCGGCGAGAAGGTGTTCGTGCTGCGTGTGCTCGAGGCCGGGGCAGGGCAGTCCACCGAGATCGTCGTCGTCGGCGCCAGCGCCACGCGTGCCGATGGCAGCAGCCAGCCGCTGCAGGTGCAGGGCGACGGCACGCTCAGCGTGGCGGCGCGGTGAAGTCCATGCGTGTGCGTGGCTTCACGCTGGTCGAGATGCTGGTGGTCGTGGCCATCGTCGGTGTGCTCGCGGCAGCGGCGCAGCCAGTGCTGGAGCTGTCGTTGCGGCGCGCGCGCGAACTCGAGCTGCGCCAGTCGCTGCGCAGCCTGCGCCAGGCCATCGACGCCTACAAGCGAGCGGCCGACGACAAGCGCATCGCCGTCGCACCCGACGCGAGCGGCTACCCGCCGTCGCTGGAGGCGTTGGTCGACGGCGTGGTCGACGTGAAGGGCGGCGACGGCAAGAAGCTCTACTTCCTGCGCCGCCTGCCGCGAGACCCCTTCGCCGATCCGGCGCTGCCGGCGGCGCGCAGCTGGGGGCTGCGATCCCACGACAGCCCGCCCGATGCGCCGGCGGCAGGGCGCGACGTGTTCGACGTCTACTCGACCAGCGAACGGACCGGCCTGGACGGCAGCCGGTTGCGCGAGTGGTGAAGCCAGCCATGTGGCCGCGCCGCGCTCGCAAGGGCTTCACGCTGATCGAGCTGATCGTGGTGATGGCCATCGTCGCGCTGCTGGTGTCGATCGCCGCGCCGCGCTATTTCCGCAGCGTCGAACGTGCGCGCGAGCACACGCTGCGCACCTCGCTCAACGTGATGCGCGACGCCATCGACCAGCATCTCGCCGATCGCGGCCGCTACCCGGACACGCTGGCCGATCTCGCTGCCGGCCGCTACCTGCGCGACGTGCCCGAGGATCCGATGACCGGGCGAAGCGACACCTGGCTGACGCTGCCGCCGCCCGCCGACTCGGCCTGGCCTGGCCGCGTCTACGACGTTCGCAGCGGCGCGGCGGGGCGTGCGCTCGACGGGAGGCTCTATGCGGACTGGTGAGCGTGGCTTCACCTACCTCTGGCTTCTTTTCCTGCTCGCCGCCGGCGGCGCTGCGCTGGCCGCAGCCGGGCAACGCTGGAGCGGCGTGATGCTCAGCGAGCGCGAGCGTGAGTTGATCTTCCGCGGCGAGCAGATCGCCGCGGCGATCGCCGCCTACCGCGCTGTCGAAATTGCCGGCGCGGCACGCTGGCCGGCCTCCTGGGAGGAGCTGATCGAAGACCGCCGCGGCCCGTTGCTGCGCCGCCACCTGCGGCGGGCCTATGCCGACCCGTTCACCGGTGAAACCGATTGGGAACCGATCCTCGGCGAAGACGGCCACTGGCGCGGGGTGCGCAGCCGGTCGCCCGCGCCGGCCCGGCTGGTTCGCGAGGCGACCGGCAACGGTGTCACCACCCAGCTGCGCCGCGTCTCCGACCACCGCTTCGTGGCGAACGATCCCGCCGCCTCTGCACAGGCCGTGATTCCGGCGAATGCCGACGGCACCACCGGGAGCGACGACGACTAGTCCGTTCGGACCACGAAGCGGCGCCGCCATCAACGAAGGGTCACTGGCCCCGGATACGCTGACAGCAAAGAAGTTCCGTCCATCACATGAACCGCGACATTCCCTTCAGCGCGGAGCCCGCGGCTTCGCCTGCGATCGATGCGCTGTCGGCGCAGCATGCCCAGGCCCTGGTGCGGGTCATCGAGCGGGCTGCCGAGGTGCGACGGCGCTACCAGTTCTTCGTCTGGTCGCAGAGCTACCTCAGCACCCTGGTGCCGCACAAGCTGGCGGTCTGCGGCGCGTACGTGCGCTCTCGCAAGGACCTGGTCTTCGAGGCCTTCAACAGCATTCCGGTGCCGGCGCCGCTGCTCGCGGCGGTGACCGACAGCGGCTCGGCGATGATGCAGCAGATCATCGGCGCCTGGATCGACCGTCGCGGCAAGTCGCTGGTGCTGGACGTGCACAGCCTCGGCGGCATGGCCGCCGGCAGCGAGCGCGACCAGCTGCTCGACTCCGGCTACGGCGAACTGCTGGTGCACGGGGTCTCGCGGCCGCAGCGTCCCTCGGAGCTGGAAAGCCTGTTCATCCTCGGCGCGCCGAACGGGCGCTGCACGCCGCAGATGCAGATGTACATCGAGCTGGTGCTGCCTCATGTGCACACCTCGTGGCTGCGTGTCCAGGCCACCGAGCGCGAGCTGGCCGGCACGAACGGCAGCAGTGCCGCGCCGCGCGTGGACAACGTCCGCATGCTGATCACCGACCGCGAGAACCAGATCCTGTTCTGGGTGCGCGAGGGCAAGAGCAACCAGGAGATCGGTGACCAGCTCGGCATCAGCGTGCTGACGGTGAAGAACCACGTGCAGAAGATCCTGCGCAAGCTCGGTGCCGCCAATCGCGCCCAGGCGGTGGCCAAGGCCATGACGCTCAATCTGATCGGCCGGGACACGGCCGGCGACGCGGCCGATCCCGGGCGCAGCTGATACAGATGCTCACCCGGATAGTCCTTTCGGGCAGCGAATCGTGCGCTCAGCGTGATGCGGCATGTCATCGCCGGTGACCAGACTGCGCCGTGTCTGACAAGGACATCCCCCGCTCTTTGACCCCTGGTGCACCGCGCACCCATACGCCCGGCGCCTTCGCCGGCTCCGGCCTCCGGGCCGCAGCTCCAGCGATTGGCGACACAGGCGACTGTCGGTCCGCCCTGCCCCGACGGCGGAGCAGACCCTGAGTACCGAGATGTCAACCAATCCGTGGAGATCCAAGCAATGAAACTGAAAGCCCTTGCCGCCGCCATGCTGGCGGCCCTGAGCCTGCCGTCGTTCGCCGCCATCCAGAACAACGACGACGCCGAACTGGTGCTCGTGGTGTGGGACAGCACCGCCTCCTACGCCAAGGACACCGGCCTGACCATCGACCAGCTGGTCGCCTCGTCGTCCAGCGCCGCCGGCTACTCGTTCACCCTCGACCTTTCCACCGCTGGTGGTGCCGCCTGGACGCAGTTCCTGGGCAACGACGGCCAACTGGCCGCCGACACCCGCTGGGCCCTGGTCGCGGCCGATGCGGCGATCAGCCTGAGCCCCACCGCGCCGAATGACCTGCGCCTGCTGTCGACGCTGTCGCCCAGCACCGTGCCGGCCAACTTCCTGAACCTCGACTGGTCGGTGTCGCAGCAGCAGGTCGGTGCCGACAAGCTCATCAGCATCAACCAGACCGGCACGCACACGCCGGCCAACAACTACGCCTTCAACGGCGAGAGCTACAACCCCGTCGGCACGCTGGCCTACTTCCCGCCGAGCGATGCGCTGGGCTCGCTGAACTTCAACACCTCGCTGGCCATCGGCGGCAGCTCCAACCTCGTGCTGACCACCGGCTCCGACGAATTCGACGGTTTCGCGCCGATCCTGGCCACCCGCCTGGGTAACTCGCAGTACCTCGGCAACGCCGCGTTCAACGGCACCACGCTGGCCTACACGGTGCAGGCCGTGCCGGAGCCGGGCAGCATCGCCATGATGCTCGCCGGCCTCGGTGCGCTCGGCTTCGTCGGCTCGCGCCGCCGCCGCCAGGGCTGAAGCCCGTGTCCCGCCTGTGGGCGGGACTGTCAGCGCTTCGTCTCGACCTTGCCCTGCGCGCCCAGCGCGGGGCGGGGTGTGTTCATCCCGGCGCGGCTGTGGTCCGCGCCGACCCGAAAGGATTCATCATGAAGATTCGTCTCGTCGCGGCCGCCTGCGCGCTGGCCGCCATGGGCTCCGCCCACGCCCTCACCCCCGCGCAGATCGACGCGGCCCGCACCGCCGGCACGCTCAAGGAGATCTTCATCTCCGGCGCCTCGGCGCTGCGCATCTCGTTCGGCGCCTACGTGCAGGAGATCTGCTCGCCGGCCACGTTCGATGTGTTCTACGACGATGCCGGCACGGTCGGCAACGGCGTTGCCGAGACCGCCGATGGCCTCAACCATCGCGCCTACTCGTGCAACCTGGCGGTCAACACCGGCAACTTCGCTGCCGGTACGCCGATTCTGGTCTACAAGCGCGACCAGGGTGGCTCGGGCCAGGGCGTCACGCCGATCCTGGCGCCCGCGGCGATCGCGCGCCTGAACGTTGCCTCCGCGAACTGCGTGGCCAATGCCGCCAACGCCTCGCCGGCCGAAGACGTGCAGAGCCCGACCTATCTCTGCGCAGGTACTTCCAACGTGATTCCCGACGGCGGCATCTCCGACGTCGAGCCCGCGCTGCTGCAGGCCAACGTGAACCTGCAGACCGGCCAGACCGCCGCGGCCATCCCGGCGACGGTCAACGCCGGCTCGCTGGTGCAGGGCATCTTCGGCGTGGCCGTGAACCTGAAGGCCTACCGTGCGCTGCAGGAAGCGCAAGGCATCATTCCGCCGGGCGGCGCGCTGCTGGACGTGCCGGCCGACCAGTCCACCTGGACGGAAGCCACGCTGGCCACCATCCCCTCGCTGCCGCTGAACTGGGTGCGTGGTGCCCACGTCGGCACGGTGACCGGTGGCGCCACTGCGCTGCGCGGCTGGGACGCGGTGATCCCGACCTCGGTCGATTCGCGCGTGGTCGGCAAGACCATCAACGTGTGCCGCCGCGTCGAAGGTTCGGGCACGCAGGCCACGTCCAACGCCTTCCTGGCGCTGAACCCCTGCCAGACCGGCTACAACGCCGCGCTGAGCCCGTCGGGCTTCAACCAGCCGGCTGCCACCCCGGCGATCGCCGGCGTGAGCGGCACCCTGGGGGTGCGTGTTTCCGCCGTCGCGGTCAGCGAGAACACCAGCGCCGGCAACGTCGAGAACTGCATCGGCGGCCTGGAGACGGCGGTCAACCCCAACGACGCCACCGACAACATCGCCTATGGCCTGGGCTGGCTCGGTCGCGAGACCAATCCGCGCGCGAACGTCAACGGCGTGGTGATCGAGAAGGGCTTCCGCTTCGTCAAGCTCGACGGCATGGCGCCGGTGCGCTCCGAGGCCAAGGCGGGCCGCTACCCGGCCGTCTACGAGGCCACGATGCAGTGGAACACCGCTTCGCCGGCGCTCACCGGTGCCGATAGCGCGGATCGCATTGCGTTCCTGAACGCGCTGCGCAACAGCGTCGGCCGGTCGTCCGCGCTGGCCGCCCTGGATGTCGACACGCAGCAAGGCGTGATGGCCCCGCCGACCACCTACACGGGCCCCTACGCTTCCCTGACCAACCCCGCCGAGGTGGCGTTCGGCTCGCGCGTTTCGCGCGCCAACAACAACAGCTGCACCCCGCTGCGCATCGTCAAGTAAACCTCCGCTCGACGAAGTGGCGTACGTGCGCCACGCATCCATCGAGAGCGTTTCGGGGCCGCGGGAGCGGCCCCCTTTTTTTTCGCCAGGGCGTGGTCCGTTCGATTCATCCGTATCGCGGGTGATCGCGCATCAAGGCGTCATGGCCGCGAGAAAGACTGCACGCCATCGCGAGCATGCCCGCGGCGTGCTTCCCCGCTCTCCTGAATACAAGGTCACTCCCCCCATGAACTGGGCCCGATTCCTGAGCGCCACCTGCGCTGCCCTGGCACTGATGCAAGCGCCCAGTGCAGGTGCCGCGATCGCCACCGACCAGAGCCCCGAACTGTTCCTCGTGATGTGGGATCCGGTCGCCCGCGTGTCCTACACCAAGGACCTCGGCCTGAACCTGTACGCCGGAACGGACTCCGCCCTGCGCGAGGCCAGCTTCTACGTCTACGCCCAGCAGGATGCCGGCTTCCAGCAGTTCTGGAACCTCAGCACGACCGGCGACGCGGCCTATGCCCAGTTCCGCAGCCTCGTGGCCGACACCTCCAACGTGGTGTGGAGCGTGCTGGCGTTCGATGCGACCCAGGATGTGAATCCATCGCAGAGCGCGCCCGGGGAGCTTCAGTCGTTCATGACCTTGCGGGCGACATCGACCCCCGGCGTCGTCGGTGACGCCTACGGCAAGCTGTCGGCGCTGCTCAACGGCGACTTCGTCAACCAGGTGCCGAACATGTTCGGCGACCTGGTGAGCTACCTGAACCAGGGCACGGCGGGCACGCCGGGGAGCCTGAACCCGTTCAACTCCCATGCGCCTGCGAACAGCTACGCTTCGAACGGCAGCAGCACCGATGTCGAAGGACAGCTCGGCTACTTCGGCAAGAGCGGTGCGTTCCTGCCGAGTTTCGGTCTGTCGTGCCAGTGCGACCTCACTACGCCGATCGGCAGGTCATCTTGGTTCTATCGGGTGACCACATCGGATGAATTCGATCTGTTCGGCCCCGTGGCCATCGACGAATTCGACAACCTGTCCAACGACGGCTACTGGGGCCTGGCCGTCAACCCGGCCAACGGGCAGCTGGTGCTGAGCTACACCCTGGCGCCGGCCACGCTGCAGTCGCTGGCGGCCACCGCTGCGGGACGTCAGCGTGCCTCGCTGACGGAATACCTGGCGGGCAGCATGTCGCGTGTCATCGATACGCCGGCCGGCGAGTTTGCCGGCTACGTGATGCCGGTGGTCACGCCGGTGCCGGAGCCCGGCGCATTGCTGCTGCTTGCCGCCGGAGGCCTCGTGCTTGCGGCCTCGCACCGCGGCACGCGCCGTCGCTGAGCGGCCCTTCCCACCTCGCTCCGCGCCTGGTCCGGACGGACCAGGCGGCGCAGTCCGAACGGACTACGCCGGTTCACTGCCACTTCACCCCCGCCCGAGAGACTCTGCGTCCATGAAAGCCGCGTGCCCACGTCCCGCCTGGCTGCCGCGCGCCGCCGCAGTGCTTGCCCATGCGCTGTGTCTGGCGCCGCTGGGCGCCGCAGCTCAGGCGCCGGCCGGCTACCAGGTGCCCGACGAAGCGCCGAAGTTCGATGTGTTCGAGTACGTGGTGCAGGGCAACACGGTGCTGCCGGTCGCCGCCATCGAGCAGGCGGTGACGCCCTTCCTCGGACCTCAGCGCACCATGGCCGACGTCGAAGCGGCGCGCGCCGCGCTGGAGAAGGCTTACCAGGGTGCCGGCTACCTCAGCGTGTTCGTCGATGTGCCGGAGCAGCGGCTCGGCCCCGATGGCGTGGTCACGCTGCAAGTGCTCGAAGGCCGAATCGAGCGGCTGAGCGTGACCGGCTCGCGCTACTTCTCGCAGGGCTACATCCGCTCCAAGGTGGGCGAGTTCGGCGAGGGCCAGGTGCCGAACTTCAACGAGGCACAGCGGCAGCTGGCGCTGGTCAACCGCAGCGAGGAACGCCGCGTGCAGCCGGTGCTGCGGCCGGGTCGCACGCCGGGCACGGTCGAGGTGGAGCTGAAGGTCAGCGACGAGCTGCCGCTGGAGGCCAGCGTCGAGCTCCACAACAACCACCCGGCCGACACCGAGCCCTGGCGGCTCGCGGCCAGCGCCCGCTGCGACAACCTGTTCCAGCGCGACCACAGCCTGGCCGTCAACCTGCAAACCGCGCCGCAGGAGCCGTCGCAGTCGAAGGTGGCGGTGTTGAACTACTCGATTCCGCTGGACAGCGGCCACACCGCCAGCGCCTATGCGCTGTACTCGGACAGTGCCGTCGCGACGCTGGGCGGCATCACCGCACTGGGCAACGGTGTCACGGTCGGCCTGCGCTACACGATCCCGTTCTTCGCCTCGAACGGTGCGCACAGCATCAGCTTCGGCGTCGACTACAAGGACCTGGAGCAGAAGCTCGTCACCGCGGACGCGGGCACCGCCGCATCGACGCCGCTGCGCTACCTGCCGGTGCAGGTGGCCTACAACGGCGCCTGGGCGGGCGACGGCTCGCAGGGGCAGCTCGCGGTGACCTTCGTCGGCGCGGCGCGGCGCGTCCTGCAGCGCACCGTGCCGGACTGCCCACGTGTGGACGGCAGCTTCGGTCCGCAGGACCAGTTCGCCTGCAACCACCGCGGGGCCGATGGAGGCTTCGGCCTGCTGCGTGCGGACCTGCGGCTGACCGAGTCCCTGTGGCGCGGGCACCAGTTCACGTTGCGCCTGGCCGGCCAGTTCGCCCCGCAACCGCTGGTCAGCGGGGAGCAGTTCTCCGCCGGTGGCGCCGACAGCGTGCGTGGCTACCTCGAGTCCAGCGCCAACGGCGACCTGGCCCTGCTGGGTTCGCTGCAGTGGCGCAGCCCGCGCTTCGGCCAGTGGTTCGGCGATGCAACGGCGTCGCGGGCCGAGGCCGAGGCGGCGCCATGGTGGAGCAACCTCACCGCGATCGCCTTCCTCGACGCGGCACGCGCCACCACGCTGGAGCCGGCCGCCGGCCAGCAGCCGCGGGTGCCGCTGCTGGGCAGCGGCGTGGGCCTGCGCCTGGAGGGCAGCAGCCGTGTCAGTGCTGCCGTCGATCTGGCCTGGCCGCAGAAAGCCACCGCCACGCAGGCCAGCGGTCGGGCGCGAGTGCACGCGCGTCTCGGCATGCGCTTCTGAGAGCATCGATATGACCCGCCGCCGCCCGATTCGCACCGAACCGCCCGCCCTTCAGCCGCTGGTGGCGGCGATCGCTCTGGCGTTGCCGAGCTTCGCGCAGGCCCAGGGCACCAAGCCTCCGGTGGTGCCCGCGCCGCTGCCCGGATGGCGCGTCAATCCGCTCGCGGCACTACCTGCGGCAGCGCGCCAGCCGCTGCCGGCGGTCGACCCGAATGCTCTACCCCAGCCCGCCAACCAATGGCTGAGCTTCGGTACCACCGGTGCGGCGCAACCGCGCGTCAGCACTGGCGCAGGCGGTGCGTCGATGGTCATCGAGCAAACCAGCGCGCGAGCCATCTACAACTGGTCGAGCTTCGACATCGGCTCGGCCGCGCGTGTCACCTTCGACATGGCCACCAGCGGCGCCAGCGCGCTGAACCGCATCCATTCCGGCTCGCCGACGCAGATCTTCGGCCAGCTCTCGGCCACCAAGGGCGGCGAGATCTACCTGCTCAACGCCAACGGCGTGCTGTTCGGGCGCGGCGCCCGGGTCGACACCGGTGCGCTGATTGCCTCGACGCTGAACATCAGCGACGCGGAGTTCAAGAGCGGCCTGGTCAACACGTTGACCACCAACGAGAACGTCGCGGCGTTCCGCTTCGAGGGCAGCGCCGACGACTTCAAGGACCTCGCGAAGTTCAACTTCGTGCGCGTGGATGCCGGTGCGCAGATCGTCACCTCCGAAGGCGGGCGGGTGTTCCTGTTCGCCCGCGAAGTGGAGAACGCCGGCCGCATCGAAACGCCGGGTGGCCAGACGGTGCTGGCCGCCGGCAGCGAGGTGACGCTGCGCCTGCCCACCGACAACCTGCGCAACGAGACTCTGCAAGGCCCGCTGTACGCCGCCGAGGTCAACCCGAACGTGCCCATCACCCGCGGACTGATCGTGGAAGTGGGCGGGCGCGTCGATGCGCAGGGCCGCCGCGATGCCGGCGATGGTGTGGTGGTCAACGAGGCCGGCGGCGTGATCTTCACGCCGCGCGGCAACACCACGCTGGTGGGCATGGCCGTCAACCAGTCGGGCCGCATCAGCGCCACCACCAGTGTGGCCGAATCGGGTTCGATCCTGCTGCTCGCCCAGGGCCGGGTCGACACCTCCGTATCCAGCACGATCGACCAGCGCTACAAGCGGGCGCAGGAGCGCGGCACGCTGGTGCTCGGCCCGGGCAGCGTGACCGAGGTGTTGCCGGACGACCAGGGGACCGACGGCAAGCGGCTGACCAGCGACGACAACGCCACCTTCGTGCGTTCGCGCGTGGAACTGGCCGGGCGATCCATCGAGTTGAAGGATGGTGCACAGGTGGTCGCGCCGGGCGCAACCATCAACCTGCGCGCGCTGGTGAAGCCGGAGTACGTGGCCAACGCGCTGGACGAGGGCTTCCGGCCCGACGAGGAGGCCAGCGACGCCGTGGTGATCATCGGCCGCGACGCGGTGATCGATGCCGCTGGCACGACGACGGCCACCGAAAGCGCGGCACGGCACTTCGTCACCACCGAACTGCTCGGCAGCAACGACCTGAAGGATGCGCCGCTGCAGCGCGACGGCATTCTGGCGCGCAACCGGGTCACGGTGGACACGCGCGGCACCTCGCCCATCCTCGGCGACCTCTCCTCGTACCGCGCCGGGCTGCAGCGCAGCGCCACGGAGCGCCTGGCCGAGGGCGGCAGCGTCAACATCCGCGCCGAGAGCGGCGTGTATACGCATGCCACGTCGCGCATCGACGTCTCCGGCGGCCAGGTCAACTACACCGAGGCCAATGTGCGGCCGACGCGACTGGTGGCTCAGGACGGCACCGTCTACACGATGGCCGACGCACCGGCCGACCAGGTCTACACGCGGCTGGTCGACAACGTGCGCGGCGGCGGCAGCTACGACCGCTTCGGCCCGGTGGTGAACTGGGGCGGCACCAGCGGCGGGCAGGTCGAGTCGGCCTACGTCGACGGACGCAGCGGCGGAACGCTCAGCATCGTCGCCCCGACGCTGCGGCTCGACGGCGTGCTGGCCGGCGCCGCCGTGCAGGGGCGCCGTCAGCAGGCGGGGCTCGATGCCGCCGCCGCCGGGGCGAAGCTCACACTGGGTGCGGCCGACAACGGTGGTGCCTTCGGCGGAAGCGGCTACCAGGGCGCCATCCTGCGCGAGCTGCAGATCGACGCCACGCCGCGCACGCTCGGCGACGACTTCTGGGCTGATCCTCAGGCGGCTGCCGCTGCCGCGGCCGATGGCGTCTCGCATGTCGGCGCGGCGCGGCTCAATGCCGGCGGGTTTGCCGCGGTGACAGTCGCTGCGGAGTCCGGCGTGCGCAGCGAGAAGGGCGCTGACCTCTCGCTGCCCGCGCTGGGCGCCGTCGCGCTGCTGTCGACCGACGGCGCGATCGAGGTCGGCGGGGACATCCGCGGCGTCGGCGGCACGGTGCGGCTGCAGAGCCTGAACGACAGCGTGGTCATCGACGGCGCGCGCATCGACGTCTCCGGTCGCTTCGTCAACCAGCAGCTCGACGGTCCGCGCGCCACCGCCGACATCCGGGGCGGCACGGTCTCGGCGCGTGCCGGCCAGGACGTCGAACTGCGCCGCGACGAGAGCGGGCGCACCACCGAGATCGATGTGTCCGGTGGCGCCAGCGTGTCGCGCAACGGTGCGATCAGCGGCGGTGACGGCGGGGCGATCGAGTTGAGCGCCGGTGGCCTCAGCAGCGTGACCCTGCAACCCGGCCGGGTCGAACTCGGCGAGGCCACGCTGGCTGGCCACTCGCTGGCGCGCGGCGGTGCGCTGACCATCGTCACCGATGCCGTTCGTATCGGTGGACCCCCCGCCGATGTCCAGGGCGACGGTGGCGTGAGCGTGTTCGACGCCGGCTTCTTCTCGACCGGTGGCTTCAACAGCTACACGATCGATGGCCGGCGCCGGCTCGAGGTGGCGGATGCCACCCGGCTCGCCCCCGAGCAGGCACGCTGGCAGGCCGATGCAGGACTTCGCCTGGCCGCCAGCGGCAGCCGTCTCGCCGAGCAGGTGACGATCGGCAACTCGCCGCTGCAGTTGCCGCAGGCGGTGAACCTGACCCTGCGTTCGTCCGGTCTGGGCAACCTGCGCGGCGACGGCAATCTGCGCGTCGGCGAAGACGCCCGGATCGAACTGGCACCGCAGGGGCGCCTGTCGCTGTCGGCGGCCACGACGCTGGAGATGCTAGGCAACGCGGTGGCGCACGGCGGCAGCGTGTCGCTCGCGCTGACGCGCGGCTTCAACGGCTCCGAGCAGGCCTACGCCATCCCGACCTGGCTGCTGATCGGCGAAGGCAGCACGATCGACGTCTCCGGCACCGCGCTGATCACGCCGAGCAGCAACGGCCTGAGCAGCGGGCGCGTGCTGTCCGGAGGCACGGTCAGCGTGAGCACCGGCGGCATGCCGTCGCAGGTGATCTGGCAGTCGGGCAGTCACATCGATATCGGTGGCGCCTCGGCCTTGCTGGACGTGACCCTTCGCACCGCGGGCAGCCAGAGCACCACGCGCCAGCGGGTCAACAGCAGCGGCGGTTCATTGATCTTCAGCGCCAACCGCGACCTCACGCTGGAAGGCAGTCTGCGTGCCGAAGGTGGGCTCGGCAGCGGCCAGGCCGAGACCGAACGCGCCGCCGGCGGCACGCTGTCGGTGTCGCTCACCGGCGTGCAGGATCGTCTGACCGGCAACCCGTTCGAGGCGCGCGAGCTGCGCGTCAGCGCAGAAAGCGGCCAGGGCACCGCCGGCCGAAGTGCAGCGGAGCTTGCCGAGGCGCCGGGCACCCTCGGCGGCCAGGCCAGTGTGTCGGCCAGACTGATCAACGGCAGCGGACTCGATGCAGTGAGCCTGGCAGCACTCGACCGCATCCGCTTCGACGACGGCGCAGCCATCGGCGCCGGCACCTCGCTGCGTGACGTCAAGCTCGACGCGCCGGCGCTGGCCACCAGCGGCAACGCGTCGATCCGTGCCGCGCAGGTGCAGATCAGCGGTTCGCCGCGGCCGGACCCGACAGGCGTGAACCCCAACCCTGTGCCGCCGGCGGCCAGCGGCGGCAGCGGCCGCCTCGGGGTGTCGGCCGACACGCTGGTTCTGCAGGGCAGCCTGGCGACCCAGGAGATCGGCCGCCTCTCGCTGGCCAGCCGCGGCGACCTGCAGCTGCGCCCGCGCGATGGGCTGAGCGGCGAGTTGCGCACGCAGGCCGATCTGGACATCGCGGCGGCGCAGGTCTATCCGGGCAGCAACGTCGACTTCACCATCGCCGCCGACGGACGCACGGTGCGCATCGGCGGCGGCCAGCCGCAGGGCGAGGTGCCGCTGGTGGCGGGCGGCTCCCTGACCATCCGCGCCGCGAAAATCGAGCAAGGCGGCGTGCTGCGTGCGCCGCAGGGGCGGATCGAGCTTCAGGGCAGCGAGTCGGTCACGCTGCTGGCGGGCAGCCAGACCTCGGTGGCCGCGGCCGCGCTGCCGGTGCCCTATGGCACCGTGCTGGCCGACCGCTGGACGGCGCCGGGCGAGTTGACGCCGATCGGCGCGGCGCCGCAGAAGGACATCGTCATCGAAGCGCCGCAGGTGGACGCGCGCAGCGGTGCCGGGATCGATCTTTCCGGCGGCGGAAACCTCGTCGCCACGCAGTTCGTCCCCGGTCCCGGTGGATCGCGCGACGTGTTCACCGGCAGCGACGGTGCCTACGCCATCGTGCCGGGCTTCAGCGGCACGGCGCCGTACGACCCGGCCCTGGCCGCTGTGGCCCCGGCGCTGGGCCGCCAGATCGTCATCGGCGAAGGCGGGCCGCTGCCCGCGGGCAGCTACACGCTGCTGCCGGCGCGCTATGCGGCCGTGGTTCCCGGTGCCTACCTCGTGCGGCCAGTCACCACGGGCACGCCGCTGGCGCTGGGCAGCAGTGTGCGCAACGCCGACGGCAGCCAGCTCGTCGGTGCCGTGCTCGGATTCGCCGATGGCTCGCGCGATGCGCTGCCGGCCACCTGGCAATTCGTGCCTCGCGACGTCGCGTTGCGCTCCAGCGAGATCCGCCGCTACGAGGCCGACGGCTTCTTTGCCGGGCAGGCGGCGGATGCCGGAGCACCGGTTCCTCGTGGCGCAGCCGACGCCGGCGCGCTGACCATCGCCGCACGCCAGGCCAATCTGCAGGCCAGCATCGACTTCCAGCCGGCGCTGGACGAGGACGGGCAGACCCGCGGTCGGGGCGGCCAGGCCTTCTTCGTGGCCGACGATATCCTGGTGGCGGCACGCGGTGGCGTGCCGGCCGCGGGCGTTGCCGAGCGCCTCGTGCTCGATGCCGGCCAGCTTGGTGCGCTGGGAGCGGAGTCGCTGGTGCTCGGCGCACGCCGTGCCGCCGGCGACGATGCGGGCGCGCTGGACGTGAAGGCTCAGCGAATCGAGGTCGCACCGGGCGGCGCGGGCCTGCGCACGGGCGATCTCGTCGCCGTGGCGACGCAGAGCGTCGAGGTTGCAGCGGGCAGCGTGCTGCAGGCCGCCGCGCCGTCCTCGCCGCAGTCCCCCTTGCAGGCCTACTCGGTGAGCGGCGACGGCGCCGCGCTGCGCGTGTCCTCCCGGCCGGGCGCCGAGTTCGTGCGCAACGGCGCGCAGCGAGTGGCCGGTGATCTGACGATCGCGGCCGGCGCGGTGCTCGATG
>VYMG01000268.1_pt1 | contig 14614 bp, 10 predicted proteins | sample 5115261 | NCBI WGS metagenome assembly VYMG01 (sample SAMN12291781, study PRJNA351875) | freshwater metagenome | isolation source: freshwater lake | place: USA: Michigan, Wintergreen Lake | collected 2013-08-08 | reverse complement strand
AGGAGATGGTGCCGGCCGACGTGCTGGGCAAGCTGCCCAACCTGCAGTACTTCGCCTCGGTTTCGGGCGGGCGGATCATCAAGGGGCGGTTTCCGATCCTCGACCCGGATGCGGATGAGCCCAGACCAGCACGGGCTGCGCCACCAAAGGCGATCCGGACTCCAGCTGCAATGACGGGGTAACCGTCGTGATCCGCGTCGTCAGCATCGCCGCTCTGCTCAGCCTGCTGGTACTGGTGCTCTACCTGCCATCGGCGCATCCGCCAGAGCGGTTCCTGGCGCAGATTCGAAGCGAGCACCAGGCGATGGAAGAGATTTGGGGCGAGACGCCCGCGCTGCGTATCCTCGACCGAGCGCTGGGCCTACAGGGCGCGGCACGCGAGTCAACACCCATTCCCCCGACCGCCGGCGAGTCGGCGGCCAGCGGCGTGGACGGCGCCGTGGCGCGGGAGATGGCCTCCGTCAACCAGCGGCTGTTCGGGAACAGCTACTTCCGTGCGATCGACGCGCTCGTGCTGCTGGCCGCCTTCAGGCTGTCGGCGATGCTGGAGTGGCTGCCTTGGATGGCGGCCTTCCTTGTCGCAGCGATGGCCGACGGCGCGATCAGCAGAGTGATCAAGTCGAAGGAGTTTCTTCACCACGATCCTGAGCGCTTCGCGCTGTACACCTCGGTGGCGATCGTGCTGGCCTGTGCGTTCGTGGTTTCGATGGTCGTGCCCATTGGCGTGCATCCGGTCGTTGGGCCGTGCGTCATGGCTATGCTGGGCATCTTGGCGGGACGTAGCCTCGCGCACTTCCACCGGAGGGGATAACCGCCCGCTGGTGGTCCGTGATCTCGCGCCGCGCCTCGAAACCGGCGCGATCCCGCTTTACGCCGCAAGGCGCACAGCAAGCGTCGGCCGGCTCCGATTGGGACCCTTGGCCAGCACGGTCGAAGTACTCGTCACAGCTGGCAGCAAACACCACTCGCTGTCGTCTCTGTGCCGTGCGCAGGCATCAAGTCAGGGCGGATCACCCGGGGGCAGGCCGCGGCGCCCACCACCACCCGGAACCTGACTATTCCGCTCGGGATTGCGTCGTACCTGAAACGCGGCTACATTCTCACTCATGCAAGTGAGTGAACGAAATGTGTTGTCGGTTCGATCGACCATCGGAAGGTCGACGCTGGCAGGCGCGGCGGCGGGTCGCGAGGCCGCTGCCAAGCTTCAGGCCGGGGCAGCGACGCTCGAACATCCCTGGGTCCTGGACTTCGCCGACATGGAGCTTGTGACGGCGAGCGCGTTCCGTGAAGCCGTCTTGCCCATCGTCCGCTGGGCCGCGCAGGATGGCCAGCCCTGCCTTGTCGCCAACCTGGACGAGGTATCCCGAGAAGAGGCACTTCTGGCCGCTTCGACATCCGAAGTGGTCTTGCTCTTCTGCTCGTTGAACGACGGCGCCATTGCCGGAGCGTGTGCCCAAGGCCCGTTGGACGCCAAGCTCTCCCTCACCCTCGAACTGACGCTGCGCCTCGGCGAGGCCGACGCGCGTGCGATCAGCGAGGTCTCAGGCGAGAACACCGTCATCACCGCTTGGAACAACCGCCTGGTTGCACTTACCCGAATGGGTCTGCTCACCGAGCGCAAAGTCGGCAAGACGAAGTTCTACTCTCCTGCAGTGAAGGGCATGTCGTATGGGAAATGAGTTTCTGCGAAAGCAGCGTGAAGGCCGGGCGAAAGGCTGGAATCGTCAGCTGCGCGCCAGTGAGCACGACATGCTCGCTTCGCTCGCACCAGGCCAGGAACTTGGGTGCCGCGCGACCGTCTCGGGCGACCTGCCGCCGGTTGGCAGCAAGCTGATGCTGCAGCTGATGCAGGGCGAGATCAAGGTTCGCGACCAAAACGTCTGCATCGGCGAAGTCAGCAATCCCAAAGAAGAACTTCTTCGGGGTCTCGAACGCGGCGCCGGACTCATGGTCGCCGAGGTGCGCTCACAACTGCAATCCTCCGGTTGCATCGATCTGGTCGTGGAGCGTTGACTTGCTGCCGCTGAATGCTGTCCGATTCGCATCGACTTTCAAGGACGTCGGCACCAGCCAGCCACTGCTTGGCTGCGGAAGCTGTATCGACCGCCCCGTCTGCGGCGGACTGCATCTGCGCGACACCGGCGCACTGCTGGTGGACTGCCTGTCGTTCTGCCACTGCGAGGACCGCAGCAAGTGCGACATGGTCTGCCCCAACAAGCCCGCTGAGTACGTGAGGCGTCATGAGGAGGTGGACGGCTGGGACCTCAGCACGATCCCATTGGCACGCGATGTCGACATGCCCCGACTGCCCGAATGGATCCCCCTGCTCCAGGGCAACCTCGTCGGTCCTCGCATCACATCGGTGGACGACTGCGTGGCGCTACCGCTGACATACGCCCTCAAAGGTCGCAAGCACGCCACTCGGGCCAGGACTCAGCAGGAACTGGCAAGCGCCTACGGCGTGCGACCGCGGCATGGCTGGGTGCTGTCCGGCGTCCAGGAAGATCCCGCCGTTGAACGGGTCTGGCCGCTGCCCGACATCGGCAGGATCGCGAGACAGATGGTCCACGCGGGTGCGATCTTCGCGACATCGCCGGACTTCAGCACGGTGATTGACTGCCCTCGACAGGACAACCTTCACGCAATGAAGCGCATCGCCTGGGTCTGGTACCACATGACCCAAGGCGGGCTCTGCACGGCCCTTCATGTCAACGGCCGCACCGATCACGACTTTGTGCGCTGGGCGGCTTTCATCCGCAACCAGACTGCCGTCAAGGCCATCGCCTATGAGTTCCTGACCGGCACAGCCACCAAGTTGAGCATCGGACAACACTGTCAGCGGCTGACCGAGCTTGCCAAGCAAGTCGGGCGCGACCTGACGCTCGTGGTACGAGGCAACGCTGAAGCTGCTCGGTCCCTGCGCGGAACCTTCAAGCAGGTGGTCATCATCGACTCCACGCCGTACATGCGTGCGATGAAACGCCGCAAGGCCTACGTGAACCCCGGTGGCAAGGCATCGTATGTGCCTGTACAGGCCGATTCAAGGCGCGAAACACGTGCACTTCTGAAGCACAACATCCGGGTCCTGCGTCTGGCCGCCACGATGCCGCCCGAACGCCCAAATGACGATCGCCAAGCGAGCTTCGACTTTCGGCCATCACCAGCGCAGCAGGACGCTGACGACGAATCCCCGCAGATGTCCTTGTTCACGGACTAAGAATCTGGGCTGGTCCGCAACCTGCACCAGCTCAAGGCTGGCCGAGTCGCTGCGAACGCGAACGCAACCGTCCAGAGACCGCACCGACTGGATCACCGACCGGAAGCCCAGCCCTCGGTGCGGATCACCGGTACGCGACCGATTGTCGATCACGGCCCAGGTCAGCGCCTCCTCGGCGGTGGCTGGCTTTGCCGGCAGTGGCGACTCTGCATAGCCGGCCCGAACGCCTCTTCCGCTGTCTGCCACTACCATCCAAGCTTCGCGGTCCAGGACCTCGAATGCGCCCAACCCATCCACTGCATCGCCCGCGTGCTCGTCGATGTTGGTCAGAAGTTCATGCAGAGCCGCCGAGAGCCGGCCCGCAGCGGTCGCCTGCACGCCGACTGCCACAAGCTGCGTCTGGAACGTCTTCGCGAAATCGTTCGATGCGGCATCTGCCGCGGCGTTGCCACCAGCGGGTCGGTGGATTGCTCCACAGGGCCCTTCGCTGACGAACAGTCGGGATGAAGCCAATAGCCGACGCAGCAGCCGCCCACGTGGTGTCGAGTCGGCCACAGCGATCCGTCGATCGGCCGTGCGGCGCAGCATCAGCAGCTCTACCAGCGCACCCAGGCTCGCACCGGAGGCATCGACCCGCACGGCCTCGCGGGCACGGGTCATCATCTGCGCGGCGTCGTCAGACTGTGCAAATCGCTGCTGGAATGTCACCCGTCAACAGCCTCCGATGCCAAATCGACACTCACGTTCCGAAGCACTACAGCCCGATCAAGTTCGCCGGGCTCAAACCATCATCCCGCCGACTGCGCCCGCTCCAGCAGCCCCGCCACGTCCTTGAACTTGTCGTAGATCACGGGTTTCTCACCCACTGACAGCGCCTTGAAGTGCGCTCGGCCACATTCGATCTTGGCGCTCTCGGCGTTTCGCAGATCACTGACGAACAGGCTGCTCTTGGTCTCCACGACGAAGTAGAGCCGATCGCCGTCGGGCGTCGCCACCAGTACGGCCCAGTCGGGGTTGTAGCTGCCCAGGGGCGTCGGCACCTTGAACCAGCCCGGCAGCTTGGCGTAGACCTTGATCGATTCGTTCTTCGACAGTTGGTCCGCGAAGTCGCGCTCGGTGTCGGAGTCGTAGATGACGTGCTGGTAGACCGAACGCTCGGCATCGAGCAGCATGTTCTTCAGGTAGCCCGTCAGCTCCTCGGTCTCGAACAGCTCCTGCGCATAGTAGGCCTCGTCGCCAAGCCGCTGGTAGCGGATGCCATCCACGAGGACAGCACGCTTGCAGCGGTTGATGGCGTCGGCCACCGTCTCGATGAACTGCTGCGGGTTGCGCTTGAAGTCGTTGAGCCGGTGGCTGTCGACCAGGATGCGGCCGATGCTGCGCCTCGTCAGCTGAGTGCGGTTCTGCAGCTCGGTGAGGATGTCCGGTAGTTCGATGTCGTCCTCGTTGAGCACCACCATGGCGGCGCCCTTGCGTTCCACCGCCGTCACCCCGGCCTCACCGATCTCCATACCCGCCTTTCGCCACTGCAGGCGAGTCTTGCTAACCGGCGGCGCCTGGATCACGGCGGTGATGCAGTCGCGGATGAGACGTTCATTGTCGAACTGAACCCGGTATGTCGTCTTGTACTTGATGCGGTCCCACAGCGCCTTGAACTCCGGGCTGTCCAGTACCGCACGACGCACAGGCACCTGCCGGCGCTCGTCCGCGTTCTTGATCTCGAGCTTGCCCGACACCCGACGCAACAACTCGAGGATCTGCGCTCGCTGCGCCTCCACCTCCGACGGCAGCGGCAAATTGCCGTCCTTGATGGCGCGGCGCAGCTCGTCTTTGACCTTGCCGCGCGCATCCACCAGGCCAGTCGCACGCAGATGCTCGGCGACCACCTTGGAGAGCTCGAAGCCCAAGGGCTTTTGCGTGCCATCAGGCTGCGCCACTGAGACGCCGGCGAACAGATGCTCGGGCACGACGCCGAACTGATAGCCGTCCGCCTCGATCTCCTTCTGCAGGCTGTCGGCGAACTGCTGGTAGCTCTCGTTCGCCACCACTGTGAGCGTGTTCACCTCGAAGCCGCGCACGCGGTGGCCCTGCTGGTTGACGCAAAGCCGCAGGCCTCGTCCGATGGTCTGCCGCCGCCAGCGCTCGGTCTCGCGCGTGCTGAAGTTGCAGATCTGAAAGACGTTCGGGTTGTCCCAGCCTTCCTTCAGCGCGGAGTGGCTGAAGATGAACTTCAGCGGCGAGTCGAAGCTCAGCAGCTTCTCCTTGTCGCGCATGATCAAGTTGTAGGTGTCGTCGTCGGCCGCCGTGCTTCCGCTGGTGTCCTTCACCATCTCAACGGTCTTGCCGGCGATCTTCTTCTTGTCGATCGAGAAGTAGCCGTTGTGCACGTCGGCCGCCGCGGCGCTCAAGTCCACGGAGCCGAACAGGTCGCGGTAGTCCGGGTGCCCGGCCCAGCGCTTGTATTCCTCTTCGAAGATCGTGGCGTAAACGCCCTTCTGAGCGTTGCCCTGGGCGTCGTAGATGCGGTACTTCTCCACCGCATCGATGAAGAACAGGCTCAGCACTTTGATGCCCATCGGGCGGAAGCGCCGTTCCTTGTCCAGGTGCTCCTTGATCGTGCGGCGGATCATCTCCCGTTCGATCGCCAGGGGTTCCACGCCACCCCAGGTCTCGTTGAGGCGCAGGTAGTGCTGCGCGCCCGGCACATGCAGTTCCAGCAGCTCATCCTTCTTGGCTGCGCGGATGGTGCCGATCCGCAGACCAGCGTACACGGCCCGTCCCGTCTCCTGCTGCAGATCGAATCCGTCCTGCACCTCGACCTCCTGGCGCTTCACCGTGCCGGCCTTGGTCTGCACGTCCAGCTCCACCGTGGCCACCACGGTGCCGCGCTTGGCCTTTGCACCGAGGAACTTCACGTAGGGCTTGTTGTGCGCCTGCTCGACCGTGGCCGCGGCAACCTCGATCTGCTTGACCAGCTTCTGCTCGTAGGCGTCCACGGCGTCCAGCCGGTAGACCATGTTGTGCTTGTCCACGTGGGTCGCCGAGTAGCGCAGCGTGCACAGCGGGTGCATGCGCGACAGCGCCTTGCGGCCCCGGCCATCGATGCCGCCGTCAACGCTTTGCGGCTCGTCCACGATGAGGATTGGACGGGTCTGGCGAACCAGATCGATCGGCTTCTCGCCGCCAGTCTTCTCACTGGCGCGGTACATCACGTTCTTGCTCTTCTCGCGGCGCAACGCCTCGTCGGCCTCCTCGGCAGCGGCTTCCTGCTCGTCGCCGAACTTGTTGATGGCGCCGACGGTGATCACCATGATCTGGATGTTCGGGCTGGTGGCGAAGTTGCGCACCTGGCCCAGCTTGGCCGAGTCGTACTGGAAGAACTCGTACCCCTTGGCCCCCGGGTACAGCGCCTCGAAGTGTTCGCGGGTGATCTGCAGCGTCTTGTTGACGCCTTCCTTGATGGCAACCGACGGAACAACGACCACGAACTTGGTGAAGCCGTACCGCCGGTTCAGCTCGAACACCGTGCGCAGGTAGACGTAGGTCTTGCCGGTGCCCGTTTCCATCTCAACCGTGAAGTCCGGGGACAGCTTCGTCGTCGGCGGCAGACCATTCCGCAGCTGCACCTCCCGCAGGTTGGCCTCGATCTCGTCGTCGAGCAGCGTCAGCCGATTGCCGATGCCGCCCTGTTCGGTTGCCAGCATCCCCTCAAGTGCCCCTTGCGCGGCGGCAGAGTCGCTGTCTGGTCGGGCTGCGCGCACGGTCACCGTGAACTCGGTCCGGCAGACCTCCTGGCCCCGGAACAGGTCACACACCGACTCGATCGCCGCCGACTGATAGGGCAGGTCCGACTCAAAGTGCAACCTCACGTGGCCGCCTCCCCGGCCTGTGCGGCTTCCAGCCACCCCTGCTTGGTGAGCACATTCAACGCGATGCCGATCTGCCGCGGCGTGAACTGGCGCTTCCGGTCATTCCACGCGTAGGTACGCTCGACCACCTCGGCCGGCGTCCTCCCAGGACTCTCATGCCTAGCCACCCAATGCACCGTGGCCAGCAGCTCCAAGCCGAACGGCGTCTCGAAGCCCTCGACGAGCCGCCCCACCCGGTCGAAGCGCTCGCGCGTCAAAGCGTTGGCCTCCAAGAACGCATTGGCATCGTCCACTGCACCCGGCACCAGCGTGAGCGGCTTGTCCGGCGCATCGCCGCCGTCCGCATAGCCGGCCACCAAGTGCCCTTCGATTGCCCGCAGCACGTGCCGCAGGTTCTCCGCGTAAGGCCCGTACGGCGCCTTCACGTACTTCAAGCGGAGGGGCTCGCCGGCCTCCTGCATGAAGTACATCAGCTTGTGAACTTCCAGGAGGGTGATCGTGGGGTCTAGCAAGCCTCGGATATAGCGGCCCATCAGCTCCACCAGTGCCGCTCGTCCGGCCGTCATGGTGGGCACCTCGCGGCTGTGGTGCATCACATCGGACGCCGGCGCCCCCTTCGGCTCGAAGATGCGCACACGCACGTCAGGCAACTCCCTCATCGCGGCTTCGATGCGCGGTCGCACGTCGTTCCAGTCCAGACCGCCGAGCCCGCTGCCCAGCGGGGGAATCGCGATCGACCGAATCCCGCGCTGGCGTATCTCGCTCACCAGCGCCTTGAGGCCCGACTCGATGTCCTCGATGCGGCTCTTTCCGCGCCAATGCCGCTTGGTCGGAAAGTTGATGATGTAGCGTGGCGTGGTCAGCTGACCGACCTCGTAGACGAACATGCGGCCGGGTTGCACCTCTTCGCGCTTGCAGGCTGCCTCGTAGGCCTTGAAGTTCTCCGGCCAGGCGTTCTTGAACTGCAGCGCGATGCCTCGGCCCATGATGCCAACGCAGTTCACGGTGTTGACGATGGCGTCCACATCGTCCTTGAGAATGTCGCCGCTGGTGAATTCGATCATCGCGGTCTCCTTGTCAGTAGTACCAGGCCGGCAGCACGGCCACTGGCGGCCGGTGCCCGCCCACGGGCAAGGCGTGCGCCACCTGGGCATTGATTGCCGCAGAGTACACGCCGATGCGCTCGATCAAGTGCCACGGGAAGCTGTGCTCCATGAGGAACTCGGCCTGTTTGCGCTCCTTGACGGCAGGCCACTGCGTGCTGGCCACCGCAGTCCAGTCGATCTCGCCCAACTGAGCCAGGTCGGCCCGGTCTTCGAAGTAGTACGAGCCCGCGTTGGACAGCGTGAAGGCCCAGCGCCTGCCGTTGGCCTGGGCCCACGTGACGGCGTCGAACAAGTCGGCCTCCAGGTGCACGATCGGCTCCTGCCCGCCCTTGTAGGCCAACTCGGGGTTGCGCTTGTGGATCAGGTACAGCATCACCGAGCGCGGGCAGAAGTAGAACGGCGCGCATTGGCCAACGTACAGGCCCGGGTGGCTGTCCAGAGTCAGCTCCGTCAGCCTGCGCTGCTTGATGTTGCTCATGCCGATGACGGTGCCGAGCGGCGCCAGGCGCTGCACCTCGGCGTCGGAAAGCAGCCCTCCAACCACGATGGACGGCAACCGGTCCACATGGCAGATGTGATAAATCTTGGGCCGCGCCGGTACCGGCATGGTCAGAGGCTCCGCACCTTGGCGATGCCGTGCTGTTCGAGGATGGCCGCCAGATTGGTCTTGGCCACGTCGTTCTCGAACGCGCTGTCGCGGAAGATGCAGGTCACGCCGCCAGCGGGATCGAGCAACTGCTTCCACTCAGCGATTCCAAGCGCAAGTGGTTCTGCTTCAGACGCCGTGATGCTCTTGCTCAGGCACGACATCAATACACCACCTCCAATGGCGTGAACAGATTTTCCAGCCACAGTTCTGCCTGCAATCGGGGTGCACAACTCCAACCCAAGCTTGAGCATGAGTTCGCAGAGGACGTCCTCTTCACCTCGATCTTCCGCGATGTTTTCAATGTGCTCGAAGAGCGATTCGCCGATGTCGTCGCGGTTCGGCGCCCACGCTCGAATGTTTGAGGTGTCGAGCCTGTAGCAACGGAAGCCCGCATCAAAGACTTTGCCGGCGGCCTGCGAGGCGGCACGGCCGGCCTTCCGTAGACGCTCCTTCGTTACCGCGGAGACGGAGACAAACTCATCTGATACGTGAGGCTCCGGCAGCTGCACTGCAATAAAGCGCCTTCGTCCACCGTCCTTCAAATTCTGGCGATAGACGGCCTCGCCCATGGTTCCGGAGCCAGCGAAAAAGTCTAGAACGAGATCATCGCCATTGGCACTTGTGCCAATCTCCAAGACTCGCTGAAGCAGCCGAGTCGGCTTAGGTGTGTCGAAAGCTGACTGAGTTCCAAAATGAGTTTGGATCTCCTTTCTAGCTTCGTCGGTGTGACCGACTTCGCTAGATGGCCACCACGTCCACGGCACGAGACCTTCAAGTTCTGTGAGATACCGAATAACGTTGGGCTGACTAGTTCCATCTTTTCCGTAGTAGATCCGCCCCTGCGCAGCGAGCTTTAGGTACTCGCTCTCGATCATTCCCCAGCACCGTCCTTCCGGTGGCCGATGCCGAGCGCCAGAAGGGGTCACGATCTCATACATCTGGTTCGGCCTGTACCCCTGCGCCGTCATTGGAATCGGCCTCCAACGCCCCTTGGGATCATCATTTGGGTTTCGATAGACGGCAGTCTGCTCTTCCGTAGGCGCGATTAGCCCTCGAACTTTTTGGAAGTAATCAAGGTCCTTCGCGTAGACCACCAGATACTCGTGTGCATCCCCAATGGCGCCTCGGTTCTCTCTCGAGTATCGCTTTTGCCAGACGCAGCAAGCAACGAAGTTCTCTTCGCCAAAAACTTCATCAGCCAACTTGCGCAAGTGAGGTGCTTCCCTGTCATCGATCGACACGAATATCGATCCATCTTGGCTGAGCAACTCGCGTGCGAGCCGCAGGCGCGGATAGATCATGTTTAGCCAGTCCGTATGGAACCGACCGCTGGCCTCCGTATTGCTGGTGATTTTTCGGCCGCCCTCGACCTGCCCCGTCAGCTCCAAGTAGTTCTTGATGCTGTCCTGAAAGTTGTCCGGGTAGACAAAGTCCTTCCCGGTGTTGTAAGGAGGGTCGATGTAGATCATCTTCACCTTCCCCGCGTAGCTCTTCTGCAGCAGTTTCAGCACCTCGAGGTTGTCCCCCTCGATCATCAGGTTCTGGGTGGTGTCCCAGTCCACGCTCTCGTCCCGGCAGGGCCGCAGCGTCCCGGTGCTGGGCGTCAACGCCAGTTGGCGCGCGGCACGCTTGCCGTGCCAGTTCAGTCCGTACTTCTCGTCGGCGTCGGTCACCGTGGAATCGCCGACCAGGCTCTTGAGCACGTCGACGTTGACAGCCGGCACAGTGCGTCCATCTAGCTGACGCTCGGTCACCAGTTCCGGGAACAGCGCCTTCAGCCGGGCCAGATTCTCGGCACGCAGGTCTGCACTCTGCGATTCGGGCGCGCCGGGTTCGATCTTCTCTACAGCCATCGTTCGGTTCTCATAGGGTCTTCAGTTGCAGGGGCCCACCGATGAGGACCCGCAAAGCTCACATCATCGCAGCCCCTGGCGGCTCACCCGCGCGCTCGCCGCTGCCGATTCATCCGCCGCCGACCATCAGCTGCTGGCGCAGCGACTCCATCAGCGCGCTGATGCTGCGCAGTTCCTCGTTCAGCGCCACCTGGCGGGCCAGCTGGCGCTCCTTCATCGCCCGGGCGCGCAGCTCGGCGGCTTGCGCCCGAAGATCACGGATCTGTTGCACCGCAGCATGCCTGAACTCGGCCTGCGCCCGGCTGGTGCTGGGCACGAATGACCCGGTCTCCTGCGCTGCGTCCAGGGCGGCGATGGTGTCCATCCATCCCTGAACAAGGGCATGGAGGTTGGTTCGGGGCTGGTTGGCGAGCGCCAGAGCAACCCGAAAGGCGGCGCCCCCTCCGCCCGCTGGCACTTGCACCGACATCACGGGGCCATCGAGCACTGTTTGCCCCGCTTCCGTCTGCGACCAGCGCAGATGGGCCAACGACAGGCCGAGGCTGCCATCCAAAGTGGTGGCCAGCAGTACCGGGTGCGGCACGGCGCGATGCAGCAGTTCCACCAATCGCGCAGGCCGCGTTCCTGGGCGCAGCGAGAGGCTCAACACCGCGGCCTCGCGGTAGTGGCGGTGCTCGTCTTCGTGCTCCGGTACCCCGATGAGGTGAGGCTTCAGCGACGCCAGCCAGGTGATCTCGTCGATGCCATCCTGGATGAGCCGCTTGTCTTGCGCCGTGGCGGCGCCATGTTCGACCAACAGCTTCTTGGGCACCCGCTGCTGCACCCGGGTGGAGTCGGGCAGCGCCAGCGCCTGAAGCAGTTGGTCGACCGTCATGCCGCCCGTCAGGCCGTTCCAGCGGAGCCCGCATGATCGGCGGGAGCCTCCGTGCCCGGCAAAACCACGAGGTAGGCCAGTACTTCGAAGTCGTTCATGCCGGCGAACTCACCCTTCAAGGCGTGCGTACCGGCTGGGTCGAACAGGCTGGCCACCGCGCGCTCCGCACTCTTGCCGGCCACCGAGGACACGGCTGCAGCGAGCAGCCCTTGCGCTTGTCGCATGTCGGCGCCCTGCCGAGTTTGCTTGCCATAACGCGCCACGGCTAGCGCGTCAGGCAGTTCCCGGCCCATGCACAGCCGCTTGAAGCGATCCAGCGCGTGCTTGGCCTGGGTGTAGGGCAGCAGTACGTTGCCGCCTTCGGACACGTGCACCAGGTAAACCGGCGCCAGCGGATAGCCTGGGTCGACAGCTCGCTCGGCCGCTTGCCCCTCTGCCCGCAGGCAGAAGAGGATGCCTGGCGGAAGGTCCGCCTCGGTCGTCGTCACCACGGCACTGGCGCCCAGGGGCATCGACTCCAGCTTCCCAGGGTGCGCCTTCAAGTAGCGCGCCAGGTCGATGCGGAAATCCGTCAAGGTCAGGTCGGTGATGGACACGCCGCTGGAGAGATCCTCCAGGTCGATCACCGCGTCCTGCAGCTTCAGCAGTTGCTTGCGCCGGTACTCCAGGTCATTCATCAGGTCGCCGGACTGCTGCTCGATCAGGTTCTCTTCGCCGGTGGCCGAGACGTCGAGCAATACCATGCGCCCGCTGACGCGCTGCTCGAGGTTGATGTACTCCTCCAACTCCATGTTCGGCCAGAAGTTCACCAGCTGGATGCTGGTGTTGGGCGAACCGATGCGGTCGATGCGGCCGAAGCGCTGGATGATGCGCACCGGGTTCCAGTGGATGTCGTAGTTGACGAGCCAGTCGCAGTCCTGCAGGTTTTGGCCCTCGCTGATGCAGTCGGTGGCGATCAACAGGTCGAGCTCCCCCTCGTCGGCCAGCCCCGCCGGTCGCTCCTTCGATCTGGGCGAGAACGCCGTGAGAATGCTGCCGAGGTCGCGCCGAAGACCGGGCAGCGTGGTCTGATTCCCGCCGGAGCCCGTGACGAGCGCGCCATCCACCCCGAGCTGGTCGCGCGCCCAGCCGGCGAGGTGCTCGTACAAGTATCCGGCCGTGTCGGCGAACGCAGTGAAGATGATCAGCTTGCGGTTGCCTGCGTTGATCGGATTGCGCACCTTCTCGGCGATGAGTTCTCGCAGCTTGAGCAACTTGTCGTCGCGGCCCGCATCCACTTGGCGCGCTGCAGCGTGCAGTGTGGCGAGCCGGTTGCGATCCTCGGTGAGGTCCTGTCGCCACCGGGCCAGGTCCAGATCCCCCAGCAGTACCTTGACCTTGCGGCCGACCAACAGCGGCTCGAACAGTGGGTCGTCGACATCGACGTCCGCAATATCCAGTTCCTCGAACTCGCTGGTGTCGCCGTCGGTCCCGGCCTTGTAGGCCGCCAAGCGGGCTAACGTGGCGTCCACGTCCTTCAGCTGCCGACCGACCGTCAGAGCGAAGGAATACACAGAGCTCTCCATGCGCTTGAGCAGGTTCACCCGCATCAGGTGGATCAAGCTCTCTTCCCGGTCGACCTGCCGGAAGATGCTCTCGCCACCGCGGATGGCCGTGCTGTACTTCTGGTCGTAGGCGGCAAGCCGGCCTTCCTTCACGTACCGCAGCGGTGCATAGCTCGCGAGCTTCAAGCGTCGAATCTCGAGGTTGATCTCCTTGATCGGCCGGAACTCGCCCGCACGGTCGACATCGGCCTTGATGTTTACGGGCGGCAAGCGGCTTGGGAACCGGCCCGTCTCTTCTGTGCCGTAGTACTTCTCGATATGGCGCCGAGAGCGGGCAATCGTCAGATGATCCAGAAGAGTGAAGTAGTCGAAGCCGAGCATGTCCACCAGCAGCGACGGCGTCCTCTCTTCTTCCGGCAGTTCGAGCCAACGGTTAAACGCCTTCTGCGCGCGGCGGGTCGTGCTGTCGATGCTGGCAATACCGTGATCGAACAGTGCCGTGTCGTCGCCCTCGGTGACGAAGGCAATCTGGTTGCGGAGGTCGGCCAGCCGGTTGTTGACGGGGGTGGCAGACAGCATCAGCACGCGGGTCTTGACACCCTCGCGGATGATTCGGCGCATCAAGCGGTCGTAGCGGGTCTCATTGCCCTGCTTGGGCGACTTCTTGTTCCGGAAGTTGTGCGACTCGTCGATGACCACCAGGTCGTAGTTGCCCCAGTTCACGTGGCTGAGGTCGATGTCACCCGATAGCCCGCCTTCGCGCGACAGATCGGTGTGGTTCAGGACGTCGTAGTTGAAACGGTCAGACGCCAGGACGTTGCGCTGATCGTTGGCCTTGTACAGCGTCCAGTTGTCGCGCAGGCGCTTGGGCGCCAGCACCAGGACACGGTCATTTCGAAGCTCGTGGTACTTGATGATCGCCAGCGCTTCGAATGTTTTACCAAGGCCCACGCTGTCGGCAATGATGCAGCCGCCGAAACGGTCCAACTTGTCGATTGCGCCCACGACGCCGTCGCGCTGGAACTTATAGAGCTTCTTCCAGACCACCGTGTTGCGAATGCCGGTGGCGGCCTTGACGATCCGGTCTTCGTCCAACTCCTGCCCGTCACGCTGCAGGAGGTGAAACAGCACGGCCGCGTACACGCTCGCCGGGTCACGCGGGCTGGCGAGCCCTTCGAGTTCGGCAAGCAATCGCGCCTTGGCCTCGGCGCGTACGCCCAGCGCAGCCCATTGCGCATCGAACCATTGCGCGAGCATCTGGCTCTCCGCAGGCGACTCAGAGGCCTGAATGAAGGACAGCGGGTTACCCGGGGTCAACCCGAGGCCGTCTGTGGACAGGCCGAACGACCCGTGGACCGCTTGAACGGGCTCTCCGGCTGCGTCGCGAATGACCGCGAGGCCTTGGGGAATCTGGCCGGCCGCAGCGCGCACCTCGGCGACGGAACGCAGCCAATTGGCCATCTGTCGAGCCAGATAGGCCGTCTGCAAGCGGTTGCGCGCCG
>VYMG01000262.1_pt1 | contig 14961 bp, 10 predicted proteins | sample 5115261 | NCBI WGS metagenome assembly VYMG01 (sample SAMN12291781, study PRJNA351875) | freshwater metagenome | isolation source: freshwater lake | place: USA: Michigan, Wintergreen Lake | collected 2013-08-08 | reverse complement strand
TCGGCGGGTGGTGCGTCGGTGGGGGTGGGGGCGGGGGTGGGGGCGGCGGTGTGATCGACGGGAGCGTCGCCTCCGAGGTCGAGGAAGGGGATGGCGCTGTCGAGCTTGCCGATGGTGCCGCGGAGGCTGGCGAGGTGGCCGTCGATTTTGGTGAGGGAAGCCTGCATGCTGGTGAGTTGTTGATCGAGGGTGCCCAGCGAGGTGTTGGTGGTATCGACGCGGGTGAGGCCTGATTGGACGTCGACGAGCTTGGTGTTGGCTTCGAGCAGTTTGTCGTTGGTGGTGCCCAGGTCGGCGTTCATGGCGTTGAGGCGGTTCTTGACCTGCTGGATTTCACTGTGCGTGACGGTGACGCTGCCGTTGACTTCAGCCAGTTGGGCGTTGGCGGTTTTGAGCTGATCGCGGATCTCCCAGACGATGCAGCCGGGGAGCAGGAAGGTGGCGAGCGCGGCGAACGTGAGCAGGAGCATGGGGCGCATGCGCAACGGTACTCAGGTTGCGCCCAAAGCGGCGGCGATGGCGCTGCGGAGGGCGGCGGACTCGGCGTGGGCGTAGCGGATTTCGTCGAGGGTGAGATCGCCAGCGGTCTGGGCGCGGGTGCGGGGCGCGCTGCCCAGCAAGCCAAAGCGGGTGATGAGCAGGCGGGCGTGTTGGTCGGAGAGTGAGCCGGTGAGCACGCCTTTGGCGACGCGCGGATCGGGGTCGGTGAACTTTTGCCAAGGGTTGAGGCGGCGTGTGAGATCGGGCACCGGGACGCCCGGGCCCAGGATGGCTTGCGCGCGGCGGGATGCGCTGGCGTGCACGGGGAGCCAGTTGCGCACGATGCGGGTGACGGCTTTGTCTGCGGCGATGCCCACGCTGGCGGCGAGGCGGCCGCCACGGACGGGATCGAAGAGAAGAGAGGCTTCGGCGGCGGCGGCGATGGCTTCGCGCAGCAGCAGAGTGACGCGCCAGGCGCTGAGCTGTTCGACGGGGTGGCCCACGCGGGCGTCGATGGTTTCGATGAGGAGGCGGTGCTGGGCGCGGATGAGTTCACGCTGGAGCAGTGTGGCGTGACGGAGTGCGGTTTCGGCGTCGTCGAGCGCGGTGGCGCGGGGGGAGAGGTGGTTGAGCGAGGCGAGTGTCTCGGCGGCGTGCTGGCGCAGGGCGGCGAAGGCGGTTGTCTGAGCGCGTTCGAGGGCGGGCTTGACGGGGCTGCGGGCGCGCCAATCGGCGAGGAGTTCGAGCAGATCGAGGGGCCAGGGGGTGCGCAGGTTGGCGGTGACGAGGGGGTGGGCGAGGGCTTGCGTCGCGGTGGTGAGCTCGATGAGTGATGGAGGCGCGACGGGCAGAGCGCGCAGGGTGGCGAGGCGGGCGAGGTTGATCTCGCGGCGGACGGCGGGCGCGCTGCGACGCGAGATGCGAGCGAGATCGGTGATGTCGACGCCCAGGCGATGGACGCGCCACATGGCGGCGGCGCGGCGCGGGGTGATGTCGGGCTGGGTTGGGGCGGTGGCGAGTTCGCGCAGGAGGAGTTGGCGCACGCCTTCTTCACTGACGCCTTCGGTCTCGGCGAGGCGCTGGGCGCAGCGGAAGATGCTCCAGCCGAGTTTGCGCATGTATGCGCTGGCGCGATGCACGAGGCGGGCGCGGAGGGCGTCGTCGTAGCGTTTGGTCTTCTTGGCGGGGGCGAGCAACTGGGGGTTGCGGGCTTCGAAGGCTTCGACCACGGCGAGCATGGCGACGCTGAGGGGCTGGCTGTTGTCTTCGACGCGACGGGTGATGAGGCCGGCGCGGCGGAGGCGCTTGACGGTGGGCTCGCTGACGTTCCAGCGTTCGCGCAGTTGGGCGAGCGTGAGCGGGGAGCCTGCGGCGCACTCGGTGAGCGTGAGTTTGGAGCGGGCGCAGAGATTCTCGTTCAAGGCGCAGAGATCAGCGAGCAACTGCTCGCCAGTCATGCTGCCTTCGGCGACGTCGTTGGGGCGAAAGCCGGTGACGCGGAAGATGACCCAGTCGTTGGGATAGTCACGCTGGGGCTCGATGTCAGCGGGCAGGCGTTCGATGCGTTCGATATCGCGGACCATGGCTTCGCGCGGGGCGAGGCGCAACTGGGCTTCGAGTGAAGCGAGCAGCGGGTGACGGATGGCGGGGAGCGGAGGCACGAGCGGTCAGTCACGCGTGACGGTGAGAGCGAAAGGGAACGCGTCAGCGTAGTGAGCGTGCGCGGCGGTTATGGCGAGCCGGGCGGCGGCGCGGTCTGCTGCAGGAATGGGAGAATCTGCGGCTGGGCGAGGGGCGTGATCTCGCGAAGGCGGATGTCGCCCAGGATGCGCTCATGGATGTTCAGGTTGCCCACCTGTGTGCGCGGCGGGATGACCTTCTCCTCCTTGTCGAGGCGATCGAGCGTGACGAGGATGTGCTGATCATCGACCTTTGCGATGAGAACGCAGGTGTAATACTGCATTTCGGGGGCGTAGTCCCAGCCGATGAGTTGCACACTCGCGGGCAGGTCTCCCGGACTGATGGCCTGCTGCAACGCGGCGTGTGTCCAGGCGGCGAACTCCTGCGGGGTGGTGCAGACAACCTGCGGCGTGAAGCGGTCGGACTGTTCGCGGGCGTAGAGACGCGCGAAGGGGTGGCGCAGCGGCGCGGTGAGCAGCCAGACGCAGAGGCTCGCGAGGGCGATCGCCGCGGCGAGGGCGGTCAGGGTGAGGATGCGGCGGGTGCGCGGCGCAGGAGGAGTGAAGGCGAGGGGTGCTGGGGCAGCGTCGGGTGGGGCGAAAGCGGAGCGCAGGGCGTCGTCGGCGTCGAGAAGCTGCTGGACGTGGGCGGCGAGCGCGGGCTCGCGCGTGAGGCGGAGGGCGAAGGCGTCGCGCTCGGTGCCGGTCATGTCACCATCGACATAGCGAGCGGCGAGCAGCGCGTCTTCGGTGAGCGGGGTGTGGGGATGATCGGGCACGGGCGGGGTCATGGGGCGGACCTCCCGTCGAGTTCGCGGGCGGCGGCGGATGCAGATTCGAGCGTTGCCAGATGGGCGCGGAGTTTCTCGCGGGCGCGGAAGACATGGCTCATCGCGGTGCCTTGGGGAATCTGGGTGATGAGCGCGATGGACTCGTAGGAGAGGCCACCCACGACGCGCAGGAGGAGGCAGGTGCGGGCGGTTTCTTCGAGCGAGCGGACAGCATCGAGGATGAGGCTATCGCGGGGAGCGGGCGGGGGCGTGTGGTGGTCGCGGCGGAGGTGGCGCGAGGCGGACTGCACGAGACGGCGGGCGCGGAGGTCCTTTCGGCGAGCGTTGCGGGCGGTGTTGCGCGTGACTTCGGCCATCCAGGCGTTGAAGTTGGTGCCGGGCTCGAAGGTCGCGAACTTGCGCATGGCGATGATGGCGGCCTCCTGCAGCACGTCATCGGCCTGTGAGCGATCTCCCGTGACGCCGGCGGCGATGAGCCACATCTGCTGGCGAGAGGCCTCGAAGAGCGTGAGGAAGTCGGTATCGGCGCGCGACGAACCGCGACCGGGGGAATCGGTCGCGGGCGTCGCTCGTGGATGAGAAGTCGGTACGTGATCCATCAATAGAGTCGTTCACCCACACGACTAGAAGATGATTGCGGCCCTCGCGGCCCGGCGTCAGGCGCGAGATCGACGACGCCGGAGCAGCGGCAGGGCGAGACCGGCGAACGCGCACGCCGAGACGGGTGCGGGGATGATGGTTGCCACGATCTGCTGGCCGGGATCAGCGAAGGGTGCGCCGATGTAGAGGAACGACGTGCCCACGGGGGTAGTGGGGTAGAAGGGTGAGTTGCCGGAGAGTGCGGGAACGGTCTGACTGGAGGAGAAGACGAAGCCGGAGAGTGTCGTGCCGGGCGCGATGTAGGAGGCGGCGCTGGTTGCGGTCCAGCGGATGCCCCAGCCGTCGCTGGAACTTCCGTGCGTGACGAGTGAGGTCCAGCCTGCGGGGCTAGCGACCGAGAGGGGCGCGGAGCCCATGTAGTTCTGGCCTGGGATCCAGGCGAACCAGAAGGTGCCGATGGTGGTGGTGCCAGTATTGCTGACAGTGCCTGCGTAGGAATTCGGCGGGCCGACCAGACCGGGAGCGAAAGACGCGCTACCCGACAAAGCACCCGCGGAGATAGATGCCGAGGCGGCGATGACGCCGACGGCCCAATACGTTGCATTCAACATAGATGCACCCTCTGTTGGAGAGAACGAGGTTGCCGCACGCGATGCACGGCATCGCTCATCATGTCGCGAGAAGGGCTGGCATTGCGAGGATGTGAGACAAATGTGGGATTGCCGCGCGCGAGTGAGTCTTCATGCGCGCAGCGACCGGAGTTATCGCAACATGGCGCACAACTTGATGACGAGCATTTCCATGGAGCGGTCGGCTTCACCCAGGCCGCTTTTGGAACGCTGGTCAGCGTCGATGGCGGCGCGGTAGAAGGCGAGGGTGTCGGCGGGCTGGAGGCGACGTGCGGCGGCGACGATCATCTCCTGGCTTTGGCCCCAGAGTTTGAGGGGCTTGGTGAGTTGGAAGGGGTTGGCGCCGGCTTTGAGGCCTGCGGTGACGCCGTGGAGTTTGCGAGCGAGGTCGAGCATGGCGTACATGACGACGGGCGTGGGTTGGCGCGAGACGTCGAGGATGTGGCGCAGGTGCTGGAGGGCGGCGTCGGGGTTGGCGGTGAGGAGGGTCTTCTGGATGTTCCAGGCTTCTTCCTCGCGCGAGACGCCGACAAACTGGGCGACGAGTTGACGCGTGATGGGGTTGGGTTCGCCTGCTTCGTTGACGCCAGCGGCGGCGGCGAGTTTGCCGACTTCCATGTCGAGCTTGCCGAGGCTGGAGCCGACGCGCTGGACGAGCGCGTCGGCGACGGTTTCATCGAGCGCGACCTTGTGGTGGCTCTTGGCGTGGCGGATGAGCCACGCTTTGGCGTCGGCGGAGGCGAGCTCTTTGCAGGTGATGACGGCGCCGATTTTCTCGACGAGTTTGTCGAGCTTGCCGGGGAACCACTTCTCGCCGCGGAGAACGAGCGTGGCGCAGTCGACGGGCTGCTCGGCGTATTTCTCGAAGAGAGGGCGGGTGTGCTCTTTGACGAGGTCGGCGGCGTTGTCGACGATGACGAGTTTGTGGGTGGCCATGAGGCCGAAGCTGCGGCATTCGTCCAGGACTTCGGCGGCCTGGGCGGTTGCACCGTCGAAGACGAAGGTCTCGACTTCGCCGTGCTGCTTGATGAGATGGTCGCGCAGGCGCTGGGTTTCCTGCGTGCGCATGAAGGACTCTGGGCCGGTGATGATGGCCATGCGCGGGGAGGCGCTCGCAACGGGGGCGGTGTCTTCGGATTTGCTGGCTCTTTTGGCCATGGCGGACGAGCGTAGTCAGCGGCGCAGTGGTGTGGAAACGTCGGGCGGGCTGACGCGAAGAAGGGAGACACTTTTGGAGGTGCCATGCGTCAGTTCTTTGCGTTTGTCTCGGGAGTCACGATTGCGTTGTCGGCTGCGGTAGCTGTTGCGCAGCAGGCGTTTCCGCAGAGCTGGGCCGGTCAGTGGCGTGGTGATGTGGAAGTGCAGGGCGCGGACTTTGGGAAGTTTTCGATGGAGCTGGTTGTCGGGCCGACCAGCGATGCGAATACGTGGGATTGGAAGATCATCTACGACGGACAGGCGGGTCGGCAGGAGCGGCCTTATGCGCTGATTGTGAAGGACGCAGCCAAGGGGTTGTATGAGATTGATGAGCGCAATGGCATCGTGCTGCCTCAGCGGTTGATGGGGGGCGTGCTGCGGTCGCAGTTTGAGGTCATGGGTTCGCGGATTGATGCGAGTTATGAGTTGGCGGGCGCGGGGACGGCGGATGAGCGGATCATCTGCGAGTTGGTGAGTTATCGCAGTGATCAGAGCGTGACGACTGGTGGCAAGGACAATGTGCCGGAGGTGAAGGGATGGACGCCAGCGACGGTGCAGCGCGTGGTGATGCGGCGTGTGGATGGGCAGAAGGCCGAGAGCAAGCTTGCGCAGGGTGAGAAGCCAGTGGCGGCGACTCCTGCTGCGCCTGCGGCGACGGGGCGGGCTGCGCTGCCTGCTTCGGATGTGAAGTGGACGACGTTCACGACAGAGCGGTATCCGGGCAAGCAAGATGATGTGTTCTTTGTGTCGCCTCAGGTGGGCTGGTATGTGAACGGGGCGGGCAAGATCTTCAAAACGACGGATGCGGGCACGACGTGGACGATGCAATTGCACAAGCCGGGCACGTACTTCCGGTGCATCGCGTTTGTTGATGAGAAGCTGGGCTTTGCGGGCAATATCGGGCCGGGGTATTTTCCGAACGTGAGCGATGAGACGCCGTTGTACAAGACAACGGATGGCGGCGCGACGTGGGAAGCGGTGACCAGCATTGAGGGACCGAAGATCGTGGGGCTGTGCGCGATTGAAGTGGTGCGGTACAAGTACATCAACGCGGGGAACCTCGCGGAGAAGACGCGGCTGGTGGCGGCGGGTCGCGTGGGCGGGCCGGCGGCGATGATCGTGTCGGACGATCTGGGCGCCACGTGGCAGCAGATCGCGATGCCTGAGTCAGCGAAGATGGCGTTTGATGTGCACTTCTTTGATGACAAGCACGGCTTCATCGCGACGGCGACGAGTGACAACGTGGAAGAGAGCAAGGCGCTGATCATCGCGACCGATGACGGCGGCAAGACGTGGCGCGATGCGTATGTGGGTGCGCGGCCGTTTGAGCTCACGTGGAAGATGTCGTTCCCGACGCGCGAGGTGGGGTACGTGACGATTCAGTCGTACAACCCTGACCCCGGCGCGTCGCAGCGGTTTGTGGCGAAGACCACGGACGGCGGCAAGACGTGGCGTGAGCTGCCACTCGTGGATGATGCGAAGGTGCGTCAGTTCGGCGTGGGGTTTGTGGATGAGCAGCGCGGGTTTGTGGGCGCGATGCCCGGCGGCTTTGCGACCACGGACGGCGGCGCGACTTGGGAGCGCGTGGAGTTTGGCAACGCGGTGAACAAGATTCGCGTGTTGCGAGATGGTGAAGACGCGGTGCTGCACGCCATTGGCGTGAGCGTGGCGACCACGCGGGTGCCGCTGAAGCCGTAAGCGGCGGGAGGCTGGTGAAACGGGTATTCTCGGCTCCCGTTCGGACAAATAATCTGCAAGTTCGCGTGAAGCACCTTGGCGGTCGGGGGCTGGCGCGGTAGGATGTGCGAGTCGATTTCTCGCACATTCCTTCGCTTTTGAGACCACGCATGCGTACCACGCTTCTCGCCGCCGCGTCACTTCCGCTCACGTTTGGCACTGTCGCTTTCGCGCAGCAGAGCGCGAGTATTTCGCTGACGGGGTTGCGCATTCAGAACGCGAATCCGCAGAACCGGACGAGTGCGCCGAGCACGATCAGTCCCGCGGATCGGTACACGGTCGCGTTCAGCGCGGACACGCGCGTGCGCGGCGTGGGTGGTGCGCTGGGGTCGCTGTTTCCGACGCCGGTGACGATCGACCAGGTGTTGCAGCGTTTTGATCCGACGGCGGACTTTCCGGAGACGACGCTCGTCGAGAACTGCGCGGGCACACATCCGTTTGTGCTTGCGTCCACGACGTTCTCACAAAGCACGACCGTGACGGTGGTGATTCCGCTGACGGTCAACTTCTCGGCTACGTTCCGCAGCGAGATTGATGCGAACAACGTGGCGGGTTTCAGTATCACAAGCCCGGTGCTCACGGTGTCGCCCGCGATCATTCAGGCCGGCTTCTTGGAGTTCACGGCGGGCACGATCACGTTCTCGCGCACGCCGCGCACGCCTTGCGAGAGCATTGACTTCAACAACAATGGGGTCTTTCCGGAAGATCAGGATGTGATTGATTTCTTCAGCGTGCTGAGCGGCGCGGATTGTGCGACGTGCAGTTGCATCGACTTCAACGCCAACGCGGTGTACCCGGAAGACCAGGACGTGATTGATTTCTTCACGGTGCTGGCCGGCGGTTCGTGCTGAGAGCGTTCAGTTTTCGCGATGGGCGCGGTTGGCAACGATTGACACGAGATGGCGAGGTGCCATGAAGGGGTGTCAATCCGAGACGCTGACCCTGATTCTGTTACTGATCGGGGGTGATCTGTCGCATGCAACCGCGTAAAACCGGTGAATGCGTGTTGCATTGTGTACAGATTTCTGTAGAATTGAGGTTCGGGTCCGAGAGGCCCCGGTGCGTTCCGCGGTCGAAGCGTTCGAGTGCGGCGTTGTCGTGGTGTCAGATCAAGGTGGGAGAATACATATGAAGAATCGAATCAAGGCTCGCGCCGGTGTTGTCGGCGCGCTGGCGCTGTTCATGCTCGCTGGGTCGGCGGAAGCGCAGCTTGTCGTGGGCAACGACAATGCGGCGGATGGCAACCTGTGGGTGATTGATCTGGCTGGCGGCGTGGGGACGCGGCGACTGCTGCCGCAAGGCTCAACGGATGCGCAGCCGTGGGGCGTGGCGGCGGATCCGGAAACGAACACGCTGTACTGGCTTGACGGTGGCAGCCGTCTGATGAAGGCGACGATGACCAACACGGGCGAGCTCACGCCCATCTTTGTCGGCAGCATCACGGTGAATGGCACCGGCGCGAACTGCACCGGCATCGCGTATGACACGGTGGACAACAAGCTGATCGGCTATCGCAGCGTGACGGCGGTTGGTCTGTATGAGATCAACGTGAACGATGCGACGATGACGCAGCTCACTGCGATCACGGGTGACTACGGCGGAATTGACTATGACCCGGTGACGGACTCACTGATCGCATGCAACGACGCAACGACGGGCCCGGGGCGCGGCATTGTGCGCATCGCCAAGCCGTTCACTGCACCGACGCTGACGCTGCTTGCTCCGTACCCGTCGGGCGATACGGACATTGACGGCGCTGCGATCAACGGCGACCGGGTGTACATGGTGAACGACACTGGCGCTCAGGGCGTGTTTGTGTACAACCTTTCGACGAACTCGTACGAAGCGAACATTCCGCTGCCCTTTACGGGAAGCGCGGGTACGTTCTCCGCGGGTGCGTGGGCGACGGCGCTGGTTGCGCCGATCGTGGGCGCGGATCTGCGGGTGGCGGTCGGCGCTCCAGGCGCGTGCACGGTGAACGAAGGCGGCACGTTTGATTACAACGTCGTGGCTTCCGTGAGCGCGGGCAGTGAGTCGGCGGCGAACGTGGTGGTGACTGTGAATCTGCCCACGAACGGCACGTTTGTGAGCAGTGTGCCGGCGGCGACACCCGTGGGCAACACGCTGACGTTCAATGCGGGCACGTTGGCGGTTGGCGCCAGTTTCCCCATCACCGTCACAGTGCAGGCTGGGGCGGCGGGCACCTACACGGCCTCGGCGTCGGTCACGACGACGACGAGCGATCCGGCTCCGGGCAACAACACCGCCAGTGCGGGCACGCAAGTGATCGGCAGCGGCCCGACCACTGCAAGTGCGACCGGTCTCATCACCACGGTCGCCGCGGCGAGCACGTCCAACGTGCCGGGCCTTGATGGGTTCCGATTCGCCACGGGCATCACGCCGGGTCGGCCGGCAGCCAGTTCGGATGGTTCGCGCTTCCTGATGGCGTGGGACACGGACAACCCCACGACAACGCAGGACCAGGTGCTGGTGACTTGGAACGGCACGACGCTGTCGGTTGTCTCGCAGGAGGAAGTTTCGCCCTCGCTGCCCACGGCGCAGGGCAGTGATGTGAATCCACCTCCGTACTTCCCGTTCGGCACCTACGACGCGTACTACGACATCAACGCTGACGGCACGGTCGCGTTCTCCGGTCTTGATGATCGTGCGGGCTCGGCTGATGACGGCTACATCGTGCGTGGCTCGGGCAGCACGTACACGCTGATCGCTCAGGAAGCGCTGACGCCTGTGCCCTCACTGGTAGGCTCCAACTTCGGGGCGACGCGCGGTTCGGTGCAGCTCAGCGACAGTGGCGCGGTGTCGTTCTCCGCCAGCCTTACCGGTCAGCCCACCACGGCGGACGCTGCGCTGTTCATCAACAACGGCAACACGATCGTGGCGCAGGAAGGCGTGACCAGTCCGACGGGTCAGGCCGGCGGACTGACGGACTTCTACGAGACTTTCTCGACCGCGAGCGCGCAGCTTGGCTTCTACACCAATGCTGATCAGACCAGTTGGATCGTCGCCGCAAACCTCACGGGTGCAACGACGGGCGACAACGTGGTTGTGGTGAACAACGACGTGAAGCTGCAGGAAGGTCAGATCATTCCGGGCACTGACTTCACAAGCCCTGTCGGCACCACTTTCCGCGGTGTGCGGATGGAACCCGATGGCGTGTGGTTCGCATCGGGTTCAAACGTTGATGGCAGCGACTACGTGGTGCGCAACGGCTCGCTTGTCGCGGCTACCGGCGCTCCCATCACGACCGGCTCGAGCGAGACGTGGGGCGATACGAGCTTCGCGGCGACGTTCTTCGCGCACGTGGGTGCGCCGGACGGTTCGTACATCGTGGGCGGCGTGACGAGCGGGGCAAGCGATCTGGCGGACGCGGTGCTGGTGCTCAACGGTCAGACGGTGGTCGCTCGCGAGAACGATCCGATCGATCTTGACGGCAACGGCGTGTTTGATGACAACGCGTTCATTCGCACGTTCATTGATGATCGTCTGTTCATGACCAACACGGATCTGTACGTGCTGGTGCGCGTGCGCAACGCCAACTCCGCGTTCTGCGGCGCGACGGATACGGATCAGGGCTTCGCGTTCATCCGCATTGCATTGCCGGGCGGTCCGGCGGGCTGCGATGACATCGACTTCAACAACAACGATGTCTTCCCCGAAGATCAGGACGTGGTCGACTTCTTCAACGTGCTTGCGGGCGGCGAGTGCCCGACCTGCAACGACATTGACTTCAACAACAACGACGTCTTCCCCGAGGATCAGGACATCATCGACTTCTTCAACGTGCTTGCGGGTGGTGAGTGCCCGTAACGCGCTGAAGGCGCCACTTCCCTCAGGAGCGGCGTGCATCACAGTGAGACGACCGAAGGCCCCGGCACCGCGCCGGGGCCTCTTTCGTTCTGCAAGAGCCTCTAAGCGTGATCAGGGCGGAGGACGGAAGCGACAAGCCGCGCTCTCGCGCGGCTTGTCAGGGCAATTGGTTGTCGCGCACTCAGCGGCAGGAGCCGCCAGCAAGCACGCTGAGGAACGAGAAGATGTCGGCGTCATCGGGATAGATGCCGTCGTTGTTGAAGTCGATATCGCAGGAACGCGGGAAGGGGCAGGGACCGCCGGCGAGCACGTTGAAGTACTCGGTCAGATCCTGATCTTCAGGGAAGACGCCATTGCCATTGAAATCGATGCTGTCGCAGAGGGCGACGGGGCGGAGGTTGTCGGCGGGACCGCGCAGCTGCACGCGATTGCTGTAGGGGCGCAGTTCGAAGCCGGTCACGGTGTAGTTGGCATCGCCTGCGTTGAGCGGGAAGTTGTGGAAGTACTGGAAGTCGAGCTGGAATTCGCCGCCGGCGTTGCGCTGTACGTTGACTTCAAGGAAGCCGTAGTGCTTGCCGCCGCGGAGCAGTTGCGTGCCGTTCCACTGCTCGGGCTCGCTCTGGTCGGCGCTCCAGAGGTGGTAGGGGTTGGGGATGAACGCGCCGCCGCTGAGGGGGTTGTTGCGCCAGTTGGTGATGTTGTTGTTTGTCGCGCCGGGAGCATCTTCAACGCCGCGCAGGCCGTCGCCAGCGGCACCGACGTCCCACAAGTGGACGCCGTACCCGTCGCCATCGATGTCAAAGTAGCTCATCTCGCTGACTTCACTGTGACCGCAGAAGACGGCGGCGACCTTGTACTGCTCCATGAGCGGGGCGTAGATGCGCATGGCTTCGCCGCTTTGGGGGCTGGTGACGCTGGTGCCGTGAATACCGCGGCTGAAGGGCGTGTGGTGCCACTGCACGAAGATGACCTGACCTTGCGCGCGAGCGTCGGCGAGTTGCTGGACGGCCCAGTTCCACTGCGCGGTGCCGACATTGAAGTCGGGAACATCACCAAAGGGATAGCCGTTGAGCCACGCGCGATTGGTGTCGAGCAACTGTGGGAAGCCGGGGCTGGTGCCCTGGTTGGCCGGCGGGCCCACGTTGTCGTTGGCGTCCATCGAGCCGACGCTGCAGAGCGTGATGATGGTGATGGGGCCGTAATCGGTGCGGTAGTAGAGATCCTGGAACTGCGGTTGGCCGTTGGAGGGCGAATCCCAGTACGCGCTCCACTGGTTGCGCGCGTACTGCACGTTGGCGTTGATGCTGGCTTGATCGCTGCCGCCGTTGAAGATGCAGTTGTTGCCGATGGCGGCGACGATGGGGCGGCCGCTGAGCAGATCGTCGTACTGGCCGGCGTTGTGACGCCAGAACTCGTCCCAGCGGCGCTGCTGCTCGTTGGCGGTGCCTTCGATGAGGTCGCCGGGCATGATGATCATGTCAGGATCGCGCAGTTCGATCTGCTTGATGTTCTCCTGGTAGCCCAGCGTTTCGGTCACGAAGTAGTCGCTGCGTCCGCGGCCAGTGCCAGCGGGGCGGCCCGTGCTGCCGGGCAACTGCGGCGTGGTGCGGCTCCACTCGCGATTACGCGTACGGCCGCTGACGAGCGTTTCGCTGTCGCTGAGGACGGCGAAGCGCATGGGGCGCGTGGTGACGGGAGTGGGAGCGGTGCGGAAGGTGTTGGAGTACGTGCTGGAGCCTTGCGTGACGGTGTAGGTGTACTCCGTGTCGGCCTGCAGCCCGGTGAGTGTGAGGGCGTGCTTGAAGTTGCGAGCGGGGACGCCCGGAGCGGAGAAGATGCCTGTGCTGGCAAAGGGGAATGCGCCGCCCGCTGTGAGTTCCGCCGTCGCCTGATAGTCCAGAACGGGCATGAGCGTGGGCGTGCTGCTGAGCACAAGCGGCGAGGCCAGGCCCGGGCCGGTGACGGTGATGCTGCCGGGTGTGTCGGTGGTCGTGAACCACGTGAGCTGCATGCCGTCGGTGGCTGGGTTCTGCTGATAAGGAAGAACGCGGAAGTCTCCGACCGTCGCTGACGCGCTGTGTGCGAGTCCGGCGAGCGCGATGAGACCCGCCGCCATCATGCCGTGTGCGATACGCATTTCCATCTCCTGTGTGCGTGTGTTGATGCGGGTCCGCGACAGGTGCGGCGCCGCAGTGCAACAGAAGCCAGCGAGCGGCGCGGATGTGTCAGCGCAGCGTGAGATGATGGTGAAGAGTGCGTTGTGCGACAAACGCATGCGTATTTGCAAAGCGCGAAGAAACAAAGAACGGCGAGGGTCGCTCGCCGTTCGTGTGATCACAGATGTGCATGTCGCGGGTCTCGGCCATTACGGCGCGCATTCACCGCCTGCGAGCACCGTGAAGAAGTCGATGACGTCCTGATCTTCGGGGAAGACCTGATTGTTGTTGAAATCGATGTCGTTGCACTCGTCGCAGGTCGCGCCGCTGAGCACGTTGAAGAAGTCGATGACGTCCTGATCTTCAGGGAAGACGCCGTTGTTGTTGAAGTCGATGTCATCGCACGCCGCGACCGCGAGAACACGCATGAGGCTGACGCGGTTGTTGGGGGTGTTGGCGGTGGTGGTCGCGCTGCTCTTGAGACTGAAGGCGAAGTAGAAGTATCCATCGGGTGAGAAGATGCAGCGATCGCGGAAGGTGCCGATGAAGAAGTCGGGGCTGGCGTCACCCGTGAAGTCCACGCCTTCGTTCTCGCGCACAAGCACCCGTTGATTGTTCAGTACGACGACGGAGTTGATGAGCGGGTCCGCGTTGTTTCCGTTGCCGACGACGACGTAGTTGCCGCGACCGTCGGCCTTCATGTCCACAAAGCTTGTCCAGTTCTCCGTCGAGCCGGGGAAGATGGGCGTGCCGCTGCGAGCGACCACGCTGCCGTTGTAGACGACCCATGACTGGCCATCGAGGTTGTTGCCGCGGGCGAGCCACTGGCCCGAGGGCTCCATCACTGCCGCAGAGATGCTGGCGACAGGCGAGGTGAAACTGGAGCCGGCGATGACGGAGCCTTCCTGCAGCGCCACAGCGTTGTTGATCACAAGCACCTTGTCTTCGGTCGACGCGGCATTGACTTCACCCAGCCACAGCCAGTTGGTGCCGCTTGCATCAGCCTGATACGTGCCCGTGTCCACGTCGAGGGCCAAGTTGGTCAATCCACCCGCCTGGCCCGTGGGCACCGTCTCAAAGATGCGCATGAGGACGGTGCCTTGCGTGCCGAAGATCGCTTCGGTGCCGCCGAAGTCGCTGTTGATGAAGTTGGTGGCGACGAAGCCGACGTTGCCGGCGTTGTCGATCGCCGCGTCCGTCAGCGAACTGCCCCACGAGCCCACGAAGGGGAAAGCGGCAGGCGTATCGCCCGTGCGGGCGATGATGTCGAACGAGGTGCCGTTCCATCGCACCACGCGGGCCTGGCCCGCGCTGGAGGGCTGAAGCGTGAAGGCGATCGCCCACTTGCCGTCGTCGTTGAAGCGCGGCTGGGGCAGGCCTGATGAGAGATCGATGAACTCGCCGGGAGCGAACGTCGTCACGCCTTCGCGCGCTGCCACGCTCCACGAAGCACCCTGGCCGAAGACGATCACCTGATCTCGAATCGTCGAAGAGTCCAGAGGATCAAAGATCGACGCGACGGTGTTCCACTTGTCGGTCGTCGCGCTGCGATACACGGTGCTGATGTTGCTGATGCGCGCGTCGGTGGTGCCCGGAACCAGCGACAGCGGTCCGGTGGGAGCATGGTCGCGGCTGGCGAGCACGGGTTGAATCTGACCGACAGCGACGCTCGCGGCAGACCCGGCGAGCGCGAACAGCGTGAACAGGTTTGGACGCATGAAATCACTCCTCTCAGAGAGCATTGGTACGAGAATCTCAGTCTTCGTGTTGCACGAGCGGGCCCTTGCGTCGCAAATTCGCACGGTCAGCTGTCCGGCGCCGCGTGATATCCCGCGAGCCTGTGATGTGCTTTCAGCAGCTTCTC
>VYMG01000259.1_pt1 | contig 15047 bp, 10 predicted proteins | sample 5115261 | NCBI WGS metagenome assembly VYMG01 (sample SAMN12291781, study PRJNA351875) | freshwater metagenome | isolation source: freshwater lake | place: USA: Michigan, Wintergreen Lake | collected 2013-08-08 | reverse complement strand
ACCGAATGGGTGTGGCGGTGGGTGGGTTTCGCGGGGGCGGGGGCGTGGTCGTGACCGTGCGCGTGGCCATGGTCGTGAACATGGTCGTGAGAATGGCCACGAGCGTGATCGTGCGTATGCGCATGGCCGTGCCCGTGGGCATGGTCGTGCCCATGGTCGTGATCGTGGTCGTGGTCGTGTCCGTGCCCGTGCTCCAGCGCATGCAGCTCGTCGTGCAGCGCGTGATCGACGACCTCGAGCGACATCGCGTCCAGGATCCGCAACGGGCCCCAGCTGATGCCGGCCGCCTTGGCCGCGGCTTCGACCGTCGCCGCGGACACGCCGTCGCCGACCAGCGTCAGGGCCTCGATCAGCAGGGCCGACGCGACGGGGTGGGCGTACAGATCTGCGTCGACGCCGGCGGGATCGGGGCTGGAACTCATCGGGACCTCTCGGATGCCGCGACCTGCGGCGAAACCGGGATCATATCGCCAGCCGCAGGCGGGCCCGGGTGCCGATTCCGCAGTGTGGCGGGGGCCCGCGACCGCGGTCGCTGAGAGTCAGCTCAGGTCGTGCTGCGCGGCCCGCCGGACCCGCGACAGCGGCGCCGGCCGCGTCCGGTCGTTCAGCAGCGCGATCACCTGCGGGTCGCGGACCAGCGCGCCGCCCGAACTGGCCGCGGTCACGATGTCCGGCGCGATCGGACGCACCAGCCCGAAGCCCTGCCCGTAGTCGACCCCTAGGTCGTACAGGGAGGCGATCGTGTCCGGCGTCTCCGCCCACTCCGCGATGCTGCGCATGCCCAGCTCGTGGGTGAGCTCGACGATCGTGCGCGTGATGGCGTAGTTCGCCGGGTTGCGGTTGATGTCCTTCACGAAGCTCCCGTCGATCTTGATGAAGTCCGCCGGGATCTCCTTCAGGTAGTTGAAGGACGTGTAGCCCGCGCCGAAGTCGTCGAGCGCAAGCTTGCTGCCGTAGATCCGAACCCGGTCGACGAAGCGACGCGTCGACCCCAGGTCGTGCAGCGCCACGCTCTCCGTGATCTCGAAGCATAGCTTCGGCATCGCGAGCGGATGTTCAGCGATCATCGCGAACGCATCGTCGACGAAGCGCGTGTCGTTGAGCGAGGCACCGCTGATGTTGATCGTCGCGAACGACAGCCGGTCCCGATGCTCCGGGTGTCCGTCGAGCCATTCCAGCGTGCTGCGCAGCACCCAGCGGTCGATCTGCGACATCAGGCCGTTGCGCTCGGCCGCGCCGATGAACCTTCCGGGTGGCACCACCTTGCCGTCGTCGCCGCGCTTGCGGATCAGCACCTCGTAGCTCAGCGAGGACATCGCCGAGCGCAGCGCGACGATCGGCTGGAACTCGAGGAAGTACATGTCCGCCGGGATCCGCCGCTGCAGGTCCGCGATCACGCGAAGCTCCTCCAGGTGCGTGCGCAGCTCGCTGTCCTGCTCGGTGAGACGAACCACGCAGTTGCGCCCCCTTGCCTTCGCCTCCGAGCAGGCGCGATCCGCCGCCGCGATCGCGTCGATCGTGGACATCGCCGCTTCGATCGAGACGACGCCGACGCTGGCCGTCATGTTCAGGCCCTTGCCCTCGATTTCGAACGGCTCGTTTCCGATCGCCACACGGATGCGCTCCGTCAGCTCCGCGACCGCACAGTCCGGGCAGTCGACGAACAGCACGACGAAGGCGTCCGCGAGCCGCGCGACCAGGTCGCCCCCGCGCACCGCCGAATTCAGACGGCGCCCGGCCTGCAGCAGCAGCGCATCGCCCGTGCCGTGGCCGTGCAGGTCGTTGATCAGCCTGAATCGATCGAGGTCGACGTAGGCGATCGCGCAGCGCGTGCCGCCATTGACGAGCTCGGCGACCCGCTTCAGCGACGCATCGAGGCCGCGACGGTTGAGCAGCCCGGTGAGCGAGTCATGGTCGACGAGGTGCTTCAGCTTGTGTTCCGCCTCCTTCCGGGTCGTCACGTCCTGGATCGAGCCTTCGATCGACGACTCCTTGGCGGCGACCCGAACCAGGAACCAGTGGTTGTTGCCGTCGTCGCTCGTCAGCGAGACCTCGAGTTCCTTGACGCCCTCCTGCGTGGCCGTCTTGATGCGATCGAAGCTGCCATCGCCCAGCAGCGTGTCGATGTGGCCCGTGATCGACGCGCTCTGGTTGCGCGAGGCAAACATCGCGGCGAATGCAGGGTTGTGGATCAGCACCGTCCCGGAGTCCGAAAGTCCGAACAACCCCACCGGCATCGAGTTGTAGTTCTCCTCGTACTTCTTCAGGTAAGTCAGGCTCTTCGCTTGAGCGGCGAGGCGGCCGTCGCGTTCGGACCTTAGGCGGTCAGCGAGTGTGAGCCCCATGGTTAGCGCGGAGACGATCGATGCCGACTGAGCGCTAAGCCACTGTGGCAAGACAAAGGCGCCGGACTGGGCGCCGATCTCGCTCGTCATCCCCGCGATCATCGCCCCCCAGGACAATGCATACCAACCAACCACCCGCGTGCGCGCACGTACCAACGCGTACAAGAGGTAGAAGGTCAGAGTACCGAGGCCAAAGCCGGCGAATACCCAATAGGCTTGGAAGAATGTGATGTGCTCGCTAAATGGAGCCGCTGCCATGAACAGGACAAACGCATACTGCAGACCCCAAAAGTAGGTCCGCAAAGCATTGGGAGTCGATGGCGCGAGCAGCAGTTGCCTGAAGAGGGCTACTGTGAAGAAGCCGTAGGCTGCAATCGAAACTCGCAGGATCGTATGGTACGTGTCGATCGGTATCTGGAGCCCGATCCAGTACTTGTCCCAGCCGGCATTGACCGCGGCAACACGAAGAGCGGTTACCAGCCATCCTGAAAACAGCAGAAACGTGATGTCTCTGTTTAGGAGCGCTACGATCGCACTAAAGGCAGAGAGGATCAACAGACTGCCAAACAGCGCTCCGCCTTGCCGCTCGAAGGCAAGTTCAGAGGCTAGGTACTCTTCAGCGTTCCAGAGGTATGTGGGAGGGCTTCCGTTCAGGTAGTGGCGGAGTTCGCCAATAATCGCAAGAGTTGCGTCGTCCTTTGGAAGTCGGATGGAGTAACCCGCCTTGCTTGCTGACCGGATCTCGGAGATGCCGGCTTCGGCCTCGACAAAGGAGTCGTTGCCCTGGGAGTCTTTAGTGACTCGCCAGAATCGAGAGCCGTCGAGACGCAATGTGCGTACTTCGACCACCCGATCAGCTGGAGGGGCGCCTTGTGGCACCTTCACATAGATCCAGACCGGCCGCCGAGAATCGCGAGTCGCACCGGTCTCACCGCTCGCCGCCGCTTCCTGCAGGGTTGCAGCAATTGTCGCGACACTTGTTGATTGAGCGGATGCGTTTACTGCCGTGCTCGTCAGCGGAACCGGGAGGCCCGCTGTCCTCGCAGAAAACAGAAACGACGTGACCACGACCAGCGAAGCTGCGAGCACAAGCCCCGCGAGCAAACTGGAGGTCGACAAACGGGTACGGTCAATCCCTACGCCGAACCGGCCGGCCGAAGGGAGCCACGAGGGATGATCCATCGGGGTTGGCGCGCTAGTCGCAGTACTTCACCCGACGAAGGCTAAATCAGTACTCTCCCTTCCGAAGCGTGCTTCCCGACGCTTGGCATGGCAGCGGGGTCAGGCGGACGAGCCCGTTTATTCCCGCTTTCGACTTTTGCGCCTATACAACAGAGATGCCGAACAAGGCATCAAGGTCCCTCATCGCCGGAAGTGTCGCTACCTGAGCGCGAGGCTGCGCCCAGATTCCGGTGACCGAGCTGAACACTGCTATGTCCGGACAGTAGTCGACGAACATGAACTTGTAGAGCGGGTTTCGACTGGCGCGCCACTCGCGTTCGCAACTGATGGTTTCCAACACCAGCAATCGCATCCGCACATTGTCGGCCCACTGAATCGGAATGAGTGTATCAGGACCGTAGACGTCTTCGAATCCGAGCTTCAAGTACTGCCGGTCCATCGGGGGTCTGGCGATGACGACCATCCAATCGATCTGACACGCCAAGCAGTAGCGATGCAATGCCTTGAACAACGTCAGCTTAACCAGCGACGCTTCAGGGCCGTTTTTGACGCCAAGCCGCGTAACAAAAGCAATCGTCTTGCCGCTGTAGGTCGAGTTTGCTGGCAGTAGCCCTTCAACTGCAAGGGGGCCCTTGGAGTTGGTTTCGATCCGGAGAGTTCCCAATGCTTCGCCGGTCGACTTCGACTCAGCAAGCAGAACGAGGGAGAAAGCCGCTCTATCGGCGGCCTCTGGGCTTCGAAACCGCTCCCCGACCTGCGGGAAGTGGCGACCGTACGAAAGCGCGCGGATCTCGATGGCCTTACTGAGATGTTCTTCCGTGCGAGCGATTCTCACGGTGAACGGGAGCTCTAGCGCGACCGGAGGCGACACCTCAGTCAGTTGTCGTTCGATGACGCTGTCACCAGCAAGATCGGGCGGCGGCTCAGACTTTGAAGTTGTGGACATGGGATACGGTCAGCCACCGAAGGCTGCTGCCAGCAGAGTTCAGAGACACCTTTCCGATGCCAACCGGTCACCAGTACGCCCACCTCGTGGTTCGTTGCGCAACATGAACCAGGAGCACCGGACGGTACGTCTGCACCTATGGAACCAGAACGTTACATTTGTTCCGGTACAGGCTACCTCATTCCTTCAGGTCCGTCTAACATTGCAGATCTAAGTCGTTGAAAGTATGGGGTTTTTGACGCACTTTCCCAAGAGCCAGAAATGATCGGCCGGGGTTGCACGGGGACAGCGGTGGGACGGAACGCACAGGTATGCGTAGATCCGAGGGTCCGAAAGAGAGGTCGCCGCATCCGCACATCCTCGTGTGCGACACGAATCGAGTGTTCTGCAGCGAGTCAATAGGCCTGACGCTTAGTTGCTGCGCTCAGCTCCGAGTGCTCAAGTGTGTCTCCAATCTCGCATCACTCGGGGTACGCGATGCTGGACATGAACGCATATTCTCGGATTGCACGAACGACGATCCATCGTTTCTCGGATCCGGACGCTGAGCGCCAGTTCCTGAACGAATATCGCTCAACCGCGCTGCGATGGGCGATGCACGCGTCGGCATTCGGAGCGGTCCTTTTCGCATTCTTCCTGGTCATTGCCTGGCTGCTTGAACAGTCGACGCTCGCAACCCTCGTCATTCGAGCCATGCTGGTGATCTGCCTGAGTGGCATCGCGATCGCCCTGAAGATCGGGAGATCGATTACTGTCGAAAACTATGTACCCGTCGCGACGCTGATTGTCGGGGGCGTCCTAGGAGTTACGACTGTTCTCCCTGCACTTAGTGCTCAAGCCGGGGGGGGCGCGGTGGTACAGGCCTCTCCGACGATCATGATTGCCCTATTTGTCCTCTACGCATTCCTTAGGTTGCCTCTTGCGATTGCGGTGAGCCTAGGGATGGCATCCGGAACTGCAGCGATTGCTCTGGCGCCTGTGGTGTCCGGGGGAAGCGAAACGATTCGAACCGTTGTTTACGCTTTCTCAGCCAATGTGCTCGGCGCGTTCATCTCGTTCCTCATCGAGTCCCGAGAACGGGAGCTCTTTCAACGTCGGCGAGAAGCTGAGCAGGCACGTCAAGTCGCGAGCGAGCGGCAAGCCATCGCCGAAGAAGCCGACCGACAGAAGACCCGACTCATCGCCGCCGTCAGCCATGACCTCCGTCAGCCGATGACGGCGGCGTTCGCATACCTCGACGTCCTGCGCAGCCGCCTGTCGCGCGACGATCTCGCGGGGGCGCGCGGCCCCGCGGAGAAGGTTCAGTCCTCGCTGGCGATGCTCGGTGCGACGCTCGATCACCTGCTCACGGTCGCGCGATACGAGAGCGGCACGGAGGCGCTCGACATCAAGGTGATCGAGTTGCGCCCGCTGCTGGCCGACCTGTATGCGGCATACGTGCCCGAGGCCGAGAAGCGTGGCGTCCGGCTGCGGGTCCGGCTGCCGCCGCAGGTGCCGCTGCTGACGACCGACGCACGCTCGATCCACCGTGTGCTCAGCAACCTGATCTCGAACGCGATCAAGTTCACCGATCCCCGCGGGGACGGAGGTGGTGTGCTGGTCGCTGCGCGCTTCCGCGGCGATCGATGCCGCATCGACGTGCTCGACACCGGCATCGGCATCGCTCCCGAATCGGTGGCGGATATCTGGAAGCCGTACGTGCAGCTGAACAACGTCGAGCGTGATCGCGAGCGAGGGCTGGGGCTCGGGCTCTTCCTCGTGCAACGGATCATCGAGCAGCTGCCCGGGCACGCGATCGAGATGGACTCGCGACCGGGCCGGGGCTCGCGCTTCACGATCACGGTGCCGGCGACGCGGCTGTATGCCCCGAGTCCGTTACGCCCGCCCGAGCCGCCGCCTTCGGTGACGCTCGATCTGGAACCCCTCGCGGGCGCCTGCGTGCTGGTGCTCGAGGACGATCGCGACACGCGGCTGTCGATCGTGGAACTGCTCGACGAATGGCAGATCGAGTCGACGGCCGCGGCGACGATGACGGAGTTGCTGGCCCGCCACGGCGACTCGGAGCGGATGGTCGACGCGATCGTCTGCGACTACCGGCTATCCGGTGGAACGATCGGCATCGACGCGATCGCCAGGCTGCGGGGGCGCCTGGGGTATGCTCCACCGGCAGTGCTGGTCACCGGAGAGCCTGACATCGCGCCGCTGCGCGCCCGAGCGGGGCCGGAGACGACGGTGCTGCACAAGCCCTTCGCGCCGGAGGCGCTTGCACGGCCGCTGCTCAAGGCGGTCCGTGCGGCTCGCGAGCTGGAGCGGGAGGGCTGAACCGCCCACTCCAGAGGTCACGATGATCGAGCGCACGCTGTTTGCCGAGCACCACGTCCAGTTCCGCGACACGGTCCGCCGCTTCCTGGAGCGGGAGGTCGCCCCCCACCACGCCCGCTGGGAGGAGCAGGGCTACGTCGACCGCGAGGTCTGGACGAAGGCCGGGGAGGCCGGGCTGCTCTGCACTTCGATGCCCGAGGCCTACGGCGGCTCGGACGCCGACAAGCTCTATTCGGTGGCGTTGTTCGAGGAGATCGCCCGCCAGGGCTTCACGGGGCTGGGCTTCGGGCTTCACAACGAGATCGTCGCGCCCTACATCCTCTCCTACGGCACGGACGTGCAGAAGGAGAAGTACCTGCCGGCGATGGCCCGCGGCGAGATCGTCGGCGCGATCGCGATGAGCGAACCGGCGGCCGGCTCGGACCTGCAGGGGGTGCGCTCCACGGCGGCCGACATGGGCGACCACTACCTGCTGAACGGATCGAAGACGTTCATCACCAACGGGTGGCACGCGGACCTGGTGATCGTGGTCGCGAAGACGGACCCGAGCGCCGGTGCGAAGGGCACGAGCCTGCTGTTGATCGAGCGCGGCATGCCGGGCTTCGAGAAGGGCAAGCGGCTGAAGAAGGTGGGCATGAAGGCCCAGGACACCTCGGAGCTGTTCTTCGACAACGTCCGGGTGCCGAAGGCGAACCTGCTCGGCGAGGCCAACCGCGGCTTCGTCTACCTGATGCAGGAGCTGCCCTGGGAGCGGTTGCAGATCGCGATCACCGCGGTCGAGGCGTCGCAGGCTGCGATCGATTGGACGGTCGAGTACACGAAGGAGCGCAAGGCCTTCGGCACGACGGTCGCGAGCTTCCAGAACACGCGCTTCACCCTCGCCGAGCTGCAGACGGAGGTGCAGGTGGCGCGGGTCTTCGTGGACCGCTGCATCGACCTGCTGATGCAGAAGAAGCTCGACACGGCGACGGCCTCGATGGCCAAGTACTGGTGCAGCGACCTGCAGTGCAAGGTGATCGACGCCTGCGTGCAGCTGCACGGCGGCTACGGCTACATGTGGGAGTACCCGATCGCCCGCGCATGGGCCGACGCTCGCGTGCAGCGGATCTACGGCGGCACCAACGAGATCATGAAGGAAGTGATCACGCGGTCGATGGGCCTCGGCGGCCGCTGAGCGTCCAGGACGTTTCCGCGGAAACGTCGGTGTGCGGCGCCAGGCCGCCGCGCCGGCCGTGCAACGCGCCCGGCGGAGCGTCGCACGCCGAGGGCACACAGGACAACGGCCGCCCGAGGGCGGCCGTCGCGCTTCACGGCGCCGTCCGCGCGCTGCGGACGGGCTCGCGCTCGATCACTTCTTCTCGGGCGGCACCGGCAGGTAGTCGGTCACCTTCGTCCAGCGGCCGTTGGTGATCTGGGCCATCCGGCTCTGGTCGTTGCCGAGGCGGAAGTTCGGCTTGAACTTCATCGGGGGCGAACCGAACATGTCCGCCGGGAACGCGGTCGAGTCGGCCGCCTTCACGAACGAATCGGCCGAGAGGGTCGGTCCGGCCGCGCGCACGGCGAGCGCGAACATGTCGACGATCGAGTAGCCGTACGCCGAGAAGACGGTCGGGTCCTCGCTGAACTTCGTCTTGTACTTGTTCGCCCAGAAGCGGACCTTCTCGTCGGCGTCGTCGAGGTACGGGTTCGCGGCGGTGTGCATGCCGTACAGCCCGTCCATCGCCTTGCCGCCGAGCTTGTGGATGAGGTCGGTGTAGAGCGCGCTGGAGCCGAAGAAGACCGGCGAGAAGCCGGTCTTGCGGGACTCGCCGATCGTGCCGATGGTCTCGCGGATGATCGTGCCCATGACGACCAGGTCGCAGTTGGCGGACTTCATCCGCGCGACCTGCGACGAGAAGTCGGTCGAGCCGCGCTTGAACGAGGTCTTCTCGGCGAAGTCCATGTTCATCGACTTGAGCGCCCACTCGGCGCCGCGCAGCACCTCCAGGCCGAACTCGTCGTCCTGGTAGATGATGCAGGGCTTGGAGAACTTCTGGCGCTTGGCGAGCTCGGGCAGGCCGGCGCGCATCTGGTCGTAATACGTCGCCGCGAACGAGAACTTCATCTTGTGGTACGGCTCGTACATCTCGCGGGCGGCGGTGATCGGCAGCCAGTTGATGACGTTCTTCTCGAACTGGATCGGCATCGCCGCGTTGTTGTGCGCGGTGCCCATGTGGCCGAGGACGGCGAAGACCTTGTCCTGGTTGACCAGCTTCTGCGCCGACAGCACCGCCTTGCGCGGGTCGTAGGCGTTGTCCTCGACGATCAGCTTGATCTTGCGGCCGTTGATGCCGCCCTGCTCGTTGATCTCCTCGACGCGCAGCTGCATGCCGTTGCGGGCCTGCTTGCCGAATGCGGCGATCGGGCCGGACAGGTCCTGGATCGTGCCGACGACGATCTCGCCCTTGCTGACGCCCTGCTGGGCGTGCGCGAGGCCGGCCGACATCGCGACGATGCCCAGTGCCAGCGAGGTCCTTCGCATCAGGTTCATGAACAGTCTCCTTCGTGTGATGCGGCGAAGGCGAGGCCCGTGCCGCGGGGTCGAACCATCATCGTGTCGCCACCGGGATCACTCCCGGTACATGCCCTCGATCATCTCGGCGTATTTCTTCTGGACGAGTGCGCGCTTGAGCTTCATCGTCGGCGTGAGCTCCTCGTCCTCGGCGGTCAGCTGCTGCTCGATCAGCCGGAACTTCTTGACCTGCTCGACGCGCGCGAACTTCTTGTTCACCGACTCGATCTCGCGCCAGATCAGGTCCTGGACCTCCTTGGCGCGCGTGAGGCTCGCGTAGTTCGTGAACGGTACGTCATGGTCCTGCGCGAACTTCTCGACGTTCTCCTGGTCGATCATCACCAGCGCGGTGAGATACGCGCGCTTGTCGCCGATGACGACCGCGTCGGTCACGTACGGGGAGAACTTGAGCTCGTTCTCCCACTCGCTCGGGGTCACGTTCTTGCCGCCGGCCGTGATGATGATGTCCTTCATCCGGTCGGTGATGTAGAAGTAGCCGTCCTCGTCGACGCGGCCGACGTCGCCGGTATGCAGCCAGCCCTCGGCGTCGATCGCCTCGCGCGTCTTCTCGGGCTGGTTCAGGTAGCCGAGGATCACGTTCGGGCCGCGCAGCAGGATCTCGTTCGTGACCTCGGCGATCCTCATCTCGATGCCCGGGCCGGGCACGCCGACGCTCCCCGGGCGCACCCCCATGCGTGGGCTGACCGTGCCGCCGCCGCAGGTCTCGGTCATGCCCCAGCCCTCGCGCAGCGGTACGCCGAGCGACTGGTACCAGCGGATCAGGTCGGCCGAGATCGGCGCGGCGCCGGTCAGGCCGAGGCGAACGCGGCTCATGCCGGTCATGCGTCGCACGTTGTCGAGCACCGCGAAGTTCGCGATCGCCGACTGCAGCCGCAGCAGCCCGCCGGGCTCGCCACCGGCCGCGCGCGCCTTGGCGACGCGCTCGCCGACGCCGAGCGCCCACCTGTAGGCGAGCTGCTGGACCTTGCCCGCCTCGGAGAGCGTGATCATCACCTGCGAGTAGATCTTCTCCCACACCCGCGGCACCGCGAAGAACACGTGCGGCTGGATCTCGCGGACGTTCTCGAAGACCGTCTCGGGGTTCTCGACGAAGTTGACCACCTCGCCGCGCATCAGCGGCACGTAGCCCCCGATCATGCGCTCGGCGATGTGGCACATCGGCAGGAACGCGACGCGCTCGCCGCCGCGCGGCATGCCCTCGAAGAGGCTGGTCGACAGGCCCGACAGCACCGCGCACAGGTTCGCGTGGGTGATCATCGCGCCCTTGGGCTTGCCGGTCGTGCCGGAGGTGTAGACGAGGATCGCGACGTCCGAGGGCGCGCGCGAGCCGCGGCGCCGCTCGATCGTGTCGGGCCGCTCCTTGAGCTCCAGACGGCCGAGCTCGCGCAGCGTGTCCAGGCCGATCACCTGCGGGTCGTCGAGGGCGGCGAGCCCCTCCATGTCGAACACGATCGCCTTGCGGATCGCGGGCAGCGCGTCGCGGACGTCGAGGAACTTGTCGAGCTGCTCGTCGTTCTCGACGAACAGGTAGACCGAACGCGAGTCGCTGCACAGGTACTGCAGCTGGGCGGCCGAGTCGGTCGGATAGACGCCGTTGCACACGCCGCCGGCCGACAGCGTGCCGAGGTCGGTCCAGCTCCACTCGCGGCGGGTGTTCGACAGCACCGAGACGACCTCGCCCGGCTCGAAGCCGAGGCGGATCAGGCCGGCGCCGATCTCCGCGGCGATCGTCGACACCTCGCGCCAGCTGTAGGCGCGCCAGATGCCGAGGTCCTTCTGGCGCATCATCGGCGCGTCGCCCATCTCGGCCGCGCGCTGCGCGAAGAGCTCGGGGATCGTGTTGAACGGCACCGCCTCCGGCTGCCAGCCGAACTGCGAGCCGTGGACGATGCGGTGCGGATCGAGGACGGTGCTCATCGCCAGGTCTTCTTCTTCTTCCAGCGACGCTCGCCGCGCGCGCCCTGTTCCTTCATGCCGAGGTAGAACTCCTTGATGTCGTCCTTCTCGCGAAGGGCGGCGCAGGTGTCCTCCATCACGATCCTGCCGTTCTCGAGCACGTAGCCGAAGTCCGCGGCGTTCAGCGCCATGTTGGCGTTCTGCTCGACCAGCAGCATCGAGGTGCCGCGCTCGCGGTTGATCCGGACGATGATCTCGAAGATCTCCTTGGTCAGGCGCGGCGACAGGCCGAGGCTCGGCTCGTCGAGCAGGATCAGGGCGGGGGCGGCCATGATCGCGCGCGAGATCGACAGCATCTGCTGCTGGCCGCCCGAGAGCAGGCCGGCGTCCTGGGTCGCGCGCTCCTTCAGGATCGGGAAGTAGCCGTACACCGTCTCCATGTCGCGGGCGACCTGGTCGCGGTCCTTGCGGGTGTAGGCGCCCATCAGCAGGTTGTCGCGCACCGACAGCAGCGGGAACACCTCGCGCCCCTCCGGCACGTGCGACAGGCCACGCTGCACGACGAGCGCCGGGTCCATCGCGGTGATCGGCTCGCCCTTGAACTCGATCGAGCCGCGGCGCGGGTCGATGATCCCGGAGATCGTCTTGAGGATCGTGGTCTTGCCGGCGCCGTTGGAGCCGAGCACGGTCGCGATCTCGCCGGGCGAGACCTCGAGGCTCACGCCCCGGATCGCCTTGATCGGGCCGTAGGCGCTCTCGACGTTGGCGAGCTTGAGGATCGGCGTGCCGCTCATGCGCGATGCCTCTGGAACGGCTCGGCCCGGCGCAGGAACGACATGTCCTCGGCCGCGCCGAGATAGGCCTCGATGACGCGCGGATCGGACTGCACCTCGCGCGGGGTGCCGATCGCGAGCGGCTCGCCTTGCGCCATGGCGAGCACGCGGTCGGAGGCGCGCGAGACCAGCGACATGTCGTGCTCGACCATCAGCACCGTGATGCCGAGCTCGTGCTTGATGTCCTGGATCCAGAACACCATGTCGTCGGTCTCCTCGACGTTCAGGCCCGAGGAGGGCTCGTCCAGCAGCAGCAGCTTGGGCTTGGTGCACAGCGCGCGGGCCAGCTCGACCACCTTGCGCACGCCGTAGGGCAGGCCGGCGACCAGCGAGTCGCGGTGGTGCTGCAGGTCGAGGAACTCGATGACCCGCTCGGCTTCCTCGCGGGCCTCGGCTTCGGCGCGGCGCGCGGCCGGCGTGAACAGCAGCTCGGTCCAGAAGCCGGTCTTGCGGTGCGCGTGGTGGCCGATCAGCAGGTTCTGCAGCACCGTCGCGTACTCGAACAGCTCGATGTTCTGGAACGTGCGGGCGATACCCATCTCGGCGACGCGATAGGGCGGCACCTCGGACAGCTTCTGGCCCTCGAACTCGATCGAGCCCGCGGTCGGCACGTAGATCCGGCTGATCAGGTTGAAGACGGTGGTCTTGCCGGCGCCGTTCGGGCCGATGATCGTGAAGACCTCGCCGCGCTGGACGTCGAAGCTGACCTTGTTGACCGCCAGCACGCCGCCGAAGCGGACCTGCAGGTCGCGGGCCGAGAGCAGGGGCGTGGCGCTCATTTGAGGCGGTCCGACTTGGTGAAGCTCTTCTGACGCTTGAACATGCCCTTGCGGTAGAACGGGAACAGCTGGAACCAGGTGCGGATCTTCAGCCAGCGGCCGTACAGGCCCATCGGCTCGAACAGCACGAACACCACCAGCACGATGCCGTAGACCACCGCCTGCAGGCCGGCGGCGCCGCCGATCGCCGGCGGCAGCAGGTCCTTGCCGATGGCGATCAGCTGCGGCATCGTGATCAGGAAGATCGCGCCGAGGAAGGCGCCGTGCACGAAGCCGAGACCGCCCACGACGACCAGCAGCAGCAGGTCGACCGACTGGATCAGGCTGAACTGGTCGGGCGACAGGAACTGCATCTTGTGCGCGTAGAGGGCGCCCGCGATGCCGGCCATCGCGGCCGACAGGGCGAACGACAGGCCCTTGTAGTACGCGAGGTTGATGCCCATCGACTGCGCCGAGATCTCGGAGTCGCGGATCGCGACGAACGCGCGTCCGGTGGGCGAGCGCAGCAGGTTCAGCACGCCGATCGTGACCGCGATGCACAGCACGAGGCACAGGTAGTAGAACTCGGTGTCGGACGAGAGCTTCCAGCCGAAGACGTTGGGCGCCTTCACGTGGATGCCGGCGTTGCCGCCGGTCACGCTCTCCCAGCGCGCGAACACCTCCTCGACGATGAAGCCGAAGGCGAGCGTCGCGACACCGAGATAGATGCCCTTGACGCGCAGCGCCGGCCCCCCGACCACGACGCCCACGCCCGCCGACAGCAGCGTCGCCACGACCAGCGCGATCGGGAAGGGTACGCCGAGGTTGGTCAGGTAGGCCTGCGTGTAGGCTCCGACGCCGAGGAAGGCCGCGTGGCCGATCGAGACCTGGCCCGTGAAGCCGGCGAGCAGCATCAGCCCGAGGCCGACGATCGAGTAGATCAGCACGAACGAGAGCTGCGCGAGCCAGTACTCGGCGATCACCCAGGGCGCGACGATCAGCGCGGCGATCAGCAGCCCGTACCAGAGCCGGTGGCCCTCGTGCTTGAAGAGGACGATGTCCTGGTCGTAGGACGTCTTGAAGAGGAAGCGCATCGGGGGGCCTAGACCTTCTTGCGCAGCTTCTCGCCGAACAGGCCGTTCGGCTTGAACCAGAGCATCGCCAGCACGACGATGTAGGGCGCGATGTCCTTGAAGCCGGTGGGCAGGTAGAAGCCCGCGAGCGACTCGACGACGCCGATGATCAGCCCGCCGACGATCGCGCCGGGCAGGCTGCCGAAGCCGCCGACGACCGCGGCGGGGAAGGCCTTCAGGCCGATGAAGCCCATGTTCACGTGGACGAACGTGATCGGCGCCAGCAGCAGGCCGGCGACCGCGGCGACCGCCGCGGCGAGCGCCCAGACGAGGCCGTTCAGCCGGCGCACCGGGATCCCCATGTAGTAGGCGGCGAGCTGGTTCTGCGAGGAGGCCTGCATCGCGATGCCGACCGTCGAGTAGCGGAAGGCGGCGTACAGCAGCGCGCAGAGCACCGCGGTCGCAGCGATCACGACCACCTGCTCGACCGACACCACCAGGCCGCCGGCGTCCAGCACGACGTCCTTGTAGGGAACCGGCAGCGTGTGCGTCTCGGTGCCGATGCCCGGCACCATCGTGACGAGCCCGCGGACGATGTAGCCGATGCCGATCGTCAGCATCACGATGGTGAACTGTGGCTGGCCGAGGATCGGCCGGATCACGAGCCGCTCGACGACGAGGCCGAACAGGCCCATCGCCGCGATCGAGGCGATGACCGCGATCCAGAACGGGAAGCCGAGCATCGTCATGGCGACCAGACCGCCGAAGGCGCCCAGCATCATCAGGTCGCCCTGCACGAAGCTGACGGTCTCCGTCGCCTTGTAGATCAGCACGAATCCCAGCGCGATGAGGCCGTAGATGCAGCCCTGCGCGACCCCGCTGATGACCAGTTGGAGGAACTGCACGTTCGTCTCTTGTAAGGTCGGCTTCGTCCCCGGGCGCGTAATCTAGCACGCCGGTTCCGATTCTCGGCAAGCACGCCGGGACTTCGTGGTGCAGGCCGTGCGCCCCGTGATGCGCGGCGAGACGCGTCCACGGGTCAGGCGGCGCGCGGCACGGTGGTGCCGAGCGGCTCGAACGCCTGGGGCGAGCGCTGCACGCGGCGCCTGAGCAGCTTGAA
>VYMG01000258.1_pt1 | contig 15129 bp, 13 predicted proteins | sample 5115261 | NCBI WGS metagenome assembly VYMG01 (sample SAMN12291781, study PRJNA351875) | freshwater metagenome | isolation source: freshwater lake | place: USA: Michigan, Wintergreen Lake | collected 2013-08-08 | reverse complement strand
CCCCACAAACAACCCACCCCCAAACAAAAAAGCCGCAGACTCATCGTCTACGGCTTTGGACATGAAGTGGAGCGGAAGAGAATCGAACTCTCGACCTCGTCATTGCGAACGACGCGCTCTACCAGCTGAGCTACCGCCCCATGCGAGCAATATGCACTTGTCGCCACAGCCTTGCGGCGTGGGTGGAGAGTATAGACGGCGTGCGGGCGAGAGTCACGGGGCTGCAGCGGCCGCGGCAACCAGCGTGCCTAAACGCGGCGGGCCCAGCAGATTGCGGCACATGCCGCAGGCGTCACGCCAGGGGCGTTGCCAGCACGAAATCACGGGCCGCCATCACCGCCTGCTGGGTCAAGGCGTGGTCGCCATCGTCCAGCGTCAGCGTCACGTCGGCCCCGCGCTCCTGCAGCGACAGCGCGAGCCCCTGCGCATCCCGCGCGGGCGTAATCGGATCGTTGCGACCACTGGCCAGCAGCACCCGCGCGTGCGACAAGTCAGCCTCTGGCGCCGGATACTCACGCGTCCGAAAGACGCTCATGGCCCGCAGCAGCACCGCATGCCGCAGAGCCTGCGGCCGCAGATACATCATCGCCGCGGCGATGTTCGCGCCATTGCTATACCCCACCGCGACCAGCGACGCCGGATCAATCGCATACTGCTTCTGTGCCGCATCCAGCCAATCCGCCAACGCCTGCGCCCGCGCGATCATGTCGGGCGTGTCAAACACGCCTTCACCCAGCCGCCGAAAGAACCGCGGCATCGGCCCCTCCATCACATTCCCACGCACCGCCAGCACATTCGCCCCCGCATCAAGCATGCGCCCGAGCTTCACCAAACTGTGCTCATCGCCACCCGTGCCATGCAGCAGCAGCAATGTGCGTTGCCCAGCCACCGCCGCCGCGTTGGTGCCATCGCCCGCGATAAACAGATGATGATGCGTCGCCAAAGTCATCCATCTCAGATGCCCGCCCGTTCATCGCGTCACACCGCGCACGGCCCCGCGTCGTACGCTGCAGGCATGGCGGGGCAGCAACGAACGCTGGCCTTCTGGCAACGCACGCGACGCCTCGCGCTGGCGTACTGCCTCGCGGCCGCGCTGCTGTGGCTTTTCACCACGCTCACGCTCGCCTCGGCGCCGCTGGGCACGCAGTGGCGCATCACACTCACGGCCGGCGCGCTGGTCGTGCAGCACAGCCCGCACAGCCGCGTCCACGGCGCACCGGCCAGCCTCGCATGGAGCCCGCAGCGCCCCCTCCTCTCCCCCCTCTTCTCCCGCACGAAGGCCGGCATGTTCTCCTCCGTCATCGTCTCCACCAGCCTCTGGCTCCCGCTCTGGCCATTGCCGGCCGCATGCGGCCTGATCGCCCTCTACGCCCGCCGCCGCACGCGGCACCTCTCCACAATGCACTGCCCCCACTGCGGCTACGACACCCGCGGCTTGGCGGCGGGAGCGTGCTGCCCCGAGTGCGGCACGGCTTGCAGCGTGTGATATGCTGATCGCATGGCGGGGACACGCAAACACATCGCTCGCTGGCGGCGCACACGGCACGTTGCACTCATGCTCTGCGTGCAAAGCGTGCTCGTGTGGATCGCGTGCTGTGGCGTGACGCTGACGGCGCTGCCAGGGCGAGACGCGGGCATTGAAGTGGACCGTGGCAGCGTGACCTTCCGCCGTGTGCCCGATCTTGTGCCCAATCAGCGCGGCGGTTTGCCGTACGACTTTGTGCTGACCGGCGCGATGCAGTGGCAGCGGCCGCGCTGGCTGCCGGCGTGGATCCGGCCGTATCGATTGGTGCCCGCGTCGCCCTTGAGAGCCTGGCAACTGACTTTGCCGTTGTGGCCAGTTCCGGTTGCATTCGCCGGTGTTGCGTGGAACGCGGGGCGAAGGATCAAACGCCTGCAACATCATGGGTGTGCCAAGTGCGGCTACGACACGCGCGGGTTGGCGGCGGGTGCGTGTTGCCCCGAGTGCGGCGCGGTCCAAGCGGCGTGATGTCTTGGCCTCTCGGGGATGGAGGTGCCGGAGGAAGGGGCGAAGCCCATTCCTCTGGCATGAGGGACGCACGCATCGGGTGGGGCGGCGTCGCGCGGGGCCCTCGCTGGCGCTCGGGTTCGTTGTCTTTGGACGAATGCCGAATCACGAATGCCGAATGCCGGTCTTCCTGGCGCGTGCATCGATCAACGCAGCGCGACGAGCGATCAACGTGACGCGTTGATCGCTGCGCGGGTGGCGTTGATCGGTCGTTGTGCGGGCGTGATCGGTCATTGCTGCGCGGTGAGGGCACTTCGCGCGGCGAAATGGCATGCATTTCGGGGCACGCAGGCATGTGCGCTCAAGCGGTGGGCGGCGCGGGGCGATTGGTAGGAGCAGTCAGAGCAACACGTTCACGCGAGGTGGTGTATGGCGATTGTGCCCGGCGGTGTGCAGGACTTGATTGATTGGGCCCAGCTGCGTGCGCAGACGTGGGAGCAGGCGGGCGCGGCTGCGCTGGGGCTGACGGAACAGCAACTGGCGGCGGTGCTGGAAGCAGCGGCGGTCATCAAGCAGCGATACATGGAAAAACTGGCGGCGGAGGAAGCGTTGCGCGGGGCACAGGCGCTGCAGGATGAGGCCGAGGCCGATGCGCGGCGCGTGCTGGCGCGGGCCATTGCATCCATCAAGGCCTTTGCGCAGGAGCAGGCCGAGCCGCGTGAGGTGCTTGTGGCGGCGGGGCTGCCGGTGCCGCAGTCGCGCGGCCCGCTCGCGCCGCCCGGAGTTCCGCGCGTGCTGGGCATCGCGATCGAGCCTGCGAGTGGACAGATCGAACTTGCGTGGGGCTGCACGCATCCGCGCGGCAGCAGCGGCGTGACGTATGTCGTGCGCCGCAGCCTGGACGATGGCGCGACGTGGAACGTGGTGGCCATCACCGGCGACAAATCCACGCGCGACACGCCACTGCCCGCAGGCACCACCAGCGTGCAATACACCGTGCAGGCCCAGCGCGGCAAAGTGAGCAGCGCAGTCTCGCCGATCTTCACCGCGCAGGTCAGCGCGGAGCCACGCCCACGCGAACTGCGGGCGGCGGCGTGAAGACAAGTTCAACACAGAGAGCACAGAGCACACAGAGACGGGAAGGGGTCCAAGACACTCAAGCAGTGGGCACACTGCACGAGCCCAACCCTGTCCTCTCTCTGTGCCCTCTGTGCTCTCTGTGTTGAACCTGCCTTTCCGCGCCTGCAACAACGGGTCTACAGTCGCCGCAACCCCTTTCGGAGTCTTCTGGCGTGATCAATCTGCTTGATATTCTGTCGCCCGCGTGTGTGAAGGTGCCTCTGGCTGCGACCACGAAGCGTGGCGTGATTGAGGAACTGGTCGACATGCTCGCGTCGGCGGGCAAGGTGAGTGATGCGCAGGCCCTCAAGGATGCGGTGTGGACGCGCGAGCAGACGCGCACGACCGGCATTGGGCTGGGGCTGGCGATTCCGCACGGCAAGTGTGCGGGCATGAGCGGTCTGGCCATGGCGATCGGCAAGCCCAGCGAGCCGATGAACTTTGAGTCCATCGACGGCCAGCCCGTGAAGCTGATTGTGCTGCTCGCGAGCCCGCCCGACAAGCAGAGCGACCACATTCAGGCTCTGGCACGCATCAGCCGCCTGATGAACATGGAAGAGTTCCGCAACAAGGCGTACGCGACCACCAGCGGCGCGGAGCTGTTTGAGCTGTTCCGGGCGCAGGAGAAGTGAGGGGGCGGAGAACAGAGAGCGGAGAACGGAGAACAGTAAACGGAGCATTGGCGACAGAGCCGGGGCTCCGTTTTTTCGTGCGCGTGGCTATCGTCCGTAGAGCGGCCCCCGCCGCGCTTCGTTCTCCGCTCTCTGTTCTCTGCTCTCTGTTCTCCGTTCCCCGCCATGCCCCCCACTGCTGCTGACATTTTCTCGCCGCTGCCGATGATCGAAGCGTTTTTGGAGCAGTGGCTCGCGGGGCTGCCGGCGGACCGGCCTGTTGCTCTGCGTGCGGCGATGCAGTACGCCGCGCTGGGGGCGGGCAAGCGGCTGCGGCCGGTGCTGGCGTGGCATGCGTGCGTCGCGGCGGGTGGACGCGGTGAGGATTCGCTCGTGGGCGGGTGCGCGGTGGAACTGGTGCATGCGTTTAGCCTGGTGCATGATGATTTGCCCGCGCTGGACAATGACGACATGCGCCGCGGCAAGCCCACGCTGCACAGGCACGCGGGTGAGGCCATGGCGATCCTCGCGGGCGATCAGTTGCTGACGGATGCGTTTCTGCTGGTGGCGGGTGATGTGAGAGTGAGCGACAGCGCGACGCGTGTGCGGCTGCTGCATGAACTGGCGTGGGCGACCAGCGGCATGATCAGCGGGCAGGTGTATGACACGCTGGGCGGCACGCCTGAGCAACTGCATGCGCTGGAGCGCGTGCGGATTGTGCATCGCAATAAGACCGGAGCGCTGATTCGTGCGGCGTGCCGGATGGGAGCGATGGCGGCGGGTGCTAATGAGCAAACGCTGGCGGCGCTGACGGCGTATGGCGATGCGATGGGGCTGATGTTTCAGGCGGTGGATGATTTGATCGACGTGACGCAATCAAGCGAAGTCGCGGGCAAACGCACGGGCAAAGATGCGGAGGCGGGAAAGCTCACGTATCCCAGCGTGCTGGGCGTGCAAGGCACGCGCGAGGCCGTGCGGCAGTTGCACGAAGCGGCGAACGCCGCGCTGGTGCCGCTGGGTGAGAAGGCCGCGATGCTGCGAGTTGCGGCGGCGGTGATGGCAGAGCGAGAGAAGTGAACCAAGACAGAAGTGCCAGGGTGCGGAGTACGGAGTGCAGGGACGCCGCTGGCGGCTGGACGATGTTTGCGCAGTGACCGCGCGAGCTTCCTTCCGCTCCTACGCACTCGGGCACTTTGCACTCAGGCACTTCTTCCTTTGTTACTTCCTCACCGAATCGCATGCTGCAGCGCGAGCAAGCTGTAGCTGGTGATGAGGACGGGGTCACCTTCCATCCAGCGGTCGTCGACCGGGCGGAAGCTGCCGTCTTCGGCTTGGAGTTCGGCGAGGCGGTTGATGAGGTCGCGTTGCCAGTTGCGGGGTGTGATGGTGCCTTCGCTTTCGCGGACGGGCAGGATGGCCTCACCGGTGGCGTGGTTGGCGCGGCCGAAGACCATGAGGTAGTAGTAGAAGCCGTCGGTGCCCATGCCGGGGTTCTCGGCGAGGGTGTAGTTGTTGGTGATCCACTTGCGCGCGGCCAGGACGCGCGGGTCATCGAGCTTGAGGCCGGCGTAGGCGTAGCTCTTGAAGCCCGAGTAGGTCATGGTGCCGTAGGCGCGGAGTTTGCTGACGCCCTTCCACGCGGAAACGGGCGTGAGTTTGATGTCGCCCACGCCGTCGAGGTCGTTGCTGAAGGCCTTGGCAAGGGCGAGGCGGAGTTCGGTGCCGTTGGTGGTGCCAGCGCGGACTTCGAAGTTGTTGACGCTCACGCCGTCGCCGGTGGGGCCCAGCACGACCATGAACTCGGTCTTGGCGAATGCGGCATCGGCGCTGGCGCTGATGGCTTCCTGCACGCGCTTGATGATCTCATCGCGCTTCAGCGCGACGGGCTTGCCGTCGGCGCCCTTCTGCTTGAGCGTGACGGCGGCGGCAAGGCCCGGAGGACCGGAGAGGCTCTCGGCGATTTCACCGGCGAAGCTCTGGCCCTGGCCGATCGTGTCTCGATTCACGGCGGTGGCGTAGATGAAGCCGCCTTGGGTGCTGCCGTCGGCGTAGGGCATGTCGTTAACGGGCTTGCCGTTCACTTCTTCGAGCATCTGGCAGCGCTGGAGGAAGACCATGGCGCGTTCGAAGAAGGGATCGTCGGTGGGGACGCCGCTGGCGACCATGGCTTCGATGGCGAAGCTGAGGTTGCTGAGATCGGGGCGGCCGCGATTGCCGTAACCGACGCCGCCGTAATAGGCGTGGTTGCGATCGACCTTCTGGGCGGATTCGGCGAGGCCGTCGTACTCGATGGCGCCTTCGCCGTATTGCAGGGCGCGGATGAAGTCCTGGGCCTTGCGGATGTGCTCGGCGAGTTCGGGAGTGCGCGGCAGGCGGGCGAGTGCGCTCAGGGTGATGGCGGTGTTGTAGCTGGGGAGGGCTTTGTCGTAGATGCCGCCGTCGGCCTGCTGCAGGTTGAGGAGGAACTTGGTGCCAGCGGCGATGGATTCGTCGGTTGCGTCGATGCCGGGCTGCATGAGCATGCCCCACATGGCGAGTGCGGAGATGGCGGGGAAGGTGGGGCCTTGGGGGTTGATGCGCCAGCCGCCCTTTTCCTTATCTTGCTGGGTGCGGAGGTAGGCGATGGCCTTCTTGGCCATCTCGTCGGCTTTGGCGCGTTCGGTGTCGCTCAGCGGTGCGGCACCGGCGACGGCGGCGTCGACCATTGCCTGCTTTTCAGCAACTTGACGCTCGATCTTGTCTTTGCCTGAGAGATCAGGCTGGGCGAGGGCGGAACCGGCGGTGAGCAGCAATGTGGCGGTAATGGTGCGCATGGGAGAAGCGTACCCGGCCAGTGGCGCGAAAAGGGAAGTTGGGGTACCCGGCGGGGGGTGCCCGGTGGGACGCCGGGCCTGCGCGGCGGACATTGCCCATCGGGCATGGGTCAGCGCAGGCCGTATTCCTTGAGTTTGCGGTAGAGCGTGCGTTCGCCGATACCCAGGAGCTTGGCGGCGTGTTCGCGATTGCCTGCGGTCAGGCGCAGGGTTTCGCGAATGGCGCGCTTCTCGATCTGCTCGAGCGTGGTGCCGGCGAGTGCGCCGCCTGCGGCGTCGGTGGTTGCCATCGTTTCGCTGACATCATCGGCATCGCTGCGGATGTCGTCGGGGATGTGGCGGGTGTCGATGGCGGGCTGTGCGCCTTTGGGGCGATCTTCGCTCAGGCAACTGACGACCATGTTCTGCACGACGTTGAGCAGTTGGCGCACGTTGCCGGGCCAGGCGTAGGCGGTCAGACGCATCATCGAGGCGTCGGTGATGGTCGGGACGGTGACATTCTTTGGATCGAGGGCGAGTTCTTCGGCGAAGCGGTCGACGGCGTGGCTGACGAGGGCGGGGATGTCTTCGCGACGCTGGCGCAGCGGCGGCAGGTGAATTGCGCTGCCGTTGATGCGGAAGTAGAGGTCTTCGCGGAAGGTACCTTGCTTGACCATCTCCTTGAGGTCGCGATTGGTTGCGCTGACGAAGCGGACATCGACGTTCTTGGCTTCGTTGCTGCCCAGGCGGATGACTTCACCGCTTTCGAGGACGCGCAGGAGTTTGGCCTGCATGGTCATCGGCATGTCGCCGATTTCATCGAGGAAGACGGTGCCGCCGTGGGCGTATTCGAAGACGCCCGCGCGATCTTTGTCGGCGCCGGTGAAGGCTCCGCGGACGTGGCCGAAGAGTTGGTCTTCGAGGAGGCTTTCGCTCTGGCCGGCGCAGTTGAAGGTGACGTAACGGTTCGCGCTGCGGCGGCTGTTGCGGTGAATGGCAGCGGCGATGACTTCCTTGCCTGTGCCGCTTTCGCCTGTAACCAGCACGGGAATGTTGCTGGGGGCGATCATCTTCACTTGGCGCAGAATGCGGCGCATGGGCTCGCTGCTGGCGACGATGCCCTCGAAGCCAGCGAGTTCGATCTGCTCCTGCACTTTGGCGTTGAGCGATGCGTTCTGGTGGCGCAGCAGGACGGTCTCGGCGGCGCGGTTGACGAGGTTGCGGAAGATGTCGAGGTCGAGGGGCTTTTGGATGAAGTCGTAGACGCCGAGTTTGAAGGCATCGCGCGTGGTGGGCACGTCGCCGTGGGCGGTGACCATGATGGTGGCGCTACTGGGCTGGAGTTTGCGGGCTGCTTCGAGCACGCGCATGCCGGCGTCGCCGCCATCGGCACTGACGGGGGCGACGTCGATGCCTTGGGACTTGGGATCAAACTTCGCGCTGGCGGGCATGCGCAGGTCGGAGATGATGATGTCGAAGGCGCCGAGGCGGAGTTCTTCCATGGCGTGGGGGACATCTTCGACGACGGTGCAGACGTGGCCGTACTTCTTGAGGGCTTCGGCCATGACGTCGGCGTGGTCGACTTCGTCCTCGACGATGAGGATTTGGGCTGGGGGTGGGGCGGCGGACGGGGCCGAAGTGGACGGGGCTGGCGAGCGAGGCGCGTCGGGCATGTGTAACTTTAGATGCCGAGCGGGCGGCGATGGCGCAAGGGACGGGGTACACCTAGAATGGCCCCGCACAATGACACTTAAGCAAGATCAACTGGCTTCGACGATTGAACGCGCCTTGCGCGAGCGATTTTCCCGAGGATTTCATGACCCACGGATCAGCGGGCTGATCACCATCACCACGGTGAAGGTGACGCAGGACCTGAAGTTCGCCGATGTGGGCGTGAGCGTGCTGCCTGCGGAGAAGCAGGCCCTGACGCTGCACGGCCTTGAGGCTGCTGCGCGACACATCCGGCGGGAGATCATGGACAACGTCGCGAGCAGGACGATGCCTGATCTTCGCTTTGTTGAAGACAACAGCCTGAAGAAGCAGGCGGGCATCATGGGGGCGCTTGAGAAGATCAAGACCGAGGACACGAGCAAGCCGAGCTGGGGTCAGAGTGAGGGGGGCAAGAGCGAGGGGGATGACCAGAAGGGGACGCAGGCGTGAGCATGGGAGACCCCAAAAAGCTGGCCGCGCTGCTGAAGAAGCTTCGCGCGGCGTATGGGCCCAAGGCCAAGGACACGGCATTTGATCCGATCGCCGCGTTGACACCAGCGGAGGTGTTTGAGCCGCGTGCGCACGAGGTGCCCAGCAGCGGGCTGGCGGTGCAGCAATTGGTGTACTCGCTGCTGCTGTGGGAGGCTTCGTCGACGCAGGCACGGAGCGGACTGAAGCGAGTGCGCGAAGAACTGGTGGACCTGAACGAACTGCGTGTGTGCGCGATTGATGACCTGGCGCATGTGCTGGGGGATCGCTACCCGCTGGCTCGCGAACGGGCGATGCGCATTCGCAGCGTGTTCGCGGACATCGTGGCGCATTTTCACGGCCCCACTCTTGATCCGGTGCTGGCGATGCCGAAACGCGAGAGCCGGCAGTTTCTTGAAGGACTGCACGGCATGCCATGGTTTGCGGCGCAGCGTGTATCGCTACTTGCGATGGGCACGCATGCGTTGCCGGTTGATGATCGGCTGCTGGCACTGCTGATAGAGTCGAAGGTGGTGGGCGCTGAGACGGATTGCCACCATGCCGCAAGTTGGCTGGAGCACAACGTACCTGCGGATGACGGCCCGATGACGGCGATGCTGCTGCAGGCATGGTCGGACGCGGAGGGACAGACGCCAGCGCGGCCCGCGCCGTCGGAACTGGTGACGGAACTGGCGAATGCGCGCGTTGTGACCGCCAAGAAACCTGTCAAGAGCAAAGCCGGGAAGGGCGATGGGGCGAAGACCAGGAAAAAGTCACCAAAATCCACGGGGTCGTGAACGGGCTGGGGCATGCAAGCGAAGAGGAATGGAATGGAAGCCAAGTCACACGCGTCGCGGAAGGTGAGTGCTGAGAAGTGTCGCACGAGCGCTTTGCGAGCAGTGAGCCGGATGCTGCTCGTGACGAGCGCGAGCGTGGGACTGGTGGGGATGATCGCTGGCTGTGCGGGCAGCGCGAGTCGGTCGCGGGCGGGCGTGTCGCCCGAAAGTGCGCAGACTGAAGGCGTGCAGGCGGTGGATGCACGCGCGCGACTTGCGGAACTGGCGGCGAAGCAGGTGAGTTCGCCAGATGGCGGTGCGAAGCAGGTTTGGCGCGAGCTTCCCGGGCTGGATGCAGCATCGATGGAGGACGCTGAAGGCACCGATGATGCACGACGACTTGTATCTCTTGCGACGCTTGTCACTGGTGCGCCGGCACGCACGGATGTGATGCAGAACCGGGTGATCGAGCCAAGCGACCTTGTTGAGTCACAGCGGCTTTTTGTGCGCGGCAAGTCACTGCTGCTTGCGGGAGAGACCGGCCAGGCCCTGCAGGCATTGGAGACGGCGCTGCGGCTGGATCCGGCATCGCACGAGTTGCTGTGTGAAGTCGGCGAAGTGCAACTGCGAGCCGGACGGCGGCTGCAAGGGGTCGCGACGCTGCGCAAGGCTGCCACGATGGGCACGCTGCCCGCACGTGCGGCGTGGCTGCTTGGTCGTGAAGAGATGCGTCAGGGGGATGCGGCGGCAGCGCTGGCGCTGCTGCTGGGAGCGCATCGTGATATGAACGCGAATGGCTCGCCCGTGCTGGCGGCGGCGGTTGACGCGGAGTTGGGGCGTGCGCTGCTTGCGAGCGGACATCTGGCGGCTGCGAACGAGTCGCTGGCTCGATCGCTCGCGGCACCGGTGCAGCAGTTCGCTGTGACGGTGGACACGCGTGACTTTGGTGAGGTGATGCGCGATCGACCGGCTCTGACGATGCTTCGAGGTGACATCGCCTCGCGCGTGGGGGATGATGAGGGGGCGATTGAGGCGTACACACAAGCCGCAAACATGCCGGGGCTTGATCCCGCGACGCCATTCACGAAACTGCTGGCCACGCATCTGCGCGGCGGTCGCAGCGCAGATGCAGCGATCGTGCTTCTGCGTCACATCGACACGCGGCGAGGTGTTGTTGATCCTTCTCTGGAAGGTGCAGCGACACTGCTGGCGCAGCGGACCCAGGTCGCGTCGCTGCTTGTGGACGCGCTGACGCAAGCACCCGACAGGCAGCGCCCGGCGAGCGTTCACCATCGACTTGCCCGCCTCGCGGCGGGGGCGGCTGGTGACGACACGACCGCAAGAGCCATTCTGCAGCGAACACTCACGCAGACCGGCATGGATGTGACGACTGCAGCGACACTGCTTGACACGTTTCCGAAAGGCGACAGTGCAAAGCGGCTTGCCGCCGTTCGGACGCTGGTGGAGCAGGATCCGCTCGCGAGTGATGCGGTCGCTGAAGCGCTGCTTGAGTCGGGCCGTGACGTGGCGGCGACACTGTCGCAGGCTGGCGAGGCTCGTGATGCGGCGAGCAGACTGGTCCTGAGTGCGGCGATGCGACGTCTTGGGCGAGTGCGCGATGCACAGCTCGCGCTGCAGAACATATCGCAGAGCGAGTTGCCCGTGCAGATGCAACTGGGCCTTGCGGTTTCGCAGGCCGCGAACGCAGCAGCGGCCGGAACGCCTGAGATCGCAGCGAACATCGCAGACGGCCTTGCGGCGCGGCAGTCTGAGGCGGCGAGCGCCGTTGAGATTCGGGCATTGGTCCTGTGTCTGGTGCAGGCTGGACGCGTGAGTGACGCTCGCGCGGCTTTGGAACGGCTGACGGCTGGAAGCGTTCCGGGCGTGACGGTGGATGACTACCTGCTCGCGGCGGATCTGGCGGTGCGTGAGAACGCCGTTGCGACGGTCGCGCCGCTGCTGATCAAGGCGCGGACACTGGATGCGACGGACGAACGCGTGCACGAGGCGTTTGCGGCTCTGTACAGCGCGACGGGGCCATCACCCAACGAACAACTGCTGGGTGAGGCGATGCGCGAACTGCGGGCGGCGGTGCCGGGCAGTCATCTGCTGCGGTTGATCATCGCACAGGATCAGGCGCAGCGCGGGCTGTGGCGGCAGGCGATTCCCAATCTCCAAGCGCTGGTGAATGAACGCGGACAACCAACCGAAGCGCTTGACTCACTGATTCGCGTGTGGGAGCGCAACGGCGACGAGACGACACGCGCGGAAGCGGAAGCGCTGGTGCGGGCGCGTCTGGCGAGCCGACCTGAATCGACGCCGTGGACACTTGCGCTTTCGCGTCTGCTGCTGCGGGCTGAGCGTGCGCAGGAAGCGGATGAACTGCTTGCTCGCGCAGCGGAGTCTCTTCAGAGCGATGTTCTGCTGCGGCAACGTGAGTTCGTGCTCCGCGAGGGACTGAAGCAGCCCGAACAAGCCGACTTGATGGTGAAACAGCGACTCGCGCTTGCTCCGCCGACACTTGCCAACAGGTTGGAAGCGGCACAGATCGCGATGCGACAGGGGAAGTCGGCGGAGGCGCTGCGCGATCTGAGTGAAGCGGCGAGTCTGGCTGGGACGATGCAGGCGGCGCAGGCACGGGCGGTGGTGTCGCTGGTGACCTCGCTCAAGCCGGAGGCGCTGCACGAACTGACGCAGCGTGAGAGCGAAGGGCTGCTGATACTGATGGATGCGTCCCGTGCGTTGCAGCGGTTTGCGCCGGCTGCGGATCTGACTCGCGTGCAACTGATGGCGCAGGCACGCCCCATGGCATCACCCGAGCTGTTTGAGGCGTGCAAGTCCCTCGCGCCGGTGAGCGAGCAGATCGCCACACTGGCGATCGTGCGCGTCGCGGACACGTTGCGCAAGCGAGGCGATCACTCCGCGATGATCCGATTTGTCGGTGCGATTCTGCTGGCCTCGCCGCAGCCTGATCCGCTGCTGGCTCGCGAGTGGATGATCCGCACGGCTGTTCGCGGGACAGTGGATGACGCGATGCACCTGATCGCAAGTGTCAATGAGATGCAACTGGCTGATGTGATCATCGGACAGTTCAGCGACAATGGCACGCCCGAGGAACTGGGTGCGGCGCGTGCCGAAGTGGCGTACGTACTGAGCAACCTCGCAACCAGCGTCATGCGCGACACGGTGGCGAAGGCGTGCCTTGAGAAGTGTCTGGAACTCAAGCCCGACCATCCGTGGGCGGCGAACAACCTCGGATATCAATTGCTGGAGCATGGCGGCGACATGCAGCGCATCGAGGAGTTGGTCGCGATCGCATACAGCCAGCTCGCCGATCAGGCCAGCGTGACGGACACGTTGGGTTGGCTGCGCTACAAGCAGGGGCAGTTGGATGATGTCACGCTGCCAGACGGCAACGTGCGCGAGGGGGCGGTGACGCTCATCGAGCGAGCCGTGGTGATGGTCGAGCAGATGGGCGACGCGAACGCGGAGTTGTTCGATCACCTGGGGGATGCGTTGTGGCAGCGCAACAAGAGTGACGACCGCACGCGTGCGATTGAGATGTGGACGCAGGCGGAAGCGACGCTCGCCCGTGACATTCTGGAGCGGCGAAACATGGAGATTCCCGGGCTTCCTCGCGTGGTTGAGATGGAGGCGCACCGGGTGAGACTGCAGGCCAAGATCGAGACCGCGAATACGACAGGGCAGCCGAATGTCGCGGCAATGAGCGTGCCGGCGACATTCACGCCGCGACCGGAGCCGGCTCCGATAGATATCGATGACATCTGGGAACGTCAGCGGCAAATGCAGGAATGACGGGATTTTCGGGATCGAGAGGCCAACCATCAAGGCGTCATGGCGAAGCACAACAAGTGGAGCAAGGTAAAGCACCGCAAAGCAGTCGTGGACAAGCGACGCGGCAAGGTGTGGACGAAGATCAGCAAAGCCCTGATGGTCGCCGCTCGCAACGGGGGGCCCGACCCAGACAGCAACTTGACGCTGCGGTACGCGATGGACGAGGCTCGGTATGCGAACATGCCGCGTGAGACGGTGGAGCGGGCGATAGCCAAAGGCGCGGGCGGCGGCGACACAAGCAACTTTGAGGCGGTGCGGTATGAGGGGTATGCGCCGGGCGGAGCGGCGGTGGTCGTGGATGCTCTGACGGACAATCGCACGCGAACCATCACGCTGGTGCGCACGGCATTTTCGGAGCATGACGCGAACATCGGGGCGAGCGGGTGCGTCGCGCACATGTTTCAGTTCTGCGGGCAGATTCTGATTGAGGGCGCGAATCTGAATGACGAGAAGATCATCGAGGCCGCGCTTGAGGCTGGCGCGAAGGATGTTCGCAGCCCCAGCCCACTGCCTGATGCTGATGAAGAAGCCCAGTGGATCGTGCTGACGGATGTTCCCAGCTTCAACGCGGTGAAGGATGCACTTGAGAAGGCGAAGCTGCCTATCGCCGAAGCGAGTCTGGCCATGGTCCCGGATGACAAGGTGATCGTGAGCGGCGAGAACGCCCAGACGGTCGCTGACCTTCTGGAAGCGCTCGAAGACATTGACGACGTGCAGAAGGTGTACACGAACGCTGAGTTTGCCGAGGAGTGACGCACACAGGGCGTTTGCGAAGTTGCCGCAGCAACTCAGCCTTCGCGCGTGCGAGACAGTACCCGAGCAAGCACTGCTGCCTGGTCTCGCAGGCCGCGGAGATCAATCACGAGCGGGGCCGAGAAGCCTTTGGTCGTGAGGGTGACGTAGTAGGTCATGATGTCGAGGCGGCCCCTGCCGGGTTCGACGCGGCCTGAAGCACTGAGGTCGCTGAGACGCGCGTGGGTGAGGTTTTGCGGCAGTTTGGCGACAGTCTCAAGCAGATCTTGCCCCGTGGCGAAGATGGCGGCGGGGTCGATGCCGATGCGAACATCGGCCTGAGCGATCGATGCGAGCGTGCGCGGCGGCCAGGCGCAGTCGGCGAGTATGGCTCCGACCTTCTGCGTGCTGGAACGAAGCTCAGCCAACGTGGCATCGCTCACCTTCTCGGGCAGTTCGGTCGCGACGACGGCAGCGGACGCGTCGTCTGCAAGATCACGAGCGAGCTCGATTGCAGCGCGCACGGCGTGCATGGCACGATCGACATGGGCCGCGTCGATGAAGTGCGTCGGCGGGATGAAGAGATCAACGCCGGACAGTCCAATGCCGTGCCGGCGGGCGAGTGCGCGAATGTCGCGTCGGGCGGAAGTGTCGAGTTCCCGAGGGCGCAGCCCAGGCATGGTCGCATCGATCTGTACGGACTGCACACCGGACGCGCAGGCCCAGGCGAGTGCCGACCGAGCGTCACCTCCCCATGGTGCGCCGGCACGCAGCGTGAGGCCTGCCAGTGAAACACTCCAGGATGGGATGAGTGACGGCACCATCACGGGCGCACCAGTTGTTGCACTCGCGTATTCGTCTGCATCGCGTGACTTTCGAGGCAAATCTCGCGCAATGCCTCCACCGCGGCGAGAATGTCATCCTGCGTCACAAACGGGCCGAGGCTCATACGAATCGCGCCGCGACCGGCGGCGTGATCAAGCGTCCCGAGGACTTGGTGCGCGCGGGGTGCGCAGTGAATGCCGGCTCGAGCGAGGATGCCGAAATACTGCTCGAGCATCGCCGCGATCTCGCTGCTTGTCAGTGTCGCGTGCACA
>VYMG01000426.1_pt1 | contig 15277 bp, 15 predicted proteins | sample 5115261 | NCBI WGS metagenome assembly VYMG01 (sample SAMN12291781, study PRJNA351875) | freshwater metagenome | isolation source: freshwater lake | place: USA: Michigan, Wintergreen Lake | collected 2013-08-08 | reverse complement strand
AGCACGAACATGACGGCGCCATTGAGTGCCCACAGGGCCATCGCGCGACGCCGATCGGCGGAAGTGGGCAGCGTGTCGTCCTCGAGGGTGGCCGGCACAACGCGCGGCAGGGTGCCGGCCAGCCCCAGCATCATCAGCGCACCCAGCGCCGCCGACATCACGATCACGAGATTCGTCGCGTCGTGCTGGCCCGCCCCGACAGCGGCGAGCGCGGCCGCAAGTTGAGCGGCGGCGGCGTTGAGCCCGGGCCCGAACAAGAAGCCAAGCAGCGACATTGCGCCGAGCCATGCGAACCGGCGGGCGCGTTGGTGCTGCGGGGTGTACTCGGCGACGAGCGCCGGCACCACCGGCACGACGGCAGCGACGAAGAATCCCGTGCTCGCACGCAACGCGTAGATGCCGGCGAGGCCGGTCCAGTCCGGCCGCAGCAAGAGCAGCAGGCTGGCCACGTAGCCGACCAGCCCCACGATCAGGATGCGGCCGCGGCCCCAGCGGTCGGAGACCAGGCCCCACAGCGGCGCACCGACCAGCACGCCCGCGGCGTAGATGCCGCTCAGCAGACCGACATGGCGGGCCACATCGGCCTGGCCGTCGGCCGCCATCAGCGGCGCGAGCCAGGCGGGCAGCAGCGGCATCAGTGCGCCGTAGCCGGCGGAGACGACGAACACGGCGGCCGCCAGCCACGCAAGTTGCCATGCGCCCAGCTTGACCTCCGCGGGCGACCGCTGTGGTTCGATCCGGGCTGTCTTTTTCATCGCGCCTGTCCGGGGTCGCTCAGAGCACCAGCCGCAGGCCGGCCCGCACCGAGTTCGCGCCCGCCCCGCCATCGGTGCCGCGCTGCCACTGGCGGCCGATCTCGAGGTACGGGGCCATGGCACGCGTGATCTCGTAGCGCAGGTTGACGCCCCATTCGGACGACGTCGCGCCCGCCTTGATGCCGTCCGCTGGAATCGAGCGGGTGGACCAATCGACACCAAGGAACGGCTTGGCGATGAGACGGTTCGTAAACAGCACGTCGTACTCGACGCGGGTGCGCGCGAACAGGCGCCCGTCGCTGCGCACGAACGCGGCCAGATCGACATCGAATGCGTAGGGCGCGAGGCCGCGTACGCCGAGCACGCCGTAGTTGCGCGCCTGGGGCTTGAGTTCGCGTCGCAGCCCGAGCTGCAGGTCCCAGAACGGCGCAACGTAGCGGCTGTAGAGCGCCTGCGCTTCCGCATCTTCCAGGCGACCGTCACGGCGCGAGCCCTCGGTCCGCCAGGCGAAACGGTTGTAGTCGGTGCCGATCCAGCCGTCGGCGCGCCAGGCCGCAATGCTCTTCGAGTCGCTGCGGCCCGCGTCGACCTCGATGCGGGTGGTCTGGAAGATTGCGTCGTCCTCCATCGCGTGGACGGAGCCGGCTCCGCCGGCCAATGCTGCGGCGAGCGAGAGCCCGAGAAGGCGGACCGGGGGGGTCTGTTTTGCGTTCATACGTGCGTGTTCCATGGCCGGTCAGCTCACTTGACGACGATGGCCTGGACCATGCCGGCGGCAGCGTGATAGAAGAGGTGGCAATGGAAGACCCATGGCCCCGGCTCGTCGAAGCTGGTGTGTACCGTGATGGTCTCGCCGGGCTTGACGATGACCGTGTGCTTGAGCGGGGCGCGCTCGCCCTTGCCGTTCTCGACCACGAAGAACGCGCCGTGCATGTGCATCGGGTGTTCCATCATGGTCTCGTTGATCAGGCGGATCTCCAGCCGCTCGCCGACGCGCGCTTCAAAGAAGGTGGCCTGTGACAGCTTCTTGTCGTTGATCGACCAGATGTAGCGGTTCATGTCGCCAGTGAGGCGCATCGCAATCTGCTTCGCCGGGCCTGTTGGCAATCGCATCGGCGTCAACGCCTCGAGGTCCGCGTAGGCGAGGCGGTCTCGCACACCGTTGGCGGCCGAACCGGGCGCCACGGCATCTCCCATCGGCATGCTTCCCATGCCGGGCATGCCGCCCTGCATCGGCATGCCCTTCATGTCACCGTGCATCACGTGCGGATCGGCAGGGGCAGGGGACGGGGCTGCAGGCGCGGCGCCGTGCCCGGCGTGCGGGTCAGCGGCCGTGGCGGCCTGCGGCGCGGGCGTCGAGCCGTGGGCACCGCCGTGCGCGCCGGCCATCTCGGCCATGCTGCGCACCGGCCTCGGCCCCATGGGCGGGATCTCGCCCTCCATGCCGAGCTCGGGCGCGAGCGTGCCGCGCGCAAACCCGATGCGTCCCGATGTCGCGGCGAACAGCGTGTAGGCCTTGCGCTCGGTCGGCTGCACGATCACGTCGTAGGTCTCGCCGTTGCCGATGCGCAGTTCGCGAACCCTGACCGGCCGCACGTTCTGCCCGTCGGCCTGCACGACGGTCATGTCCAGCCCCGGGATCGAGAAATCGAAGAAGTTCATCGCCGAGGCGTTGATCAGTCGCAGGCGCACACGCTCGCCCGGGTGGAAAAGGGCAGTCCAGTTGTCCTGCACACGCTGGCCGTGCACGAGAAACTGCCACTGGCTGCCGCCGTCGGTGGCGTCGGTGGGGTCCATGCGCATACGCGCCCAGGCCACACGTTCGTTCCAGAGGGCCTCGCGCTCTTGCGGGCTGCCCGCCGCCTTGAGGCCGGCGAACAACTCGGGCAGGGTCTGGCGGCGGTCGTTGTAGTAGCCGTCGACCTTCTTCAGGTTTGCAAGCACCTTCTCGGGCGGCGTGTCGATCCACTCGGACAGCAGCACCACGTACTCGCGGTGATAGCTGAACGGTTCGCGGCCCTGCGGGTCGATGATCAGCGGCGCGTAGAAGCCCGCGGGCTCCTGCAGGATGGCGTGGCTGTGGTACCAGTAGGTACCGCTTTGGCGCAGCTTGAAGCGGTAGTTGAACGTCTCGCGCGCCTTGATGCCCGGAAAGGTCACGCCCGGCACGCCGTCCATGTTGTTCGGCACCTTCAGACCGTGCCAGTGCGCGGCGGTGGTCTCGTCGAGGCGGTTCGTCAGCGCGATGGTGACCTCGTCGCCTTCGTGCATGCGCAGCAGCGGCCCGGGAATCGTGCCGTTGAGCGTCACAGCCGATGCCGGCGTGCCGGTGAAGTTGACCTGGGTGCGGGCCAGCGTCAGTTCGAAGTTGCGTTCGACGCGCGAGGCGGACAGCGGCAAGGCGAGGTGGGATTGCTTCACGACGGCATGGGCGCCGAGCGGCCAGGCCAGCATCGTCGCCATGCCGGCCGTGCCTTGCAGGAAGCGGCGCCGCGCCGGGGCATGGTCAGCATCGGCCCTCCGGTCGACGGGATAGCGGTTCATCGAAGAGACTCCTTTGGGATCAATGAATGGGATCGTGTGCGGTGGCTCATGCGGCACTAAGCCGACGCGCCCTGCGCCAGCGTCGATGGCCCGGCGGCAGCCGGGCGTGGGCTGCGGATGCCGGCCAGCTTCGTGCGCTTGAGCATCAGCGCGTTGATCGCCACGATGGCCGAGCTTCCCGACATCGACAGCGCGGCCACCTCGGGCGAGAGCGTGAACGGATAGAACACACCCGCCGCAAGCGGGAAGGCGATCACGTTGTAGCCCACCGCCCACCACAGGTTCTGGTGCATCTTGCGCAGCGTCGCGCGTGACAGCTCGATCGCGCCGACGACGTCGTAGGGGTCGCTCTTCATCAGCACGACCTGCGCGCTCTCCATCGCCACGTCGGTGCCCGCGCCGATCGCGAAGCCGACATCGGCCTGGGTCAGGGCCGGGGCATCGTTGATGCCGTCGCCGACCATGGCGACCTTGTGGCCCTGGGCCTGCAGTTCCTTGATCTTCGAGGCCTTCTGTCCCGGTAGCACGTCGGCGAGGACGATGTCGATGCCGAGTTCCTTGCCGATGCGCTCGGCGGTGGCCTGGTTGTCGCCGGTGATCATCGCCACCTTGACGCCGCGTTCCTGCAGCTTGGCGATCGTGGCCTTGGAGGTCGGGCGCACGGCGTCGGCGATCGCGATCAGGCCGATCAGGCGGCCGCCGCGTGCCACGTGGACGACCGTGCGGCCGCCGCCTTGCAGCCGGGCCGCCTCAGCCGCCAGTTCAGCCAGGCCGACCCGTTCGGCTTCCATAAGCTTGCGGTTGCCGAGCAGCACGACGTCGTCGCCGATCATGGCGCGCGCGCCCTGGCCGTCGATGTTGGTGAAGGCGGTTGCCGTCTCCGGCGTGTCCGGGCCGGCGCGCTTGAGCACCGCCAGCGCGAGCGGGTGCTCGGAGAACTTCTCCACCGCGGCCGCGGTGGACAGCAGCTGCGCCTCTGTCGTGCCAGGTGCAGGCACCATCTCGACGACGTCCGGCTGGCCCAGCGTCAGCGTGCCGGTCTTGTCGAAGACGACCACCGTCAGCTTGGTGGCGTTCTCGAGCGCCGCAGCGTTCTTGAACAGGATGCCGTTCATCGCACCCAGGCCGGTGCCGACCATGATCGCCATCGGCGTGGCCAGGCCGAGCGCGTCCGGGCAGGCGATGACGAAGACGGTGATGGTGAGCGTGAGGGCGAACAACAGCGGCTGGCCGAGGACCCAGAACCACACCGCAAAGGTCGTCAGGCCGACGAGGATGGCGATGAGCACCAGCCACTGCGAGGCCTGGTCGGCGAGCAACNNGCGCCTTCGAGTTCTGCGCCTCCTGGACCAGCTTGACGATCTGCGCGAGTGCGGTGTCGGCGCCGACCTTGGTGGCTTCGTAGCGGAAGCTGCCGCTCTTGTTGATGGTTGCACCGATCACGGCGCTGCCCACCACCTTCTTGACCGGCATGGACTCGCCGGTGAGCATGGATTCGTCGACTTGCGATGCGCCGTCGGTGATCTTGCCATCCACCGGGATCTTGTCGCCCGGTTTGATGACCACCGTCTCGCCGACAAGCACCTCGGCGGTCGGCACCTTGGTCTCGACACCGGTGCGCAGCACTGTCGCCATCGGCGGCGCCAGGTCCATCAGCGCGCGGATCGCGTCGGAGGCACCGGCGCGCGCACGCATTTCCAGCCAGTGTCCGAGCAGGATGAAGACCAGCAGCACCGAGGCCGCCTCGTAGAACACCTCGCCCTCGTAGAAGAAGGTGGCGCCGAGGCTGAACACGTAGCCGGTGCCGACCGACAGCACGACCAGCGTGGCCATGTTGGCCACCTTGTTGCGCGCCGCACGCCAGCCGGCGACGAAGAAGGGCCAGCCGGGATAGGCGATGGCGCCGGTCGCGACGATGAACAGGAAGAGGTTGCGATCCATCCCGAACGGCGTCGCGAAGTCGCCGAACATCTTGCCCATCGGCGAGTAGAGGAACACCGGAATCGCGAACAGCAGCGCGACGAGAAAACGGTTGCGCATGTCGTTGGCCATGTCCTGCATCGACATGCCTGGGGAGTGCCCCATGTCGTGCATCATGTCGCTCATCTGATGCGCGGCTTCGCCGCCGTGGCCGGTGTGGGCCGCGTGTCCCGCATGGGGCGCAGGAGGCGAGGCTTTCGCGGTGACGGGGGTCGAGCCCGGCGCGGCGGCATCGGCACCGTGAGCAGCATGCCCTGCGTGGGCGCCATGCGCGGCATGGCCTTCGTGTCCAGCGTGTCCGGAATGGGCCTCGGCATGCCCCTCGGGCGGGCAGACGTGCGCGGGCAGCAACTCGCCGCGGCAGTGGTAGCCGCACTCGACGATGCGCCGTCGGATGTCCTCCAGCGACGTCTTCCTCTCGTCGTAGTGGACGGTGGCGCTACCGGCAACGTAGTTGACGTCGACATGGTGAACGCCCGGCAGCGCCGCGATCTGGCGTTGCACGCCGGCGGCGCTCAGGCTGGAGACCAGTTCGCCGACTTCAACGGTGCTTGTCTTCATGGGGAAAGTCCTTTGGATGGAATGTCAGCGGGCCAGCCGGCCGGCCTCGAGGCAGTCGGGGGAGAACTCGAACACGATGTCGGAGTCCGGGCGCACCAGCTTGTCCTTGCGGCCGGCGTAGTGAAGCCGCGACAGGATGTCGCGCATCAGGTTGAGCCGAGCCAGACGCTTGTTGTCCGCACGCACGATCCGCCATGGCGCCGTCGCCGTGTGCGTGCGCATCAGCATGGCGTCGCGCGCCGCGGAGTACGCCTTCCAGTGCTTGACCGCCACCGCGTCGATTGGGCTCGACTTCCACTGCTTGAGCGGATCTCGGCGGCGTTCTTCGAGGCGCTTGACCTGTTCGTCCTTGCTGACGTCGAGGTAGTACTTCAGCAGCTTGATGCCCGATCCGACCAGCATCTCCTCGAACTTCGGCACCGAGTGCATGAACTCTTCGTGCTGCTCCTTGGTGCAGAAGCCCATGACGTGCTCGACGCCGGCCCGGTTGTACCAACTGCGATTGAACAGCACGAGTTCCTCCGCGACGGGCAGGTGCGGCACGTAGCGCTGGAAGTACCAGCCGCTGCGTTCGCGGTCGGAAGGCTTTCCCAGGGCCACGACACGGGTTTCGCGCGGGCTGAGGTACTCGACGATGCGCTTGATGCTGCCGTCCTTGCCGGCGGCGTCGCGACCTTCGAGAACGACCAGGATCCGGTCCTGGCAACGGATGAAATGGCGCTGCAGCTTCACCAGCTCGACCTGCAGCACGTGCAACTGCGCCTCGTACTCCTCCCTCGACAGGGATCGGTCCGAGGGTGCCGTGGCGCCGGCCGTTGGTGCGGTTGCTCCGCCAACGCCGTCAGCGCTGGTGCCGATCGTGGCGTGCTTGTCTTGCTTCTTGTGCTTCTTGGACATGATGGGGCTTTCAAACGCCTGGATCCGCGCCGATCAGCAGCGCGGTCTCGGAGAGAAAACGGTGCGGCGGCACGGTCAGGTTGGTCGGCGCCGGCACGTTCTTGAACACGCGACCGGCGAGGTCGAACTTCGACCCGTGACAGGGGCAGTAGAAGCCGCCGGGCCACTGCGTGCCGATGTCGGGGCTGCCGGGAGTGGGACGAAAACTCGGAACGCAGCCCAGGTGGGTGCACACAGCCTCGATCACTGCCAGGTCGGGCCGGATCGAGCGCAGCGCGTTGCGCGCGCCTTCGGGCTGCTCCGACCGCCGTGACTGTGGGTCGGCGAGCACGGCGTCGTGCCGAACCAGCGCGTCGATCATCTCGGGCGTGCGACGCAGCACGAACACCGGCTTGCCGCGCCACTCCACCGTGCGCAGTTCGCCGGGGCGCAGGCTGCCCAGGTCGACGTTGACCGGCGCGCCCAGTGCACGCGCCTTCTCGCTGGGCGCGAGCGAGGCCACGAACGGTACCGCGGTGGCGACCAATCCCGCGCCGCCGGCGGCCGTTGCCGCGCCGAGCCAGAGCCGGCGGTCCGCATCGTCTGGCGAACCGGCAGGGTGGACGGAGTTCGTCACGATAGTTTCCAGCAAGGCTGTACTACGTTGTGGACCACGGCGCGGGTTCGGTTGTCTTTCGCACGCGAACGCGGGCCTCAGGCAGCCGAGGCGCGGCCGCCCAGCGCGGGCACGAAGCGAGGCGTGCGCGCGGCGTAGGCGTCGAACTCGGCGCCGAAACGCTCGCGCATCTCGCGTTCTTCCGTCACGGCAAGGCGCCCGTACATCGCCACGAGGATCGGAAACATCACCAGCGTCAGCAGCGTCGGCCACTGGAGCAGGAAACCGAGCAGGATCATCACGAAGGCAACGTACTGCGGGTGGCGGATACGGGCATACGGCCCGGTCGTCGCCAGCCGGTTGGCACGCTGGGCGTGGTACAGCACGCTCCAGGCCGCGGACAGCAGGTAGAAGCCGAGGCCGAGAAAGACGTAGCTGGCGATATGCAGCACGCCGAAGTGCGGATCGCCCTTCTCGCCGAGCAGCGTCGACCAGAGGTGCCCGCTGTTGTGCGACATGAGGTCGAGGTTGGGGTACTTCGTCTGCAGCCAGCCCGACATCAGGTAGATCGTGAGCGGGAAGCCGTACATCTCGACGAACAACGCGATCACGAAAGCCGCGAAGGCCCCGAAGGTGCGCCAATCGCGGCCGGTCTGCGGTTTGAAGAAGCTGAAGGCGAACATCAGGAAGATGGCCGAATTGAGGATGACCAGCATCCACAGTCCGTAGCCAGGTTGGTCGTGACTCATCTGCAGAACCCATCAGTGGTGGTGGTGCGTCTTCCGGGAACGTCCAGCGGACGCTTCCGGACCTTCAGCGCGGTCGTCCGGGCGCCCCTTGTCATCGTGCGCATCACTGTGACCGTGGCTGTGGCCGCGGTGCATGAAGATGTGCAGGAACGGTGACGCAGCCAGCAGCAGGTAGGGCAGGGCGCCCAAGGTGTGTGCGCGGTGTTCGGTCAGCAGGAAGAACAGGGCAATCGCTGCGAACACCAACAGTCCGATGGCATATCGGCTACGCCAGAAGCCGCGGGCTCGGCGGGCTGGTTCGTCGTGGTCATGATCCATGGTTGGACTCCTATGCGGCTCTCGGTTCGGCACGGCGATTCGAAGGGTGCGACCGGTGCTTTCGGGCGCGTACGAGAGTCACTTGGCCGGAGCGGCAGGCGACATGGGCATGCGGTCCATCATCATCTGCATCATCGACTGCATCATGTCCATGCGCTTCTCCATCATCTGCTGGCGCGCGGCAGCGTTGGCTGGCGCCTTCCCGGGCGCCATGCCACCCATCATCGACATGCCTTCCTGCATGAGCTTCATGTGCTCGGCCATCAGGGCCTCGCGCTCCGCTGGAGTCGTCGCACTGGCCATCTTCTCGTGCATCGCCTGCATGGCCTTCATGTGCTTGTCCATCATGGCCATGTCGGGCATGCCGGCCGGCTTGCCGGTGGCCGGCGCAGGCATCGCCGCGGAAGCGGCGCCGGCAGGGTGATGAGCCTTGTGCTGGTCGTCCTGCGCGAACGAAGACGCAGACACAGCAGCGAGAGTCGCGACAACGGCGAGAGAGCGGAAACGGAACATGAAAGCCTCCTGGAAGCGAGAAAACGATCGGGCGACGGGTGGACGGCCTGGTGGCCGGTCGATGGGAGTGATGCCGCGATGCACGGTCCGACTGTGCGGTCCGTTGTCGACTACGGAGTCAACAGGTTGGTGCCGCGCGGCGGGCCGTCGGCAAGGGACGAGCTGAAGCGTCCGTCGTCGCGGCTAGAGGCCGCGCGCTACAGCGCGAGCCGGGAGAACTGCACCCGCGGAGGGGGTGAGGGCGGTGGAACCGCTGCAAGGGCGGCGCGGACCAGGGCTACCGGCGCCATGTACAGGTCGCTGACCTGCCGGTGAATCGCAGGGACCAGAGCCTGCAGATCAGAGGTGTCGAACTTGGGCAGTTGCTTCAGCAGCGTCTGCGAAGTCGCGTCGCACGACTTCTGGCACGGTGCCTTGTCGGGTTGCTCGTCATGCTGCACTCGAGCCGCCGCGCGGTGGTGCACTGTGTCTGGCGCCGGATGGTCTGCTTGCGAAGCGTGCGTGCCGGCATGCGCCGGTTCGGCGCGCGGTTCCGTCAGACAGGCATTCGCCACTCCCGACAGCAGGGCGAACACCCACACAAGCAGCATCGTGAGGGCGATGCTGCGCTTGTGGTGGCGGCTGGCGGTCAGGGTCATGTTCAAGTGAGTACGTGCGCAGATTCGCAGAATCCGCGATGGAAGTTTCGCCGGCTATCGCATCGGCAATGTTGATCCTCGTCAAACCAGCTCTGGGGTTAACTACGGAATCCGGCCGTACCATTCCGCTATGAGAAAACGGTTGGCCGGCAAGCCGGGTCCATTGGAGGTACCCTCACCACTGACCATCGGACGGCTCGCCAAGGCGGCCGGGGTGGGCGTGGAGACAGTGCGCTACTACCAGTCGCGCGGGTTGCTTCGCGTTCCAGCCGCCAACGGTGGCTTTCGCATCTATCCCGCAGCGACGGTCCACCGCATCGCCTTCATCAAGCGAGCACAAGTGCTGGGCTTCACGCTGGACGAGGTGCGCAGCCTTCTGGATCTGGAGGACGGTCGCAACCGACGTGCGATCCAGTCGGTGGCGCAGGCACGTCTTGAGCAGATCGAAGACAAGCTCGCCGACCTGCACCGCATGCGCGGCGCTCTGTCCGATCTGCTGCACCGCTGCAGGCAGACCGGCCCAGCACAGGTCTGTCCGATCATCGAGACGCTGGCCGGTGGGAGTTCACCCGTTTGACAACGGACCAGCGAGGCGACCGTTCGATTCGTCAAGTCCGCTTCGCGCGCACCAGTGGCACGCCCGAACCGTTCACAACAGGCGCCGCAGGATCCCCCGGACCGAGCCGCTGCACCCCCAAACCGGTTGTGGCTTGGCGCATCGGAACGCCCGACAGGCGCACTTCGCCAGGGGACGTCGACTGCGGGGCGCCGGCCAGACGCTTTGCGATGCTCAGCGGCACGCCGCTGCGCGCATCGTCCGTTCCGACGGAAGCCGCCCAAGACGGGCCGACTGCCAGACCGGCGAGCGCCAGCAGGGTGACGAGGGTTCTCATGGTCAATCTCCTTGTTCCGTACGCGCGCCGCCGGAATGGACAGCGCCACTGTCCCCAGGCTTGCTGCAGGGGACAGACACAAGGTACGCACCCTTGGGCGACAGGAACCTGACCAATCGATGACAAGATCGTCAGGATCTCGCCGCGGGCTCGCTCCCGTGTGCGGCGATCGCCGGTTCAGGTCGTCCCAGCAATGGCGCTAAGCTCGCCGACCATGGAACAGGCCGTCTTGCCAATGACCCCTGCCGCGCAGCGGGAGGCCCTGATCGACCGCTGGAAGGCCGATCCCCACGGGACGTACCGCACCTGGTTTCTCTGGGAGGAGCGGCTGAAGAATTTCCGCTCCATCCGGCGCGGCATCGGGCAGATCGTGCGCGAGATCGAGGGCGGCACTTTCGGCAATGCGTACCGGGGTTCGACGCTGGAGACGGTCGTGTCGTCGATCGCCGAGCAGCGGCAGATCTTCAAGGGCGCGGATCACGCGTTCTTGTGGAAGCCCAAACTGCGCATCCCGGACATCTACGAGAACGAGGACAACCAGCGCGCCTTCGGGCGGCTGCTGCACGCGTGCGACTGCTGCGACACCGCCGAAGCAGTGATCGATGCGATCCGCCGGCTCGACGGCCAGCAGGTGAAGGGGCTGGGCCCGGCGGTGGCCAACCTCCTGTACTTCATCCACCCGACGCTCGTGGTCCCGTTCAACACCGCTATCGTGCGAGGCTACAACGCGCTGACCGGCAGCAACGTCAAGCTGGGGCGCTGGGACCATTACCTGTCGATGCGCGAAGGTGTCATGCGCCTGAACGCCGACCATCGCTCGCGCTTGTCCAACGACCTTGGCGCGGTCGCCGGCCTGCTGTTCGACGTCGGTTCCGGTCGCTTTGACGCCCCGCCCCGCGAGCGCGAGCTGGACGCTGTCCAGGCCTGGCAGGCGGACCTTGCGCGGGTGCGCGAGGAGACGGCCGCACAGCACCGGCAGTGGGCGCTCGAACGCGAGAGCGACACCACACACACCGAGATCCAGGGTTGGCTGCGCGATCTCGGCCTCGGCCTGGGCTTCCAGGTGTGGATCGCGTCGAACGATCGCTCGCGCGACTACCTGGACGGACGACTCGGCGACGGCTGCCTCGAGTGTCTGCCTGTCGAGCTCGATGGCACCGCGGACTCGGTACGCCTGATCGACGTGGTTTGGCTGGAGGCCGGGGGCGGGCGCGTTGCTGCCGCCTTTGAGGTCGAGCATTCGACCTCCATCTACTCAGGCATCGTGCGCATGCTGGACCTGGCGCTTGGCAGCTCGGTGGCGGCGGGCACCACGATGTTCCTGGTTGCGCCCGACAACCGGCGCGACGAGGTGGCGCAGCAGCTGCGGCGCCCGGCATTCTCCCGCGTGTCGGAACTCGGCATCCGCTATCTGCCTTACGGCGAACTGCGCTCGAACCGCGCTGCCATCAGCCGCTTCGGGACGGGTTTGAAGCCGCTCCTGGAGATCTCGCAGACCCTATGAGCAGGCACGTCGCCGCCAGTGACGTGCAATAGCGCGATGAGCGTGTCGACACCATTGCCCGCCGGTGCCCCCAACGCTACCGGTCAAGTGCGGCTCTACCTGTGGCCACACCGCCTCCTCTACATCGGTCCTGGTCCCTGTACACGATCGCATCGCCATCATGCTGCCCAGATCTGCTGGGGGGTCGGGGGTACGCTGCGTTCGCGCGCTGAGCCTCAGGGTCAGTGGGAGGAGTGGAACGGGTTTCTCGTCCTGCCCGACCGACCGCACGCTTTCGATGCCACGGGGGCAACCGTGGCAATGCTCTTCGTGGAGTCCGAGGGTTCCGAGTACGCCTCCATGAGGGCACGGTCTGGCTCGGACGACGGCATCACGCCGTTCGAGCCGTCGCAACAGGCGGCCTTGGGATTGGCGACACTCGCGGCAGAAGGTGGTGCCATTGACGACGCGGATGCGATATGCAGAGCATGGCTCGGTCTGGGCAGCATCGCCCCGCGCATCCCTGACCGAGACGCTCGGCTTGCGCGTGCCCTACAACTGCTGCAGGCGAGTATTGACCGACCTGTGCGACTGCAGTCGCTGGCGGACGCGCTGCACGTCTCGTCGAGCTGGCTGAGCCACCGGTTTGTCGAAGAGACGGGCGTACCGCTGCGTCGGTATGTCATTTGGATGCGGCTGCGACGAGCGGTGGAGGCCGTGCTTCAGGGAGCTACTTGGACCGAGGCTGCTCATGCAGTCGGTTTCAGCGACTCGGCGCACCTGTCGCGCTCCTTCCGAGACAACTTCGGCATTGCGCCCTCTTCGCTGGTCGGTCGCCGGGATCAGATCTCGGTCTGTTTCGACACGGGGTGACGGACAGTCTCGGGTCGCTTGAGTCGCGTCGCCACGAAGCGCCGGACCGCATGTGCCACGGCGGTTGGCTGATCTTCGGTCACAAACGGCCCGGAGTCCTCGATCACTTCGACGGCGGCGTCGGGAAACAAGCTTGCCAACCGATAGGCGTGCTCCAGCGGAAAGAAGCGGCGTCGCTCGCGAGCCCACGCCAACAACACCGGACGTGGGAACGAATGCAGGCGCTTGGCCACATCCACTGTATACCTGGGGTCGATGGCGCGGACGAGAGCCGCGAAATTGCTTCGTGTTCCCGTGCGCTCTCGCAGGGGGGCGGTGTAGGAACACATGATGTCGGCCGGAATGGCCCTTTCGGTCAGCAGCCCAAAGGCGATGGGCAGCCGTTGTACCCAGCGCCAGCGCAAGGTCTGCGCCAGCGCCCACAGACCCCAGGACGTTCGCCCAAACAGCCGCAGGTGCCGAATCGGAAGCGGGACGAAGTTGTCGAAAGCATCGCAGGGTGTCAACACGAGGCCTGCGATCCGCTCGGGACGGTCGGCGACGACTTGCTGAGCGACGGCACCTCCCGTGTCGTTGGCGACGAGCACCACTTGGTCGAGACCGGCTGCGGCCATGAACCCGTCGACCATTGCAGCAAGGCCGGGTAGGGAAAAGTCGGTGCCCGGATGCATGACGAGGGCATGCGCGCCCAGCGGCCAGTCGGGCGTGATGCAGCGGTGATCTTGCGCCAAGTCCGCGACGACGCCGCGCCACACGTCTCCGTTGGCGATGATTCCGTGCAGAAACACGATCGTGGGGCCAGCGCCTGTGACGCGGTACTCGATCGGGCCTTCTGGAATGTGAAGGATGTGGCGCTCGCCGAGTACGGGTGAAATGGACATGAGGATCCTTGCGAGGGAGTCGAGACGCCGGCTTGGCGTGCCGCTAGCGATCGCGGCGCTGGCGCCACGAATCGATACCGGCCCATGCCAAGAGCCATCTCTCGCGTGCTTGCGACGCGAGCCACCAGCTGATCTGGCGTGTCTGCGGGGTGCATGCCGGCGCCACATCCACGGCAACGCGGTGATACCCGCGTGCGCCGTCGGGGTAGGGAGCCGCAGGCACGCCGCACTGCACACCGTCTCGACCCCAGGCTCGGACCTCGAGCGTGTGGCGACCGGGCTCTGCGGCCCAGGGTGCTTGCCAATGGACCCACGCGTTGGGGCCAAGCGCCGTGGCGAGCGCGCACGCCAGCCATGGCCCGCCATCGACTCGCAACTCGACCTTGACGAGGCCATGAGGAGGGCTCCAGGCGACCCCTGCGATGATCTGCGGACCCGGCGCGAGCATTGCAGAGTGGGTCGGGACGTGCGCTCAGCGTAGTCGATCGCCCCGTCGAAGCGAGTGACTTCGACCGACGCCAGCCACTTGATGTTTGCGTCGTATCCGTGGATGCCGGGCACAAGCATCCGGACGGGAGCACCGTGCTCGCGTCTGAGCGGTGTGCCGTTCATTGCGTAGACCAAGAGCGGCTCGAAGCCCTGCTCGAGCAAGGACACGCGCAATCCGGCGGAGAACCCGTCCACCGCGTGGAATCGGACGTGGTCCGCGTCCTCGAACGCTCCGGCGCGCGCGAGCAGGTCACTTAACCGCACGCCCTGCCACCGGGCGTTTCCCACGAACGGCCCCCCCACCGGGTTGTGCACACACATGAGAACCGCATCCACCTCGCAGGACGGCATCGCCAGCAACTCGGCGAATGTCAGTGTGAGTGGGCGCTCGACAAGTCCCCTCACCGCGAGCCTCCAACGTGGTATGTCCACGTTCGGCGCGGGAAACGTCACGTCGGTCACGAAGAATCGGTCGACGGGAGTAATCAACTCGGACACGCCCGGAATCTCCAGGACAGCCGATCGGGGAGGCGGTGGCAGGACAACTGGCGGCGCGGGAAGAGACATAGGCCCTCCGCGCCGTTGTCGTCGGACTCGACGGAGGGTCATCGCGAGCCCTGCGAACACGAGTCCAAGCATGAAGGAGGCGACGGCACCGAGCCAGATTGCCAGCAGGCCTGCGGCCGGCGCCAGCGAACCGAGAGTGAAGGCCGCGGTGCGTGAGAGCTCGGTGCGGCGCCATAGCCCGCAAAGCCCGACGGACCCGCACAACAGCAGTGCCGCCGCGAGCGCTGCCTTTCCTGCGAACGCAGCAAGCGCCGGAAGACCAACACCGAGCAAGACGAGCGTGGCAAGAATTGCCGGCTTGTCGGCGCGACGCAGCAGCGCTATGCCCACGTCTATCAGCGGCGTTGGCAATGCGTCGATCAGCCACTTGCCGGTCGCTCGCAGGGGTGAGGTGTGCGTCCCATGGACCGCCGCCGCGAGCTCGCCGGCCGTCAACTGCACGAAGGCTGCTCCAACCCCAAGCACCCACGCGTCGGACCAAGAAGACGGCATGTCGTCATTTGCAGATCGATGATGCCTGCGAGCGTGCCTCAGTTCGGCA
>VYMG01000418.1_pt1 | contig 15502 bp, 10 predicted proteins | sample 5115261 | NCBI WGS metagenome assembly VYMG01 (sample SAMN12291781, study PRJNA351875) | freshwater metagenome | isolation source: freshwater lake | place: USA: Michigan, Wintergreen Lake | collected 2013-08-08 | reverse complement strand
GTAAAATCGAAACGAATAGGCTTTTTCCATGTCTCACATTTTAGCATATATTTGGTAAATGCGCTAGTATTTAACGGTAAAGCCGTCGTAGAACGACGGGGTTTCAGACCCAAATTTTCGATGAGGGAAGTGGGGAATTTCAACTAATACCCCAAAACCCTAAAACCTCAACTATCTGTTTTTTCACTTTTTAATTCCCGCAAATGTCCTTGTTCAATTTTCCAGTGACGGTCAGCAATGGGGAGTAATTCTCCGGCATCGTGACTAACTACTAATAAAGTCCAGTGTTGTTTGAGACTAGCGAGAAGTTTAGCCAATTGACGACGCATCGACCAATCTAAACCGGCCGTAGGTTCATCGAGAAGTAACAGATTAGGCTGCCGGATTAACTGGACAGCGAGGGATAAACGACGCTGTTGACCTCCACTAAGATTGTGGGGAGAAGTATCCAGAGGCATATTTTCTAATCCTACCTCCTTTAAGGCCGCCGTTAGGCGATCGCTTTTAATCTCCGGATGACCGAGACGCAACTCCTCAAGGATGGTTTTACCGCAAAAATGACGTTCAGGAAACTGAAAAACGATTCCTCCTAATTGTTGCAGATGCAGCACCGTTAATTCTTGGTCGCGCCAGTGAATTGTCCCTCCTGTTTTATCGGCAAAGCCTGCTAGAATTTCCAAAAGAGTCGTTTTTCCGGAACCACTGGGGCCGACAATCAGACCTAATTCTTGGGGAGCTAATTCGAGATTAATCCCCTGTAAAATGGGATTGAGAGCAGCGGGAGGATGATAAACCACATCTTTGAGATAAAGCATTGACAGGAAAATAACTGGAAATTAAGTCTAGAAACTCGTTTCTATTGTGACAGATTTTTTCATTCGCTCAAGGAGACTTTTGACCATGGTGCTGAGGTTAGGTTTAACGAAAAGAATGGCGATCGGTGCTTCGCTGGCTGTTATGGTAATGGTTAACTGGATTGGTCCTGGGTTAGCCGGAGATCCTTTCCGCAAAAACAATCCCCGACCGATTGGCGATAAGACCGAGGCCGCTTTTAACGCTATTTTTAAAGAAGGTAACTATCTAGAGGCCAAAAAATTAACTATTGAGGCCACAGAAAAGGAACCCCAAGAACCTTTGTCCCATGCTATGCGCGCCTCTCTTGCTTTTACCGACCAGGATTGGAACACCCTAAAAACCTACTCCGAGAAAACTAAGGAAGCGGCCAAGCAAATGCAGGCCAGCGACCCCTTAAGGGGAAATTTGTATCTAGCGGTGGGGAGTTTTTTGGAGGGAACCTACGTTTTTCAAACCGAAGGAGCAGTATCGGCTATCCCCAGATTACAACAGGTGTTTCAGTATTTGGAAACCGCAGAAAAGGTTAATCCTACGGATCCAGAATTGAATCTGTTAAAGGGTTATATGGATTTGATTTTAGCGGTTAATCTACCCTTTTCTAGTCCCCAAGAGGCAATTCAACGGCTAGAAACCTACGGAAGTCCTGATTACTTGGTCGATCGAGGTATAGCTCTAGCTTACCGGGATTTAAAGCAGTACGATCAGGCTTTGCAGTTTATCGATAACGCTCTGAAAGCGACCCCCGATAATCCAGAATTAATGTATCTGAAAGGTCAAATCCTGAGAATTCAAGGCAATACGGATAAAAATACTGGCTCTTTGAAATTGGCATTGGATTACTTTAATAATGCCCTGAAAAAACAGGAACAACTCCCCGAATCGGTCAAAAAACAGTTAAATCGCGAACACCGTAAGGTACAGGAGGAGATTAAATCCCTAGAAAGCACCGCTAATCGTTAAAAAATGGCTAAAAATAGTCAATATTTGGGTTTTTTATCAGTTATCAGCTTCTGAAGGCAAGAGGCAAGAGGCAAGGGGCAAATTTTGCCAAAACAGAAAATCTCCTCTTATGGTATATAAAGTAAAGGATTATTAAGCTTCGCGGAAGTTTATTAATTAAAGTTAAAAATATATTGACAAAAAAATTGGCTTGTGGTAAGGAGCAGAATTTAGCCAAACCTCCTAGCTGATTTCTTGTCAAGGGTTCACCTAAGTGTAATTGGAGATTTCATGACGGCAACGACGGATAAATTGCATGGGGAGTTGATCACCTCGATCGAGCCAGACTTTAAACTGAAAGATATTATTAAAACCATTCCCAAAGAATATTTCCAGAAAGACCCAGTTAAAGCTTGGTTTGGAGTGATTACGAATATTTTGGCGGTCATGTCCGGTTATGCAATGCTAGTTTATTCTCCCTGGTATTTACTGCCTTTAGCTTGGATTTTCACTGGTACAGCTTTAACGGGATTTTTTGTGATCGCGCATGATTGCGGTCATCGGTCTTTTTCCAATCGACCCTGGGTTAATGATCTTGTCGGTCATATTTTCCTCTTACCGCTTATCTATCCCTTCCACTGCTGGCGTTTCCTGCACGATCGCCATCATACTAAAACTAACATGGTAACTATAGATAATGCTTGGGATCCGTGGGAATTAGAAGCTTTTAACTCGGCCAATCCCTTAGTGCGTCTCTTTTATCGCGGCATTCGCGGACGTTTCTGGTGGCTTGGTTCGATCGCCCACTGGGCTATTCTACACTTCAACATCGAACAATTCAAGGAGAACGAACGGGAAAAAGCGCGCTTTTCGATGATTGTCGTCCTAGTTTTTGCCGCTATTTTTTTCCCAACCCTCATTTTCTACACTGGTGTCTGGGGATTGGTTAAATTTTGGGTGGTACCTTGGTTTGTCTATCATTTTTGGATGAGTACCTTTACCCTTGTCCATCACACGGACCCGGATATTCAATTTTCCTATCCCGAAGACTGGAATCAAGCTTTAGCGCAACTAGAAGGGACAGTTCACTGTAGCTATCCCCGTTGGGTAGAAATTCTCTGTCACGATATTAATGTCCATATCCCCCATCATATCTCGACGGCGATTCCTTCCTATAACCTCCGCAAAGTTCACGCTAGTCTCAAAGAAAATTGGGGGAGTCACCTGAAAGAAACCGAGTTTTCTTGGGCATTAATGCAGCGAATCGTTGATTATTGCCATATTTTCGACTCCGAAACCGCCTACAAAACCTTTAAGGAAAGCCGCGGTTAAATCAGTTATCAGTTATCAGTTATCAGTGGGTAAGTTATCAGCTATCAGATTTGAGTTTGAAGTGACAGTATTAAATAGGGTTTGCGGCAAAAAGTTTTTCTTGGGGGCAGGGTGTGGGGTGTGGAAAAGTCCCGGAATTTTCCCCCTGATCACTCCCAGTCCGGTACTTTTTGATTGACAAAAAGTCTAAAAGTCTTACCCAACAAGGTTTTTAGATTTATTCAGCAGACCCTAAATAGAAGTTTCCTACTGTCTTTTCACTGTTTACTGATTACTGTTTACTGATCACTGAAAAAAGATTACCAGGAACCGCGTTTACCATTGGGCATAACTGTGAACCAATTGGTTTTTGCCTGGGCGATTTGTTCTTGAGTTACTTGGGCATCAGAGAGATTAGCCCCGCAAAGATTAGCATCTTTGAGATTGGCGTAGCGAAGATGGGCGCCGGTGAGATTAGCCCCGCGTAAATCGGCCTTTTCTAGGTCTGCATAACCGAGATAGGCATTATTTAAATTGGTACTTTTGAGAATAGCTTGACTGAGATTAGCCCGGCCCAGATCCGCATTGGACAGATCTGCCCCTTGTAAATTAGTTCCTGTTAATTTGGATTGACAGAAATTTACCCCCAAAAGTTTGGCTTTGGCCAGATTGAGATTTGGTAATTCCTCTTGGGCGAAATTGCGCCGGCCGTTATTGTAAGCATCGAGAATCGCTTTTTCATCTAAGCGGGGTTTTTTCTTCAGTAAGGTTAGCTCTGTGCTGCTGCGGGCTTTACGTTTATTCAATACATTTGTATTAAGCATTGAAAAAGCCATCTGTCCCCCCAGCATATTATCTGGAGAGGCCTCTGGATTTTTATTTTTGGGACAAAATTTAGACTTGAGAGGGCCAGAAACGGAGGAAGTGGCTATCGAACCTGAATCTTGTCGGGGGGGCTGGGAAGTAACCATTGGAGCGGCGATTAAACTTTGGGCTAGACTGTCGGCATAAGCCGTCATGTCTAAAGCATCCATTACCTCTTGAGCGGATTTGTAGCGATGACGCACAGAGACTTCCAGCATTGTTTTCAGGACTTTAGCAAACTGGGGACTCACCTTGACTAATTTTTCCCAGAGTAATTCACCTGTATTAATATCAACTTCGATCGCTTTAGGAGATTTGCCCGTGAGTAGATAGAGACAGGTAGCTCCCACCGCGTAGATATCACTAGCGTAAACGGGACGCATGGCCATCTGTTCGGGGGGGGAAAAACCTTGGGTACCCACGGCAATATTAGTGAAAGCGGTTTGAGAATCGGCATTGGCCATGACGGGATTAACTTGATTTTTGACGGCCCCGAAGTCAATCAGAATCAATTTTCGGTCTGTTTGCCGACGAATTAGGTTAGCGGGTTTGATATCCCGATGAATTACCTTTTGCTCGTGGACATATTGCAAAATCGGCAAGAGTTCACTTAAAAACTGTTTGACTCCCGCTTCGCTAAACGGTCCGCGTTTTTTGACCTCTTGGTACAGGTTATGACCTTTAACGTATTCTTGAACTAGATAAAACTGTTGATTATCTTCAAAATAGTCCAATAATCGGGGAATCTGCGGATGAACTCCCAGTTTTGCCAAGGTTTCCACTTCTCGCTCAAAAAGTTCCCTCGCCATGCGAAAAACATTAGCCTCTTTAGAGGGAGGTTGCAGTTGTTTGACCACACAGAGGGGCTTATCTGGTAGGGACAGATCCGATGAAACAAAAGTTGTCCCAAACCCTCCTTTCCCCAAAATGCCTAGAGTTTGATAGCGGTCGTGCAGAAGAAGTTTTGAACCGCAACTCTCGCAGATTAACGCTGTCGGGGCGTTTTTCGGTTGAGTACAGTTGGGATTAAGGCAGTAGGTCATCTAGAGTCACCAATTGACCGATACTTTTTTACTAACACACCCTAACAATGCACTTTAAGAGATTCTCCTCAAGAGGGGGTATCCCCCAAAGTCTAAAGCCAGAGGCCTCAGACAATCAAAGCGCGTGTAACGCCTTTTTTGTGTCATTGCTTAGTCAAGACAGGGGGCCACTTATCAAGATAGCGGTTGCCCCCTAACGGGGATTTTTACCTAAACTCCTCTACCCTATCACAGATTTTAACATTGGCTACTTGTGCCAATTGTCAACTAATGTTAGCTTTTCTTGATAATTCATCACCCCTCATCACTTTTTCACTTTCATCAAAGCGGCCCGGGCCTGTTCGCGGTCATCGAAATGGATTTTTTCCGTCCCCAAAATTTGATAATCTTCGTGACCTTTACCCGCAATAATTACTCCGTCTCCCGGTTGCGCTGCTTGAATGGCCGTGTCAATGGCCAAAGCGCGATCGCTAATTACCTGAACAGTAATTTCTGAGGGAATGCCAGCGATAATGTCCTGAAGGATTCGTTCGGGAGCCTCTGTGCGGGGATTATCGGAGGTAACTATGGCTAAATCTGCTAATTCTGCGGCTATTTTACCCATTAACGGCCGTTTTGTCCGATCGCGATCGCCGCCACAACCAAAAACACAAATCATCCGACCAGAAATAAAGGGCCGGGAAGCTTTTAAAACATTCTCTAAACTGTCGGGAGTATGGGCATAATCGACAATGACGCTGATATCTTGGTCGGGAGCGGTGCTAACCCGTTCCATCCGCCCCGGTACTCCTGAAAACTGGGGAATTTGACTGATTACCTTCTCTAAATCTACACCACATTCTAACACTGCCGCCACCGCCGCCAAGAGGTTAGCCAGATTATATTGACCCACCAGAGGAGAAGCAAAGGCTATTTCTCCTTGGGGAGTCACCATCACCCCTTCAACTCCCGTGGGTTGATAGTGTAAATCCTTAGTATAAAAATCGGCACTAGCATCGGACACACTATAGGTTAAAACCTGTTGGGGAGACAGGGAGGCCGCTAAACGTTGACCATAGGCATCATCAAGGTTAATAATCGCCTTCCCTTGCAGATAATCGGGACTAAATAATTTAGCTTTAGCGGCAAAATAATCTTCCATATCGAGGTGATAATCGAGATGGTCTCTGGTGAGATTGGTAAACACCGTCACGGGAAAAGTACAACCCTGTACCCGTCCCTGGGCCAGTGCATGGGAACTAACTTCCATGACGGCGATTTCATTGCCAGCGCTCACCGCTTTGGCTAAACTAGCTTGTAACTCGTTAGCGAAAGGGGTGGTATGATTAGCGGTTTCTTGGAATCCTTGCCAACGGGTATAAAGAGTACCGAATAAAGCGGTGGGAATCCCTGCTTGGCTGAGAAAATATTCAATTAAATGGGTGGTGGTGGTTTTGCCGTTGGTTCCCGTCACACCGATTAATTTTAGGGTTTGGGCAGGATAATGATAGAATTTAGCAGCGATCGCAGCGGCGGCAGTAACTAAATCTGCCACAACCATTACCGAAGCATCCTCCGGGGGGGGAAATTTAGCGGCGGCTGCCGGAGAAATAATCGCCGCTACGGCCCCGGTTTCCAAAGCAGAACGCCAAAATTCGCCCCCATCGACGCGACTACCGGGTAACCCGATAAATAAATCTCCGGGTTGACAAGCATGGGAGTTGGTGGAAATTCCCGTAATCTCGGTTTCTAAAGCGATAGGAGAAGAAATCGGGGAAACCAGAGTGATATTGGTTAAAAGTTCTTGTAGTTTCATAGTCAGGATTGAATCTAGGGATTGCTGCTTTTAGATTAGCCGATTATCAAAGAGGTTCCTCGTCCGAAATGGGAAGTGAGGTTTTGGGGTGTGGGGTGTAGGGTGTAGGGTGTGGGGTGTGGGGTGTAGGGTGTGGGGTGTGGGGTGTGGGGTGTAGGGTGTGGGGTGTAGGGTGTGGGGAAATGGGTGTGGGGAAATGGGGAGAATAAATAAAAATAATCTCCTGACGCCAGGCTCCTAATACCTGCGATAAGCTGAAAAAAACAAGGCTATAGCTTGTCAACTATTGACGATTTTCTGCTGACTATTTTCGGGATATTTATATGCAATTCGTCGATTTTCTGGCTCTTATTCATCCTGTCCTAGCAATAGTGGTCGTTTTCCCTATTATCGGCCTCGTAGTTAACTTTGCTTGGCAAACCCGTCAACGTCGCCTAGAAACCGCTGCAGGAAATAAAAGTAAAATTCCCCCAGTGGTTGGACCCGAACATCTACGCTTAGGCCGCTGGTTAACGGGTACAGTGGTAGGGGTTAACCTGTTAGCACTAGCTTACTCGGTCGTTTACGGTTTTAATGGTTTTGTCGATAAACAAAAAGAGGGAAAATTAGACCCCTTTCTGGTCATTTTTGTGATTTTGATGTTTTTTGTCACCATTGCCTCTTTGGTCTGTCTCTACCGCGCTAGACAAGCCCTCTGGCGCGGAATTTTTGCCACCTTGACTGGCATGGGTTTAATTATTATCGGTGCTCAGGATGGGGTCTGGCGACTCTCGGCCCAATGGTACTGGTCTCACTACTATATCGGCATGGCGGCATCATTACTGATGATTTTCTCTCTGGCAATTGTCGAAGATATCTATAAAGACCGTTCCCATTGTTGGCGCATTGCCCATACAATTCTCAATTGTATCGCTCTGGCTCTCTTTCTGGGACAAGCAATGACCGGTTCGAGGGATTTGCTGGAAATTCCCCTCAGTTGGCAAAAACCGGCAATTTATCGCTGTGATTTCACCAATAAAACCTGTCCTGAACCGAAATCCTCAACCCCCCTCATCAACCCGATAAGTTAAACTTTTTTAGGTACTCGGAGAGGGTGAAGCAGTCAGGAAATCAATCACACTCAGATGCACCAGCAGCGGTATCGATGGGTTCCTCACACCAATGGGTAATCTTACCAAGTTGGGGCAAAGTGTTTAAGGGGCCTGGATTCAGGTTGGGTTGGATTAAGTCAGTCCATTCTACCCCTTGGGCCACAGCCACAGTATTGTCAGGTGGGGCACAGCCTGTAATTTTGCCCCAATTTTTACCCCAAGCAGCGCCGACGAAAGCACCGGTATCGGTTTTACCGAGGGAATAGTCACGAGCAAAGATAAACGCCTCTAGTCTTTGGTTGCCTCTCAGACAAATTTGCGGAGCGGCGGCACCTAAAAGAGTACGGTCATTATAGGCATAAATTTGTAGATTGCCCGGTTTACAGCCAGTCGTACTACCACAATTGTGTTCGATCGCACCGTCAATATTACCTCTAACATAAAAAACTACCGGTTGCCCGGGAGTAATGGTAATCTTATCGCTACTACCCAACTCGATCTTATCAACGATATACTCGTACACTCCTCTAGGAGATGGTATGTCTCCCGATCGGGGAAAAGTTGCAGAACTGGTAAGTACCAGGTTTAGCTGACCAGAGGGAAGGCTGGCGGCGGCGGGAATTGCTGGTAAATTGGGGAAGCTCACATCGACAAATTGCGCTTTGTAGGGGGGATTGGGTGCGGGTGTGGGCTGTTGAATTTTGTCCGTGCTAATAAAACATTCTAGATCTGGTCGCCTGGTTGCCGTCGCCTCGTCAAATCCCGTCGCCGCCGTGGTGTCGCTCATCACTACATCCCCTTGAAAGTTAGCACCACCTAAATAATCCGCACTGCCGACCGTAATCTGGCCAGTTGCACCTGCATTTTCCGTGGCTCCCTCGCTTACCCATAAAGCTGGGACAGTGGTGCGAGTGAATGCGAGGGGAAGAGAAGGAAGAATCGGGATAGTTACCACCAGACGGTTACGAGAGGCGGCATTATCGCCACTATCTCTATTGATATTAATGTTAGTTAGGTCTGTTTCGGCACTTTTGCGGGAACGTCCTTCGAGGGTGAGAACTCCCAATCCCAGAATATTGGGGTCAGTGCTGGCGGTCAATCTGTATCCAACCACGCGATAATAACGATTATCATTATCATTCAACTCAAACCATTCACCACTAGCCAAATCTCTTAATCCTGGATTTACTGCTCGTTGTCCTGCGGGTGCGAGGATTTTGTTGGCAATTTCGTTTGTACGACTGGGATTACCACAGGCGGTGGCAATGGCTAATTTTTTTAAATCTGTTTGTAGGCCTGGACTGGGATTACCAGTAGGTACTTGGGCGTTCTGCCAACAGTCGCCAGAACTACAATTACTATCAACCCTCGCCATAACTCGAACGCTATTGAGTAGATCCTGCACGCGAGCCAGCCCCACTTCGGAACTTCTTAAACTATCAGCCCGGGCTTTTTGGGCAATTACTTTCGATTGGTCTCCTTGGGCGCGCATCATCATAGTCATTACTGTCACCATCAGGATAAGTCCAATTAACACGGCAAGAGGCAAGGCAAACCCTTTTTCCTTATTAGCCATCAGGTGAAGATATAAACGATTGTTCATAAGCCAGTCCATCTAAGAATGGTTACTCTTACTATAATACTGTCAAGTTTTGGTCAAGTGACAACTGTGATAATACAAGAATAGCACTGTGAGTAAAATCACAGACTAAGGCCAGTTGATAGGATAATCAGCCAGTAATTTTTCGATAAGTATTTTCGACTTTTGACTTAACTAAGGCTTGCTGAATAAATCTAAAAACCTTGTTGGGTAAGACTTTTAGACCTTTTGTCAATCAAAAAGTACTGGATATGGGAGTGATCGGGGGGAAATTTAGGCACTTTTTCCCTGAAAATTAGGTAATTTGCCACCTCAAAACTGGTAAAACCCCACACCCCACACCCCACACCCCAGACCCTGCCACCACCGAAAAACTTTTTGCCGCAAACCCTAACTAAGGTGCTGTTTTTCGATTCAAAAATGCCCGAAAAATTAAGCCTATACCCCGAAAAAAGCTGATAATTAACAACCAAAGGGATTGTAATTCTCCCGCCGTATTTTTCAGAACCCAGCGCTGGGGACGACAGAATAAAAAAGTAATTAGTTTTCTCTGGTCTGATAGGGTAAGTGGCTGGAATTTAAGGGTTGCTTGCCAGATTTTTCCTCGTTTTTCTAGATTGACTAGATGGGCCGATAGGCGCAAATCTTCGCCTAAAATATCTAGGAGTAATTTTTCTGAGTAGATGGGTTCCCTCAGGTGAATTTCTGCCCCTATTTCCGAAAGTTTTTTCAGATTGCCCTGTATGATTATATCCGATTCTGTTATCAATTTAACAGGATATTCCAGCAATTGATATTGAGTTTCTAGGGTGAGGGGAGCTTCCAATAAAGCCACTAAAGCAGTCATGATAATAACCACGTTATATATAGCCAAAATCAAGCCAAAATTTAGCGGACTTGCTTGGTAATTATGCTGCTGTAAATTAAAGAAAATACTAATTGAGGTAATAGTGAGAAAAAACAGCAATGGGTAGGATAAACGCCAATTATATTGATAATTTTGACGAGCAATTCCCTTCGGTGTCACCTGAAATCCTTTGTCAAAGGGTTTCCAAAGAACATGGAGAACTGTTAGGGCTGTAGGTACACAAATAATCATCGATAGTACCTCAGAAAAAATAATGGAGCGCGAGCGAGAATTTAACCAGTGATAAGTGGCTAACTGGAGCATCATGTAGGGTAAAAAAATATAGATTGTCTCATCAATGGTAATGTTCAAAGGTACTATATAACCAAAGGTATAAAGGAGAGGAATAAGCAGAGAAAATAAACGAGCTAAGGGAGAAAACCAAGATAAGATACCTTCTAAGTGTGCCAATCTTTGGGGTAGGGTTAGTCCCGCGATTTTCAAGGGATTAGCTTTGATAAAAAAGGCCTGTAAAGTTCCTCTAGCCCAGCGCAATCTTTGCCGTAAATAAGCTGATAAACTTTCGGCAGATAAACCAGCGCTGAGTTTTTCATTTAAGTAAATAACTTCATAACGTTTGGCAGAGATAGCAATCCCAGTAAAATAGTCTTCACTAATAGATTCTGTATTAAAGTATTCCACTTCCTCTAATGCTTTTCTTCTGACAATAAAAGAAGTGCCAGCGCAGACAGGACTACCCACCCCATCTTTAGCTGGTTGGATATGACGATAAAATAATTCTTCGTCGGGAGTAACGATATTTTCTAAACCTAAGTTATGGGCAATAGGATCGGCATTATAAAAGCTTTGGGGAGTTTGCACTAAGGCAATTTTCTGGTTTTGAAACCAGCCAACAGTTCTTTCTAGAAAGTTACTACAAGGGATAAAATCTGCATCAAAAACTACCACTAATTCCCCTTGGGTTTGTCCGAGAGCATGGTTTAAATTACCTGCTTTAGCGTTTTTTCTATCCTCACGAGTCAGATAATGACAATTTAATTTTTCTGCCAATTCATAAATTTTTGATCTCTGGGTATCATCGAGAATATAAATATTTTTATGAGGATAATTAAGGGCTTGACAACCGATAATAGTTCTTTTTAAAATGAAGGCTGGCTCATTATAGGTAGGAATCAGGATATCTACCGTGGGCAAATACTGTTTATTGATCACCCCTTGGCTATAAAAATCAGCTTCTTTGCGTCTATCTTTTGTGGTTAAGACTAAAACTAACTGAATCATGCTACTACTTAAAACTATCATCTCAAGGACTAAAAGTAGTAAACTAAAAAAGCCATTGAGAGGGGTGGAAAGATTTAAGGTGGCCAGAATTCTCCAAACTAGATAGCGCAGGGTGATAGCTAGAGTGATAGAAATAATGACTAATCTTGACCAAACTTGCGGACGCGGAGAAAATAAAATGATTAACTGCGTAAAAATTAGCAGGATAACCGTGGGTAATAATAATTGATAGCTATGAGCAACCGTGGGAACTTTGATCCAAGCAAAGGGATTAAAAAAATCTTCTACTAAGCCAAGGAGTAATCGATAAATATTGTGTTCCGGCCAACATAATGATAAACTGACCATCATTAGCCCGCTGATCACTGCTAACATAATTAAGATAACTGATATTATCGCTAAAATCGACTTGAATACGGAGGAATACACTGGTTTTTGAGGGAACGGAAAAATCGACTCTTGGTTAGACATAAATCCCCTTCTGAGCAAATAAATCTAACTACATTTTACAATTCTTAACAAAAACCTGGGCATTGGGCAGCTTTCTCATACTTGGGAATGACACCAAATCGTTTTATGTCTTACCTCGTTCCAAGGGTTTCCCTTGCAACGCATTTCCGGAGGTTCTACCTTGGAACGAGACAAATCGAACTTTAAAAACCCAGTTATGGATTGTTGCTCCCTACACCCTACCCCCCACACCCCACACCCTGTCTCACTTTCAATCTGCTTGTCACCCCGTCAGGAACATAGTATACTTTGGTTAACCGTGAGGAAAAATTAATCTATGATAGCCGTCAAAATCGCCGTTGTTAGCGCTCTCGTTTTAGTTGTGGTCAAATTCGTCGCTTCTGTTCTAGGCAAAGGCAATATACCCCTACTTAATCAGGCTGTCACTGTGATTTTAAGCCTTTTTATCGGTTTTGAGTTGATTCAACTAGGACAAGCGGTGATTGAAAAGATTAATTAAGGGTAATCGGCTCTCTTGGATGGTGTGTGATCAACAGGATTGAGCGTCGAGATTGCCAGTATAGACTAGATGCTGCCGTCAACCTTTGGTCAAGCTGTTGCGATACAATCCAGCAAAGACAAGAGAGCCTGTAACCCAAAATTTTGGGTTAAAGCCCCGTCCTTTTAGGACAGATAGGGTAGGGCATACCCAAATCTTGGTTGAAAGACCAAAACGCTTGGAGAGTGAACCAGAAAAAGGATAACTAGATAGCAAGTGATATTCTAGTAGGTTCGGTTCAGACCTAATCGTGTAAGACCTAAGTAAGGGAAACCAGAAAGGGCTGTGATGAGCTCAAGAATCCTCACGCCTTTAGGCCCAGGAGTGTCAAAGAACCGAACGATCGCTCTAGGTGGTGTACTCGGCGTTAATTTTGACATAATCGTAACTAAGATCGCAACCCCAAGCCGTACCCGTTCCCGAACCGTTACCGATACAGATAGACATTAAAACGGTATCTTCTTGTAAATAAGCCCCCGTTGCTGCCGCTTTCAGGTAATTACTGGCACTAGCTCGATCGAACGCCAGAGGTTGGCCATTTTCCATCATCACGAAGTCGCCTAACTTAATTTGCAGGTCTTCTTGATGGAAGACGACCCCGGCCCGGCCGGCGGCCGCCGCAATTCGTCCCCAGTTGGGATCCCGACCGAAAACCGCCGATTTTACCAAGGAAGAACCCGCAATGGTGCGAGCGATCTGACGAGCGGACTGATCATCGGCCGCCCCCGAAACCCGCACTTCCATTAAACAGGTTGCCCCTTCCCCATCCCGGGCGATCGCTTTCGCCAAATATTGACAAACTTCCGTTAACATGGCCTCTAACTTTTGGGCATCCCGGCCCATTTCTGTGATGGCTGTGGTGCGCGATTGACCGTTAGCCAAGGCGATCAGACTGTCATTGGTACTGGTGTCCCCATCCACCGTGATCTGATTAAAACTTTTATTGGCCGCCCGACTTAACATATTTTGCCAGAGAACCGTCGATACTGCGGCATCACAGGTAATAAAGGAGAGCATCGTCGCCATATTCGGGTGAATCATCCCCGATCCCTTGGCAATTCCCCCAATTGTGACCGGACGACCCTCGATAGTGGTTTGCAAGGCGATCGATTTGGGGACTAGATCCGTGGTCATAATCGCCCGGGCCGTGCTTTCGCCACCATTTTCCGACAATAAACCCACTAAGGTCGGTAAAGCGGCGGTTAACGCATCCATGCGAATCCGTTGCCCGATGACTCCCGTAGAAGCCAGCAAAATTGCATCGGCGGGAATCCCTAAAACTTGGCTCAAGGCGGCGGCACTATCGAGAGCATCTTGCCCCCCGGCTTCCCCCGTGGCGGCGTTTGCTTGGCCGGCATTACACAAAATCGCCCTAGCGCTGGCTTTAGTTTGTAGGCGTTGACGGCAATAATCGACGCAAGCGGCGCGCACTTGACTGGTGGTAAAAACTCCAGCGGCGATCGCTTCTGTTTCCGAGACAATTAGGGCTAAATCGGGCAAACCGGACGGTTTTAGCCCCGCGGCCATCCCTGCGGATTTAAATCCTTTTGGGGCGGTGATCCCCCCCTCTATTTCCTGCCAATCGGCCATTTTCTCCCGTCTCCTACTCAAATTCGACACTCGATTTTGACACTCTCGCCGTCAAGCTACGCTGTATTTTGACACTCTCGCCGTCAAGCTACGCTGTGACGGGAGATTCTTGCTTCTACTCCTCTTAACTAGACACAATCCGAAGACTATGCCCCCGTCAGACCGAATCCACAAGAGTTTTAGTTTAACGTCTACCGACTGCCCGGACGTAGCTGAATTTTATTTGTGGGCAGAATTGACCTTAGCTGTTAAGCTTCTATGCTGCTTGACCCGTCACCATTACATTTTCAAGGGCGATATTTGTTCCGAGGTACAAAGGAGCGGGAGGTTTCCGTGATCCCTGACGCGCTTTACCGCTTTCTGTATTCTAGCGAAATCCCTCGAAAGTGGAAACGCTACCGCGTTAGTTTCATTTTGGTTGCGATTCATCTCCCGTTAAGCAAGGGCGGCTCTAACGGGAGTCCTCTCGCGACCTTGAGATAGCAATTGACACTCCTCGCTCTAAAGAGACGGGGATTCTGGCGTTGTCAGATGTAAAGATGAATCAAGCAAAAGTGTAGGGAACTGGAACATCCTTAAACTTAAGGTAATGAATTAGAAGCGGTAGGGAACTTTCTAACATTTTGACACATTTTGAATAGCAGAGAGTCTGACGATGAAGACGGGCGGTTGTATGTCTCTGCACTATGTTGCCGAAGGCACTCGCCTTGCGAGACCACCAATTACCCATCCAAGAATTCCATCTCGAAAGTGGTCAACAGCCGTCCCTATCCAGATTTTGTTCTTTTGGCTCTACCGAACCTGTCATGTAAAACTATCAACAACTCATGCTTGTAAAGCTTGTATACTAAGGCTTTAAGTTTTTGTTAGATTGATATTTATCAACTTTAGAGCATTGCTGGGCAGAGAGGGAGCTTGAGGAATTTTCTACAGTGTAAGTTCGGAAGAACCGTTCTTTTTTTGACCAACAAAGGTCTCTAATTCGTCTAGTTCTCCCACTTCTGGAATCGTTTCTGGATTATAGGAATCAGGCAGCAGTTTTCCCACTTGTTTGACCCAATCCATAATGGTTGTTCGTGAGACTCCCGTTACTCTCTCAATGCCTCGAAATTCCAGGCCATTTACATACATTTTCAGACAGGTGGGGAGCATCTCACCTTTGTAATAAGTAGAAATGCTTAATGAACTCAATAAAAAAGTTAAAAAAGGCAACCATTTAGATAGGCAGAGCGATGACGAAGGACTTGCGGTACATT
>VYMG01000406.1_pt1 | contig 15502 bp, 13 predicted proteins | sample 5115261 | NCBI WGS metagenome assembly VYMG01 (sample SAMN12291781, study PRJNA351875) | freshwater metagenome | isolation source: freshwater lake | place: USA: Michigan, Wintergreen Lake | collected 2013-08-08 | reverse complement strand
TTTGTCAATTGTTTTCGATCTAGAGCGAACTAATCAATTAAATCTCTTGCCAGATAAGGATTTAGTCGATTTATGCCACCCTATCGAACCATACCAAGTAACGAAGAACCTAAATAGATTTCCTCTAGGTTGTTTTGACGGAGATGCCAGCAAAGGAATCTTTAAGAAATTACCCAAAATCCCTGAGTATAGATATTGACGGCGCTAGACTCCCAACGTATAGATAAACACTGTTTCTGGAAGTCCATGACTGTGAGCTACGAAAAAATCACCCCACCGACAACAGGCTCGACAATTACTTTTTCTGACGGAAAACCTCTAGTTCCCGACGATCCCATCATTCCCTTCATTCGTGGTGACGGTACGGGAGTCGATATCTGGCCCGCAACCGAAAAAGTTATCGATGCAGCGATCGCCACAGCCTACGGTGGTCAAAGGAAAATCCATTGGTTTAAAGTCTATGCTGGCGATGAAGCTTGCGAAATCTACGGGACCTATCAATATCTACCCCAAGATACATTGACAGCGATTAAAGAATATGGTATTGCCATCAAGGGTCCCTTGACCACTCCGATCGGTGGCGGCATTCGTTCCCTGAATGTGGCTTTGCGGCAAATTTTTGACCTCTATGCCTGTGTTCGTCCCTGTCGTTACTATGCGGGAACCCCTTCCCCCCATAAAACCCCGGAAAAACTCGATGTCATCGTCTATCGGGAAAATACCGAGGATATTTATCTCGGCATCGAATGGAAACAAGGCACGGAAATCGCCGATAAACTGATTAATTATCTCAACACGGAACTAATTCCCGCCACTCCCGAACATGGTAAAAAACAAATTCCCCTCGATGCGGGTATCGGGATCAAACCGATTAGTAAGACAGGTTCCCAAAGATTAGTCCGCCGGGCGATCGAACGAGCGCTGACTTTACCCAAACCGAAAAATCAAGTTACTCTCGTCCACAAGGGTAACATTATGAAATATACCGAAGGGGCGTTTCGGGATTGGGGTTATGAATTAGCTAAAAGTGAATTCCGGGATGTGTGCGTTACTGAGATGGAGTCATGGATACTGAGCAATAAGGAGAAAAACCCCGATCTGAGCATCGAAGATAACGCCCGCATGGTGGAACCGGGTTATGATGCCCTTACAGACGAGAAAAAAGCCAAAATCTGCCAAGAAGTGACCATTGTTCTCGATGCTATCTGGGAAACCCACGGCAAGGGACAGTGGCAAGATAAAATTATGGTCAACGATCGCATTGCCGATAGTATCTTCCAACAGATCCAAACCCGTCCCGATGAATACTCGATCCTCGCTACCATGAACCTGAATGGTGATTATCTCTCCGATGCGGCAGCGGCGATCGTCGGTGGTTTGGGTATGGGACCTGGGGCGAATATTGGCGATACTTGCGCTATTTTTGAGGCAACCCACGGAACAGCCCCTAAACACGCTGGTTTAGACCGAATTAACCCCGGTTCGGTGATTCTTTCTGGGGTAATGATGTTGGAATACATGGGATGGCAAGAAGCGGCCGATTTGATTAAAAAAGGCATCGCAGCGGCAATCGCTAATCGACAAGTTACCTACGATTTAGCGCGTCTGATGGAACCCCCCGTTAATCCTCCCCTGAAATGTTCCGAATTTGCCGATGCGATTATCTCCCATTTTGGCGATTAATTTTCTGGTTAGGGTAGCCTCAAAACTGCCCTATTTTTCGGAGAATCCCCAAAATAATCCCCCTGGGGGTAAGGGGAGATGAACGTAGGTTGAGTTGAAGCATGAAACCAAACGTCTGCATGGGTTACGCTACTGCTAACCCATCCTACAAATAATTGTGCCTCCCTTTATTGCAGACGTTTTAAGCGTTCTTGGAGAATTTGGGCTTGTTTTTCAGCCTCCGCTAAAGCTTGCTTCGTTTTTTGGATTAAAGCTTCTGGAGCTTTTTCGACAAAGCTAGGTTTATTCATGCGATCGCTCAAACTCTTGATTTCCCCTTCTACTTTAGCTAAATTTTTCGCCAATTTCCCTGCCAATACCGATATATCAACCAATCCGGACAGGGGGATGAGGATTTCTACCGTAGCGACAACACCGGCGATCGCTTGATTGACTTCCTCGGTTAATTTGGCCGTCAAAATTAAGTTTTCGATCTTAGCCAAGTCTTTTAAGTACACTTGTCCGCGTTGCAGAATAGCTAATTCTTGGCTGTTTTCTGTCTGTAAAATTGCTGTGATCGTTGCCCCCGGTTTAATCCCTGCTTCGGCGCGCAAATTACGCAACACCCGAATACTTTCAATTAATAACTCAAAAGTATTTTCTAAATCTATATCGATCAGAGAACTATCAGCTATGGGATAGGTTTGTAAAGCCAAAACCTGCTGATTTTCTTGGGTTAAATTATGCCAAATTTCTTCGGTAATATGGGGCATAAAAGGATGTAATAATTTTAATGTTCCTGCCAAGATAAAAGCCAAAGTTTGGCGGGCAGTGGCACAGGAAACCGATTCTTTATCCTTCCATAAACGAGTTTTCACTAACTCGATATACCAATCGCAGAAATCGCGCCAGATAAATTCGTATAGACCTTTTGCCGCTTCTCCCATGCCATAATTTTCTAGATAATCTCTAGTTTTTTGTACTGTTTGATGATAACGAGATAAAATCCAGCGATCGGCTAATTCTAAATTTTCTAAAGCTGGTTCTCCCAATTCTTCTGGGGTTTTTCCCTCCAGATTCATCATCACAAAACGGGAAGCATTCCAAATTTTATTGGCAAAATTTCGGGCAGCTTCTACGGATTCCGATTCATCGGTTTTACGGTTATATTGCAGACTGATATCCTGTCCTGCTCCTGCCACTTCCCGAATTAAGGTATATCGTAAAGCATCGGTTCCGTATTTATCAATTAAAATTAAAGGATCGATGCCGTTATTGGCAGATTTAGACATCTTTTTGCCGTTTTCATCCCTAACTAAACCGTGAATATAGACATCTTTAAAGGGCATTTGTCCCGTAAAATAGCCGGCCATCATCGTCATTCTTGCCACCCAGAAAAAGATAATATCAAAACCGGTGACGAGGGTGGTGGTGGGATAATAGGTGTCTAGATCAAGGGTTTTTTCTGGCCAACCCATGGTCGAAAATGGCCACAATCCCGAGGAAAACCAAGTATCTAAAACATCGGGGTCCTGTTGAATAATTATATCCTCTCCATACTGTTGTTTGGCCTTGGCTAAAGCGGAGGTTTCATCCTCGGCAACGACGAAGGGAGTATGGTTAGTAATTTCGTTATTAGTTTCACTGATAATATACCAAGCGGGAATTTGATGACCCCACCACAGTTGTCGAGAAATACACCAATCTTTTAGCTTAACTAACCAATCGCGATAAACTTTTGTCCATCTTTCTGGCACAAAACGGGGCGAGTTTTCCTGATCTAAATAGGCTAAAGCTTTTGTGGCTAAAGGTTCAATTTTAACGAACCATTGGGTAGATAAAAGGGGTTCGACGGGAACTTTACCTCGATCGCTATAGGGGACACTATGGCGATAGGCTTCAATCTTAACTAAAAAGCCGTCTTCATCGAGTTTTTTAACGACATTTTTGCGGGCAACAAAACGATCTTGACCCGCGAATATTCCGGCATTTTCGTTTAAACTGCCGTCTAAATTCATGATATTAATAAAGGGTAAATTATGGCGTTTACCCATCTCAAAATCCTTAGGATCGTGGGCCGGCGTAACTTTAACGCAACCAGTACCGAATTCGGGATCGACTAATTCATCGGCAATAATGGGGATTTCTCGCCCCATTATCGGTAAAGTGACGGTTTTGCCGATTAAATGGCGATAACGGGGATCTTGCGGGTTGACAGCGACACCAGTATCACCGAGCATGGTTTCGGGCCTTGTGGTGGCTACTTGAAGATAACCGCTACCATCGCTGAGAGGATAGCGAAAATACCAGAGATTTCCCTCAATTTCCTTGTTTTCCACCTCTAAATCGGAAACGGCCGATCGGGATTCGGGACACCAGTTAACTAAGTATTGACCGCGATAGATTAATCCGTCCTCATAAAGTTTAATAAAAGCAGTACGAACAGCATGGGAAAGTCCCTCATCCATCGTGAAACGTTCCCGCGTCCAATCGACGGATACCCCCAAGCGTCGCAGTTGATTAACAATGGTACTACCAGACTCCTCTTTCCATTGCCAAGCGCGTTCGAGGAATTTTTCCCTTCCTAGTTGGTAACGGTCGGTTTTTTCGGCTTTTAATTGGCGATCGAGTATAGCTTGTACTGCAATACTAGCGTGATCCGTACCGGGCAGCCAGAGGGTATTTTTGCCGGTCATGCGCTTGTAGCGAACAAGTGTATCAATTAAGGCACTCTCGAAAGCGTGACCCATGTGGAGACTACCGGTAACATTGGGAGGAGGGATGACTATACAGTAGGTTTCGCCGCCTTTTTCGGGGTTTGCCTTAAATATTTCTTGATTTTCCCAATATTGCTGCCATTTCGTTTCTGTGATCTTGGGATCGTATTGCTTCGATAGTTCCGAGGTCATGATGGGGGGATTCTACAATTCTTAGTTCTTTGTCAATTGTCCCACATTTGGGAGAGATCAAATTCCTGTTTAGTTGCTGGCTAAAAAATTTTCAAGAGTCCTATTAAGATAGCTGTTATCTTTTGCTGGGGTAAATATGGCTAATGTCTCTCACCAGTATAATAATTGCTATAATCAATTGAGAGAGCGAATCAATAAATTATGACTATAGCAACAGATAAAATTACCTATAGCTTTGCCGAATATTTACAACTAGAGGAAACGGCAGCCTATAAAAATGAGTATCAAGATGGAGAAATCGTACCGATGACAGGAGGCACTACCGATCATAATAAAATTGCTCTCAATTTTGCCGCTTATTTAAAATTTGCCCTCAAAGGACAGAAATATAATATTTTTATCGGTGATCTGAAATTATGGATAGCGCAATATCGTCAGGCAACCTATCCCGATGTGATGCTAATTGAGGGTGAACCGATTTATTATGAAACTATGCAGTATAACAAAACTGAAGAAAATAAATGGTTATTAACGGAATACGAGGGCGAAAATGCTAGTTTATCTTTAACTTCTGTCAATTTTGCTCTCAGTTTTCAGGAAATTTATGAAGGAGTTACTTTTAATATAATCAATGATTAAACCAGTTGTTTCAACAAGCTTAAGTTAACCAAAAAATCAATAAATTATGACTGTAGCAACAAATAAAAGTACCTATAGCTTTGCCGAATATTTAGAACTAGAGGAAACGGCAGCCTATAAAAATGAGTATCAAGATGGGGAAATCGTACCGATGACAGGAGGCACTACCGATCATAATAAAATTGCAGGTAATTTTTACTTTTATTTACGCCTAAAGTTACCACAGTCCAACTATAAAATATTTATCGGTGATGTGAAATTATGGATAGCGCAATATCGTCAGGCAACCTATCCCGATGTGCTGCTAATTGAGGGTGAACCGATTTATTATGAAACTGGCAAGACAACTATTACCAATCCCAGATTAATAGTAGAAGTCCTCTATGCAGTATAACAAAACTGAAGAAAATAAATGGTTATTAACGGAATACGAGGGCGAAAATGCTAGTTTATCTTTAACTTCTGTCAATTTTGCTCTCAGTTTTCAGGAAATTTATCAAGGAGTGATATTTAACGATTTGCTTTGAATTTTCGTTTTTTTGCCCGTATTATTGCCAAGGAATCGGGAAATCTATCTCTACAGACCCAATTTCGCAGCTAAAGCGATCGCTACTGGGAAAATGCGATGTTCTTGCACTTGAATGCGTTCGTGGAGACTGGCGGCGGTATCATCGGGGAGAATGGGAACCACTGCTTGCATTAAAATTGGGCCACTATCTACCTCTGCGCGAGCGATATGCACAGTACATCCGGTCACTTTTACCCCCGCAGCTAAAGCTTGTTCCACGGCACGCACACCTTTAAAACTGGGTAGTAAACTAGGATGGATATTGATCACGCGATCGGGAAAAGCATCTAGTAAAACCGGGGCGACAATTCGCATCCAGCCCGCCATAATTACCCATTTTACGCCGTATTCTTGGAAAGTTTTGACTATAGCTCGATCGAGTTCTTCTCTGGGTTTAAATTGACGATGATCGAGGAAAACTGCGGGGATATTGTAGTCATCGGCTCTTTCTTTTACCTTGGCATCGGGATTATTGTAGATGAGGACAGAAATCTGGGCATTTAGCTGTTTTTTGGCGATCGCTGCTGCCAAAACAGCAAAATTGGAACCACTACCAGAAGCCATCACTCCTAAAGAGAGGGTTTCCTCTAGGGGAATATCGGCCAAACTAAGATCGGGAGAAATTAAACTTGGGGAAAAACTCATAAATTCAGTTATCAGTTATCAGTTATCAGTTATCAGTTATCAGATTTAAGTTATCAGATTTAAGTTATCAGATTTAAGTTTTAAGTTAATTAGTTAGTTATTTTCATCTTGATCCCCATTTACTGATCACCGATCACTGTTTACTGTTTACTGTTTACTGTTTACTGTTTACTGTTTACTGTTTACTGATCACTGATCACTGATCACTGATTACTGATTACTGATCCTATTCCCGTTGTTTCAATCCGGTTTCAATAGCGGCAATTACTGTATCGAGGACTTTAACACGGGCGAAATACTTATCATTTGCCGCCACAATCGTCCAGGGGGCGACGGGGGTGCTAGTACGGGCTACCATGTGATTAACTGCCACATGGTAGAGGGGCTGTTTTTCCCGATTGCGCCAATCTTCATCGGTGAGTTTATGCTGGCGATAGGGGTTATTTTGGCGTTCCTCGAAACGATTTAACTGTTCTTCCGGGCTAATATGTAACCAGAATTTGACTAAAACACAGCCAGAATGGGTTAATTGCGCCTCAAACTCGTTAATTTCTTGATAGGATCGTCGCCACTCCATATCTTTAGCGAATCCTTCCACTCTCTCCACTAAAACCCGTCCATACCAACTGCGATCGAATATACCGATAGTTTTGGCCGCGGGCAATTTCCGCCAGAAGCGCCAGAGATAATGATAGCGGTGTTCTTCCTCCGTCGGGGCAGCAAAGGGAATAACTTGGTAACTGCGAGGATCGAGGGTATCGGTTAAGCGTTTGATTGCCCCACCTTTGCCAGCGGCATCCCAACCCTCAAACAGGACTAAAACGGGGATATTTGCCTGAAAAATCTTTAATTGCAGTTTTCTTAATTCTACCTGTGCCTCACGCAAACGGATTTTATAGTCTTCTTTTTCTAGTTTGGCACTTAAATCTACTCTCGCCAGATAATCGGGTTCCGTGGGCAGTAATCGGGCTTGGGGTGGTAGATTGGCAGGAGGTTCGATCGGTAATTGGCGCTGATCCAAAGCTTGAGCGATCGTACCAACTAATTGGGAGAGAACTTTTACCCGGGCCCAACGTTGACAGTTGCCCTCCACCAATGTCCAAGGGGCGGCCCCCGTGCTAGTGTAGGTAATCATTTCCTCGGCTAAACTGGCATACTCATCATAACGTTTGGCCTGTTGCCAATCTTCCGGACGCACGCGCCAAGATTCTAGCTCATTTTCGGCGTATTCTTTGATGCGTGACTTTAATTCCTTTTGACTGAGGTGAATCCAGAATTTAGCGATTGCGACCCCATCATCAAATAATTGTCGCTCAAAGGTGTTGATATCGCGCATGACCAGGGGAATCTGGGAGGAGGGCAATTTGTTCAAGAGTCGATCCTCTAGTAGATGGGTGTACCAACTGTGATAAAAAATGCCGATACTGCCTTTTGCTGGCAGTTTTTGCCAAAATCTCCACAAAAACGGGTAACTTTCCTCTTGGGAGGAAGGGGTTAAAATGGGATGGACGGTAAAACCGCGAGGATCCATATAGTTAACCATTTTTTTGACTAAAGTTCCCTTCCCTGCCGCTGCCCAACCTTCCAAAACCACCACCACGGGTAATTTACACTCCCAACAGGACTGCTGTAGCGATCGCAGTTGTTCCATTAAATCTTTAATTTGTGATTGATAAGTTTCTTTGTCAAGGGAAAGAGATAGATCGAGGGGACTTAACATGATGGTCAACTAAAAGGAAAATTAGGGTATAAAGTTATAGACAAGTCAATTTCAAATAGGTATGATCGCGTGTCTCAAGTTAAACCTACCATTCTCGTTACTGGCGGTGCGGGTTATATTGGTTCCCATGCGGTTCTAGCGCTCAAAAATGCCGGTTATTCCGTCATCGTACTCGATAATTTATCCTACGGTCACGCCGAAATCATTAAGGATATATTAAAAGTTGAGTTAATTGTCGGTGATACTAGGGATCGATCGCTGCTCGATAATTTATTCGCTAGTCGCAATATTGCCGCCGTCATGCACTTTGCCGCTTTTATTGCGGTGGGAGAATCGGTGCAGCAACCGGCTATTTACTATCAAAATAATGTTAGTGGTAGTCTGACTCTTTTGCAAGCGATGATCGCCGCCGATGTGAAGAAATTTGTTTTTTCTTCCACCTGTGCTATTTATGGAATGCCCAAGGAAATTCCCATGACGGAAAATCATCCCCATTATCCCCTCAGTCCCTACGCTGCCAGTAAGGAAATGGTGGAACAAATTCTTCGGGATTTTGATCCGGCCTACGGTTTAAAATCGGTGGCTTTCCGTTATTTTAATGCTTCAGGAGCCGACCCCAGTGGTTTATTAGGGGAAGATCACCAACCGGAAACCCATTTAATTCCCCTGGCTTTATTAACTGCCCTGAAAAAACGTGATTCCCTGTCAATTTTCGGCACGGATTATGATACTCCCGATGGCACTGCTGTTCGCGATTATATCCATGTTAATGATTTAGCACAAGCTCACGTTTTAGGCTTAGAATATCTCTTAAATGGGGGCGAAAGTAATGTGTTTAATTTGGGCAATGGTAACGGTTTTTCTGTGCGCGAAGTGATTGAAACAGCGCGAGCGGTAACTGGTTTAGGTATTCCCGTAATCGAAAGTCCCAGAAGGGCAGGCGATGCCCCTATTTTAATCGGCAGTAGCGATAAAGCCAAACAGGTTCTCGCTTGGCATCCCCAATATGCCGATCTCAAGGTAATAGTTGAACACGCCTGGAATTGGCATCAAAAAAGACACGCTTAACAGCGATCGAGTGCTAAACTTTAATCTTATAAGATTGAACAGTTCTATCAGTCGATAACAGTAAAAAACTGCTAAGTAGGTGGGTGGAATTAAATATAAGATCAACGTAGGTTGGGTTGAAGCATGAAACCCAACGCCCGCATAGTTTACGAAGTGCGCTAACCCATCCTACAAATAATTGTGCCTCCCTACTTAGAGGCTGATAGTTTACTGCTATAAGCTTCTCTAGAATCCTCTCGAATACCTTGCTATGAATAACAAAATAATCTTAACATTTATAGGCTTGACTTTTTTAGCAAGTTGTGCTGATAGTAAACAGTTTCAATGTCAAAAAATCTATCGGATTGCCAACGAAGTGGCCCAAGAAACCAAATCCTTAACCAACGGTCAAGGGACAGAAATTGACCAAAAAAGTTGGCTATTAGCCGCCGATAAAATCGAACAGGCCGCAGAAAATATGAAAAAATTAGCCCTGAAGGATACCGAACTAGATAAATATAAGACTGCTTTCGCTCAAGTTTACGAAGATTATGCCACGGCCACTCGTGAAATAATTCAAGTTATCGAAACTCGCGATAAAAACGGGGCAAAATTAGCACAGGAAAAGGTAAGAAAAGCTGGCCAATTAGAAAAAGAAACTGGCGAAGCTTTTAATACCTATTGTCAAGCACAGTAAAGCAGTTATCAGTTATCAGTTAGAAGGTATTGGGGTTTTGGGGTATTAGTTAAAATTTTCCCATTTCCCCATTGCCCTATCTCCCCATCACCTCACTCCTATACTTTAGGGTTTAATCGCATACAAAGTGCCGACATTTTTACTGCGAGGCATCCGGGAGAAGATGATAAAACCGAAGTCTTGCAGATGTTTAACTAAAGCATCGGGACCCTTTTTATGCCATTCCATCATGATAATTTTCATCTGTCCCAATTGACCAGTTGCCGCTAAAGAATCGAGGATTTCGTATTCGGAACCTTCACAATCAATCTTGGCAACTATATCGATGTCGGGATAATCAGAGGTAATACCTTTAAACACATCGGTGAAAGGTTTAAGAATTAAATTGGCTGTAGCGGTTTGTTTCGAGGCAAAAGGTTTTAATTGCTCGTCAATTCCCGTAATTCCGACACTCCCTTTGACAGCATAATCGTATTCTACTTGAATAATTTCATCCCGAGCGCCGACTCCATAATCAAAAGCTTTAATCTTCTCCGCTAGATTAGGATTGAGGGCAAAATTTCTTAAAGCTTGGTCGTAGGTAGCCTTAAAAGGTTCGTAACTATAGACAGCTTTCACATTAGCTCGATTGGCAAAAAAGAGACTAGCAAAACCCGTATTCATACCAATATCGATCGCTACACAGGGCTGATCATAGAGGAAATTATATACACCTAAAAGGAAAATTTCATGGGCGATATCTAAATCCTGTCCCGTCTCGATAATTAACTTAACTCCATCGATCTCGATAATTAGTAACCCGTTCTCATCGATATAAAATTTACAATCGGCCAGAGCTTTTAAGGCTTTAGCTTTGTTAAAAACTTTACTACCTAAGAGGAAATCTTGCTTATTTTTGCTTAGGCTGATCCCTAAAGGTTTATAGAAAAGTTGCCCAGACTTAGTATCATATTCTACATAATTGGGATTAATATTATGCTCTGCCAACTGACTAGACCAATATTCATCGGTGATATGGGGGTAAGTCTTAAATTGCCGATAGCGTTTATGTACATCTAACAGTTTTTGGTAAAGCATTGCTTGTCTAGCCTCGATTTTTTAGGATGGATGAAGGTAATTTTATGGACAAGTTTGACAAAGTTTGATAGACTTGTCAAGAAAATCCCTCGTCTCTGAGCATCAGAAGTCAGGAAACCCATCTCAAACAAGGTTACACAGACCATCAGGAGTTAACACGCCTTGAATTACTCTGATTTTATATTTTGGTGGATATTAATCCTTTTTAGCGTTCCTTTCTTAACGGCACGCTATATAGGGAAGTCCTTGAATCTCTGGCGAGGTGTTTTTGATGAGGTCGGATTAGCGGTGCTGTCCCTAATCCTGTTTTATTACGCCAGTCGCACCAGTTTCCTCGTTTTCATCGTTTCTCTAGCCTTTAACTACATTATGGTCTGGCTAGTGCTGAAAATGAGCGGCTGGAAAGCGAATCTCCTAGCTACTATCGTTATCGTCATCGATATTCTTGTCCTTGCCTACTTCAAGTATTTCGGCTTTTTTGTGCAGGAAATCATCGGATTGTTCGTTTCTCTCCCCCCTAACTGGAAGGAACTTTCTCCGATTCCCGTGCCTAGCCAAATCCCACCGGGGGTATCCTTCTATACCTTCCAGATGGTGGCTTTCGTGGTGGACTCCCTACGGGAAAAGAAAAAGAAACCCCTAGCCGTCCTCGATTATGTCAATTTTATCTCCTTTTTCCCGCAAATTGTCGCAGGTCCGATCGAGCGTCGCCGGGATTTATTACCACAAATGGAGGGATTTCGCCTCAAATTTACAGGAGAAAACTTCGAGAAGGGTTTGCGTTGGCTTTCCCTCGGTTTATTTATGAAATTTGTCCTCGCCGATAACATTGCTCCCTACATCGAATTAGATAAGATGATTGACAATGCTTGGTATATCTGGTTTGAGGCCTTTTTATTCACCCTGAGAATCTATTTTGACTTCGGTGGTTATAGCTTTATTGCTGTTGGTTTAGCCTATTTTGTCGGCGTTAGATTGGAATTAAACTTTTTAGCCCCCTACACATCCCAAAGTATTAACGAATTTTGGCGACGTTGGCATATTACCCTTAGCACTTGGTTTCGGGATTATGTGTTTTTACCCCTGATGGGTTCCAATAAAAATTGGGCGCCTTTTTATCTATTCATTACTTTTACTCTCTCTGGTTTCTGGCACGGTGCAGCTTGGAATTTCATCTTTTGGGGTGCTTACCACGGGGCATTATTATTATTACTCCGTTATCTGGGCCGACCTTTCTATGCTTTCGTCGGAAAATACGTTTCTCAGCCACAAATTGTCTCCTGGGCTTTAACGCAATTGGCTGTCATTTTTGGTTGTCTCTTTTTCATGGAGATTAACACCAGAAGATTAATCGGCAAAATGCTGGTTATTGCCAATCCCTTCAATTATTCCCTGGCTAATATCGGAGAAATTTTTAGTTCCTATACTCTCAATCAAGGAGCAGTTTTAAGCGTTGCTTTAGTTCTTGGTATCATTGTTTTAATCCTCGAACATCTGGCTATTGCCCAGAAAAAATTTGAGTATGAACTATTACTATCGCCTTGGCTGTCTAAAATATTGCTAGGTTTAACTATTCTCCTAGCTTCCACTAATACCGGTGACTTTATTTACTTTGAATTCTGATGAATACTAAATCCTTCAACATTTTCCCCTGGTTAGCTTCTCTGGGAGTCGCTTGGTCCCTCGGCTTTGTTTACAATGTCATCTACGGCGGCGAATTAAGCTGGTTGCGGATGATGTACAACGAAAAATCAGCGATCGCAGCTAGGGTCGAAGGACCGCGGCGTTTAATCGTCACGGCAGGATCGGGAGCGCATTATAGCATAAATTCGGAATTAATGGCCAAAGAATTGGGAATGCCTGTGGTTAACTTCGGTTTACAGGGGGACATCGGGTTAAATGTCATTGCCGCTATGATTCTCGAAAAAGCACGCCAAGGGGATGTCATTCTGCTGATTCCTGAATATCTCATGCTCATGGATGAGGACGGTTTTAATCGCGGCGAAGGACTTTGGGGGTCTGCACCTTTTAGCGTCGCTATTGGCAAACCCGGGTTAGGTGGGATACCGTTAAAAACCATGATCGAGGATACTTGGTTATTAGGTATTCCGGGGATGCGTCCAGTTACTAAATCGATGGTTGATTTATTCACTAAAGGCAGAATGACGGGTTATCTTTCCGATCCAATGACTAATACAGGTGATCCGACTATAGTTAAGGAAAGAACGGGGAAATGGTGGCAAATGACCTTTGATACTGCTGCTTCTCCTCATTCAATTAAATTGATTGAAAAACTCAAGAAAGATTTAGAAGCAAAAGGGGCGACTTTAGTGGTTTCTTTGCCCTGGGTTTATGCTAAAAATGATGGTAAAACCGTTGCTAATATTCGCAAGTCGGCTGAAGAATTAAGTCGGGTTGTGCCAACAATTTATGACCCAAAAGACTTGAATATTAAGACAGATTCTACTATTTTTGCTGACACTCACTATCATCTTTTGCCTCCGGCGAGAATTATTCGTTCAGAACAGTTAGTTTCGGAACTAAAACCTATTTTACAAGCCTCTGAGCCTAAAAATCCATGAATAAACCTATAACTAAGATTTGCATTCTGGGGGGTGGTTTTGGAGGGTTATACACGGCACTCGATCTGAGTCGATTAACAGCAGTAAAATCGGGTCAATGGCAAATAACTTTAGTCGAACCGAAAGACCATTTTCTCTTTACTCCCCTTCTCTATGAACTAATTACAGGAGAATTGCAACGCTGGGAAATTGCCCCTTCCTACCGTCAATTATTAACAGGAACTCAGGTTAATTTAAAAACTCAAAAAGCCAGTAATATTGACTTAAACAATCACCAAGTATATTTAGAAAATGAGGAAATTTTAGATTACGATTACCTCGTTTTAGCGGTGGGAGTTCGCAATCGTTGGCCCGCTATACCCGGATTAGCCGATTATGGTCTAACTTTCCGTAGTTTAGAGGATGTGGAAAGATTACAAACGACAATTTATAACCTAGAAACTCAAGGAAAATCCTCAATTAATTTAGCAATTATTGGCGGCGGTCCTAATGGGGTAGAATTAGCCTGTAAGGTGGCTGATCGTTTAGGAAAAAAAGGCAAAGTTCATCTAGTGGAAAAGAACGAGGAAATACTGCAAAACTTCCCTAAATCGGTGCGTGTTGCTTCCTATCGTTCCCTTTTAGCCAAGAATGTTAGTCTCTATTTAAACACAGGATTAAAGGAAGTTGCAGCTAATTCCATAACCGTATTTAAAGATAATACAAATGAAGTCATCTCCATTGATTTATTATTGTGGACAGCAGGAACCCAAGCACAGGATTGGATCAATAATTTAGATTGTCAGAAAACAGCACAAGGCAAATTATTAACCCGTTCCAGTTTACAATTAATCGACTATCCCGAAGTTTTTGCCGTTGGGGATATAGCCGAAATTTATCCTAGTAAACAGGTAATTCCTGCCACAGCACAAGCAGCCTATCAAGCAGCCAGTGTAGTAGCCAAAAATATCTCGGCAGTGATCAGAAAAAAATCGCCCCAACCCTATTATTATCTGCATTTAGGAGATATGTTAACCCTGGGTAAACAATCAGCCCTTGTTTCCAGTTTTGGCATTAATATTACTGGTAGATTGGCTGATATAATGCGTCGTTTTGTCTATATTCTGCGTTTACCCAGCAAACGCCATCAATTGAAAGTGTTTCAACATTGGGCAAAAAAAATTATTCTCCGACTCCGTTATTCACAGGTATTATCTAATACTAAATCCGTTGAGTATAGGCTACATATCAGGAGAGGAAAAAGGCAAAAGGGAGAATAAATAATCAGTTTTTAATAACTGGATTTACTATAAGTAGGGTTTGCTGAATAATGGTAAAACCCTTTTAAAATAAGGCTTTTGACCTGCTAAAATCCGATGTTAGTGCTGCGAAAATAGGATTAAGACCTTCAAAAACCTTGCATTATCCTTCTTGTAGTACATAGCTTGGTACAAAAACCAAGGGCAACAAAGCCTGAAACGACCGGCTACTGACGACCGACTCCTGACTCCTAACCCCACCAACAAACTTTTTCAGCAAACCCTAAGTAGATTGAATGCCTAACGACTCACTTACCCGCCGTCAATGACGTTGGAATTATCAATGTCTAGCTTAAGGTCCAGTGCAGTGATATGTTAGACTTATTGACCTCGCTCTGGCTTACAGTCGGCAAAACTTAATGCCACAGAAAATCTTCGAGTAATATCTCACCGACAACAAGAAGCAGCGTTAGCTGGCGTTTCTACAATTGGTCAAGCAGCATATCGTACTCTGCATGGGAACCAACCCAGAACCAAATCACCGTATCATCCTCTAATTGACCGACAGCACGATAATCCCTATTGATGCGTGCAGAATAGATAGTGGGACTTAAACGCTCAACAAAGATCAAATCGAGTATAATCGTTACAGAGTAAGCACTTTACGTTGAGAAATCGGCGATGAAAGAGACAACCCCAGCCGCGATGCCCCCGTGCT
>VYMG01000500.1_pt1 | contig 15522 bp, 13 predicted proteins | sample 5115261 | NCBI WGS metagenome assembly VYMG01 (sample SAMN12291781, study PRJNA351875) | freshwater metagenome | isolation source: freshwater lake | place: USA: Michigan, Wintergreen Lake | collected 2013-08-08 | reverse complement strand
AGCGCGGCTGTGGGTGCCGATCTGCCGGCCGCCAGTCCCGCGCCCGGCCAGGACGAGATGCTGGCCGCCGTGGCCAGCAAGACCTGGGAGCTGGCGCCTGAAACCAAGCGTGGCACCTTCGTCGTCCGCACCTATCAGCCCAACTTCGTTCTGCCGGCGCACTGGACCTCCAGTGTGAATCTTGCTCCGTCCACGACAACGCGCGGAACGGCACCGTCGGCACTTCGCTACAAGTCGGTGGCTGCCAAGATCCAGATTTCGCTGCGTGCCAAGGTGGTCGAAGGGTTGCTGATGCCGCAGGCCGACCTGTGGTTTGCCTACACTCAGCGATCGCTCTGGCAGTTGTGGGACACGCAGGAGTCGTCGCCGTTTCGCAGTACCGACTACCAGCCGGAGGCGATCTACGTGATCCCGACGCCCCAGCCGCTGGCGCCGCTGTGGGCCGGCTGGCAGTGGCGCATGACTCAACTCGGGCTGATGCACCAGTCCAACGGGCAGAGCGGGGCGCTGTCGCGCAGTTGGAATCGCGTGTACGCCGCAGCGAGCGTCGATCGAGGCGACTTGGGACTGGTGCTTCGCGTGTTTCGTCGGCTGAGGGATGGATCCAACGACGACAACCCGGACATTGCCAGCTACATCGGTGAAACCGAACTGGCGGCGGCTTGGCTGCCCGGCCTGGCCACGGCGCAGGTCACCTGGCGCACTCGCCTGGCGTCCTCGAGCCGAGGCTCGATCCAATGGGACCTGACTTATCCGGTTGACCGCAGCCGGCCGCAGGGCTTGCGTTGGTATGTCCAGGTGTTCTCGGGCTACGGAGAGACGCTCCTGGACTACAACCACCGACAGACCAGTGTCGGGACGGGCCTGACGCTGTTCCAGTTCTGAATGAGGTCGCCTGGCGTAGGCCTTGATGCGGCTCCAGAGAGCCGCACCCGATCGATGGGGCAGGGCGTACCACCCGTGCTGCCTGCGGAACCGAACCGCTTCATACGATAATATACATTCGCGCTTGTATTTACTGCATCCACCAGCCCCAACAAGGACCGATCCCATGCATCCAGCCACCTCGGGCCCCATGAGCCGCGGCCAGCACCCGACGACCGGCACCCTCCGGCGGGCTGCGACCTGTGCCAGCGTTGCCACGCTTGTGCTCGTCGCGGCGTGTGGCGGCAGCGGCGGAGAAGGCCAGGCGCCAGCAGGTGGTGGAGCCGCGCCGCCGCCGCCGGAGGTTTCGGTGGTGACGGTGGCATTCCAGACGGCGCCGCTGACGGCTGAACTGCCGGGCCGTGTCGAGCCCGTTCGGGTGGCCCAGGTGCGTGCCCGGGTCACCGGCATCGTCCAGAAGCGCCTGTTCAACGAAGGCTCGCAGGTCAAGGCAGGCCAGGCGCTGTTCCAGATCGACCGCGCGCCGTACGAGGCGGCCGTCGACAGCGCCAAGGCGGCGCTGGCCAAAGCCCAGGCCAACCTGATGCAGGCCAGCGCGACGGTGACGCGCTATACGCCCCTGCGTGCGGCCAACGCGGTCAGCCAGCAGGACTTCGTGAACGCGCAGGCTGCGCAGGCGCAGGCCGAGGCCGACGTCGCCGCGGCCAAGGCTGCGCTGCGCACGGCCGAACTGAACTTGGGCTACGCGACCGTGACGGCTCCGATCTCGGGGCGCATCGGGCGCGCGCTGGTCACCGAGGGTGCGCTGGTGTCGCAGGCCGAGGCGACGCAGATGGCGCTGATCCAGCAGATCGACCCGGTCTATGTCAATGCCACCCAATCGGTCATCGAAGTGGACCGACTGCGGCAGCAGGTTGCGGGTGCCGGCAAGGCGCCGGCGGAGTCGGCCACCGTACGGGTGGTGCTCGACGATGGCAGCGAGCTGCCGCAGAAGGGGCGTCTTCTGTTCGCGGATCTGAGCGTCGACCCGACCACCGAGCAGGTGACCCTGCGCGCCGAGGTGCCCAACCCATCGGGCCGGCTGCTGCCCGGCATGTACGTGCGTGCGCGTCTCGTGCAAGGCGAGATCGCCGGGGCCGTCTTGCTGCCGCAACAGGCGGTGACGAGGACCGCTCAGGGCGACACCGTGCTGGTCGTCGGCGAGGGCGGCAAGCCCGGACCGCGCCCGGTCAAGGTGGCGGGTTCTGCCGGCAAGCAGTGGATCGTGACCCAGGGCCTCGCGGCAGGAGATCAGGTCATCGTCGAAGGGTTCCAGAAGATGCGACCCAACGCGCCGGTGAAGCCGGTGCCTTGGACACCTGCCAGGCCGGCTTCGGCCGCGGCCATGCCTGCCAGCGCTGCCACCCCGGCGGCTTCGGCTGCCAGCCGCTGAGGGTGCAACACCCATGGCCAAGTTCTTCATCGACCGGCCCATCTTCGCGTGGGTCATCGCGCTGTTCGTCATCGTGGCAGGCGCCGTGTCCATCACGCAGTTGCCCGTGGCGCAGTACCCGACGGTGGCCCCGCCGTCCATCGTCGTCACCGCCACTTACCCTGGAGCGTCGGCCAAGACCCTGGAAAACAGCACGCTGTCGGTCATCGAACAGGAGATGAACGGCTCGCCGGGCCTGGCGTACATGGAGACGGTGGCGCAGGCCAACGGCACCGGCACGCTCACGCTGACCTTCACGCCGAACACCAATCCGGACCTGGCGCAAGTGGACGTGCAGAACCGCCTGTCGCGCGCCACACCGCGCCTGCCCGCGGCCGTCACCCAGCAGGGCGTGCGGGTCGACAAGGCGCGCTCCAACTTCCTGATGTTCACCATCCTCAGCTCGGACGATCCGAAGTGGGATCCCATCGCGCTGGGTGACTACGCGGCACGCAACGTGCTGCCCGAACTGCAGCGGGTGCCGGGCGTCGGCACGGCGCAGCTCTTCGGCACCGAGCGCGCGATGCGCATCTGGATCGACCCTGCGAAGTTGCGGAGCTTCAACCTGTCCTCCAGCGACGTGAACGCAGCGATCCGCGCACAGAACGCGCAGGTCTCCTCCGGCACGATCGGCGACCTGCCCAACCCGGTTGACCAGGCCATCTCGGCCACCGTGCAGGTGGAGGGCCAGTTGGCGAGCATCGAGCAGTTCGGCAGCATCGTGCTGCGTGCCAACGCGGACGGCTCGTCGGTGCGCCTGCGCGACGTGGCCCGCATCGAGCTCGGCGCGCAGACCTATGCCACGTCGGCGCGGCTGAACGGCAAGCCCTCCGCCGGCATCGGCATCCAGCTGTCGCCGAGCGGCAACGCGCTGGAGACCGCCAAGCTCGTGCGTGCACGCATGGAGGAGCTCAAGCGCTACTTCCCCCAGGGCATGAGCTACGCGGTGCCCTACGACACCTCGCGCTTCGTCGACATCTCGATCGGCAAGGTCGTCGAGACCCTGATCGAAGCGGTCGTGCTGGTCTTCTTGGTGATGTTCCTGTTCCTGCAGAACTGGCGCTTCACCCTCATCCCGACGATCGTGGTCCCCGTGGCGCTGCTGGGCACCTTTGGCGTGCTGCTGGTGCTCGGGTTCTCGATCAACGTGCTGACGATGTTCGGCATGGTGCTCGTGGTCGGCATCGTGGTGGACGACGCCATCGTGGTGGTCGAGAACGTCGAGCGCATCATGAGCGAGGAGGGCCTTAGCCCGCGCGAGGCCACGCGCAAGGCCATGGGGCAGATCTCCGGCGCGATCATCGGCGTGACGGTGGTGCTGATCTCGGTGTTCGTGCCGCTGGCGTTCTTCACCGGCGCGGTGGGCAACATCTACCGGCAGTTCTCCGCCGTGATGACGGCCTCGATCGCCTTCTCGGCGTTCATGGCGCTGTCGCTCACGCCGGCGCTGTGCGCGACGCTGCTCAAGCAGGTCGAGGCCGGCCACGCGCATGCCAAGACGGGCTTCTACGGCTGGTTCAACCGGGGCTTCGCGAGCACCGCCAAGCGCTACGAAGGATTCCTCGTGCGCCTGCTCAACCGCACGGGCCGCATGCTGCTGGTCTACGTGGCGATCGTCGCGGGCGTGGGGTGGCTGACCTATCGGCTGCCGACGTCCTTCCTCCCGAACGAGGACCAGGGCTACATCCTGGTCAACATCCAGCTGCCGCCGGGGGCGACCGCCAACCGCACCCTGCAGGTGATGCAGCAGGTCGAGGGCTTCGTGCTCAAGCAACCCGAAGTGCGCAGCATGGTCGGTGTGCTCGGATTCAACTTCTCGGGTCAGGGCCAGAACTCCGCACTGGCCTTTGTCACCCTGAAGGACTGGGACGAGCGCAAGGGAGAGGCCCAGAGTGCCCAGGCGCTGGCCCGGCGCACCTTCGGGGCGCTGATGGGGGTGAAGGACGCGTTCATCTTTCCGCTCAGTCCGCCGCCAATTCCCGAACTCGGCTCGGCCACCGGCTTTGCGTTCCGCCTGCAGGATCGCGGCGGCAACGGTCGCGAAGCGCTCATCGCGGCGCGCAACCAGTTGCTGGGCATGGCGGCGCAGAGCAAGCTGCTGGCCGGCGTCCGGCCGGACGGACTCGAGGACGCACCGCAACTGCAACTGGTGATCGACCGAGACAAGGCCAGCGCCCTGGGCGTCGGCTTCGAGGCGATCAATGCGACGATCTCGACGGCGATCGGTTCGGCCTACGTGAACGACTTCCAGAGCGGCGAGCGGCTGCAGCGAGTGGTCGTGCAGGCCGATGCGCAGGCGCGCATGCAGCCCGAGGATCTGCTGCGGCTGACGGCGCCCAACTCGCGGGGACAGCCCGTCCCGCTGGCCACCTTCGCGACCACGCGCTGGGTCACCGGCGCCATGCAGTCCATCCGCTACAACGGCTACCCGACCATGCGCATTGCAGGCGACGCGGCGCCGGGTGTCAGCACCGGCGAGGCGATGGCCGAGATGGAGCGGCTGGCCGGGCAGTTGCCGCCGGGCTTCGGCTTCGAGTGGACGGGTCAGTCGCGCGAGGAGCGGCTGGCCGGCGCGACCGCCGTGCTCCTGTTCGGCTTCTCGCTGCTGGCGGTGTTCCTGTGTCTGGCGGCCCTCTACGAGAGCTGGTCGATCCCGCTGGCGGTCATCCTGGTCGTGCCGCTCGGTGTGCTCGGTGTGGTGCTGGCGACGATGGGTCGTGGCTTCTCCAACGACGTGTACTTCAAGATCGGCCTGATCACCATCATCGGCCTGTCGGCCAAGAACGCGGTGCTGATCATCGAGTTCGCCAAGGACCTTCAGGCCCAGGGCCGCACGGCGCTGCAGGCCGTGCTCGAGGCGGCGCACCTGCGCTTCCGTCCCATCGTGATGACGTCGATGGCCTTCGTGCTGGGCGTGCTGCCGCTGGCGATCGCCTCGGGAGCCGGTTCGGCGAGCCAGCGCTCGATCGGCACCGGCGTGATGGGCGGCATGGTCAGCGCCGTGGCCTTGTCGGTGCTGTTCGTTCCGATGTTCTTCGTGGTGGTGCGGCGCCTGTTCAAGGGCAGCGAGCGCCAGCGCAGGTTCTATGCGCACGAATTGGAAGATCCACCGGCGGCCGCAGCCGCCCCGGTGGCCAAGGGACATGGAGAGCAGGCATGAAGGTCACGACATTGAAGCGATGGGGTCTCCTGGCAGCCGCCGTGGCAGGCCTGGGCGGATGTGCCGCGCCCACGCCGCCGCTGACGCTGCCTGCTGCGCCGGTGGCACCGGCGTTCCCCAACGCGGCGACATCGCCGCAGAGCGGCCTCAAGGCGGCGTCGGCAACAGGCTGGCAGGAGTACTTCCCCGATCCTTCGCTGCGCGAGGTCATCGGGCAGGCGCTGGCGAACAACCGCGATCTGCGCGTGGCCGTTCTCAACATCGAGGCGGCACGAGCCGTGCTCGGACAGCGGCGCGCCGACCTGTGGCCGACCCTGAATGCCGGGGCGTCAGCCGTGCGCGGCACCGGCAGCAACGGCAATGTCGCGGGCACCTATACCGCAGGGTTGACGGTATCGGCCTGGGAACTGGACCTGTTCGGCCGCATCCGCGCCGGCAGCGATGCAGCCGCAGCGCAGCTGGCGGCCAGCGAGGAAGGCCGCCGCGCGGCGCAGGTCGCGCTGGTGGCATCGGTCGCACAGGCCTGGCTGGCACTGTGTGCGGACGACGAACTGCTGGAGATCGCCCGCAACACCGTGAAGTCGCGCGAGCAGTCGCTTCAGCTCACGCAGTTGCGCTACCAGCATGGCACCGCCTCGGAGCTGGACCTGCGTCAGGCGCAGTCACTCGCGGCCTCCGCTCGAGCGGCGCTGGCCCAGTTCACCCGGCAACGCGAGCTGGATCTGAACGCGCTGACCCTGCTGGTGGGTCAGCCGCTGGCCGTGACCACGCTTCCCCGCATCCAGTCGCTGGTTTTCGCGGAGGTTCCGACCGGGCTGCCTTCGGAGGTCCTGCTGCAGCGCCCGGACGTGCGGCAGGCCGAACAGCTGCTCGTGGCCGCCAATGCCAACATCGGCGCAGCGCGGGCCGCCTACTGGCCGCGCATCTCGCTGACCGGCAGTCTGGGCACCGCAAGCACGCAGCTGGGCGACCTGTTCAAGGACGGGGCCTGGAGCTTCGCTGCACAACTGCTGATGCCCATCTTCGATGCCGGCCGGACGGAGTCCCTGGTCAGGGGTGCAACAGCCCAGCGCGACATCGCGCTGGCTCAGTATGAGCGTGCCATCCAGGCTGCATTCCGCGACGTGGCGGACGCCCTGGCGGGCCGCGCGACGCTGGTGGATCAGCTGCGTGCGCTCGAGGTGCAAAGGCAGGCCGAGGCGGCACGCCTGCAACTCGTGCAGGTGCGCGTGGACAACGGCGTGGGCACGACGCTGGAACTGCTGGACGCCGAGCGATCCCTGTTCGCCGCCGCGCAGGCCGAAGTGCAGACGCGGCTGGCCGAACAGCAAAGCCGCATCGCGATGTACCGTGCGTTGGGTGGCGGCGTGCAATAACAGAGCGCGCTGCGACGCCGGCGGCGTCAAGCCGCCGGCAGCGCCGCAGAAAACAGCCCGTTCCTTGCCCTGCGACGGCGATGTGACGGCCGTCGGCTCGATCCGGTGCCGCAGGTCGCGAATTCGTCCGACTGCGCTGCTTGCGGCGGCCGCGATCTGTGCCCCGGGTGCGCACGCCCTGTGCCTGTGGACTGATGCTGAAGAACGGGCACAGCGCACGTCAAAGGGTTGCCCTGAGTATGGCTTCGTCCAATGGTCGCGATCCAACCGCTCGACCGCCTTTGCGGTTGGCGCAATGTGGCCGTGGAGTGGAGCGCCACGAGTTTGGCTCGGCCGGCTGACATGGCAGATCGAGGCGACCGTCGGCGTGTGGCACTCGGTCGCCGTCGGTGATGCGGGAGCGCCGCAGCTCAGCCTGCAACTGGGGCTGAAGCCGGCCGCTCGCTGGGGATTCGGGCACGGGTGGTTCGTCGAGGCAGGGGTGGGGCTGAACTTTGTAGCGCCCCGCTATCGAGCTGGCGATCGGCGGTTCAGCACCCGATTGAACTTCGGCGACCACATCGCGTTGGGGCTGCGGTTCGGCGAACGGCGGCAGCACGAATTGCAACTGCGCGTCGAGCACTTCTCGAATGCCGGGCTGCGAAAGCCCAATCCCGGCGAGGACTTCGGGCAGGTTCGATACGTGTGGCGGTACTGAGATCGGTGAAGGATGGATTTCGGCTGCGTGGGCAAGCGCGCCTTAGCAACGGCCGACGTGCTCGGTCACGGCGCGCACATTGGCGCCATCGTTGAGCGGCGCGAAAGTGGCAGCTGCGCTCAGTACGGCGGCCGGCCCGCACTTTCGCGGAGTTCGCCGCGGACCCGGACCGGCGTTTGAGACGGCCCAACGGGACGTCGACGCGCTGGGGCGCGTTGCCGGGTCGTGCCTCCCACAGAAGTCGCACAAACGAACGCTTGTTAGGTGTAGAATTTCGTCGATTGGGCAGTGCAAAGGGCACGGGGGTCGACGGACATGGCTTCGAGCGGGTCAACGTCAGCAACGCGAAGTTTGCGCGGTCGAGCCGCGATCACCGGGGCGGGGCGATCGGCGGTGGGTCGGGTGGAGGGCCGCAGCGTCATGGCCCTGGCGACCGACGCCGCGCAGGCGGCACTGGCCGATGCCGGCCTCGATCGTGGCGCCATCAACGGCGTGCTGACGAGCGTCGCCTTCGCGGCCCCATTCCACCGCTTTAGCGTCGCTTTCAGCGAGTACTTCGGCATCGCACCGACGTTCTCGAACACGCTGCAGGTGTCCGGTGCGACGGCTGCGACGATGTTCAACATGGCCGCGGCGGCGATCGCGGCGGGCCTGGCGGACAACGTACTCGTACTCGGCGCCGACAGCCTGCTGACGGGGCTATCGCCCGACTTGGCGCTGCGCTCGATGACCGAGAGCCGCGACCAGCAGTACGAGATGCCGTTCGGGATCCCGGTCGCGAATACCTTCGCGATGACGGCGCACCGTCACATGAAGGAGTTCGGCACCACGCCCGAGCAGTTCGCAAAGGTTGCCGTCANNNNTCACCGCGAGCATGCGATGCGCACACCCGGCGCGCAGATGACCACGCCGATCACGGTCGAGGACGTGCTGAACTCTGGTTGGGTGACCACGCCGTACCACAAGCTCGATTGCTCGCTGATCTCCGACGGCGCCGCGGCGTTCGTCGTAAGTGCCGCTGACCGCGCCGCCGCGGGCCGAAGCAAGCCGGTCTATATTCTCGGCGGCGGCGAGTGCTACACCCACGAGCACATCTTCCTTATGCCGTCGCTGACGACGACCGGTGCCGTTCAGTCTAGCGCGCGGGCCTACGCGATGGCCGGCGTGGCCCCGCGCGACATCGACGTGGCCGGCGTGTACGACTGCTTCACCGGGACGGTGGTGCTGATGCTCGAGGACCTGGGGTTCTGCCCTAAGGGTGAGGGCGGGCGCTTCGTCGACGACCGCCAGATTACCTACGGCGGGAGCATCCCGATCAATACGCACGGCGGTCTACTGTCGTTCGCACATCCGGGCATGCCGGGTTCCCTGTTGCATTTCCTGGAAGTGGTCGAGCAATTGCGCGGGCGTTGCGGGGAGCGACAGGTGGCGGGTGCCGAACTCGGCCTCGTGCACAGCCTGGGCGCCGGCTTCGCCACGCAGGCCACCACGATCCTCGGCACGGAGGCCACGCTGTGAGACGCATTGACCCCAGCGAGGCTCACATCAAGCCGCTGCCCACGCCGGACGCCGACTCGCAAGCCTACTGGAACGCCTTGAAGGAAGGCCAGTTGCTGCTGCAGCACTGCAGGAGCTGCGGGCATGTGCAGTTGTACCAGCAGGCGGTCTGCCGGCGGTGCCTTAGCTCGCAGCTGGTTCACCGGCCCGCGAGCGGTCGCGGAACAGTCCACTCGTTCAGCGTGGTGCACCGCGCCCCGGGCCCGGCGTTCAAGCAGGACACGCCCTATGCGGTGCTGCTGGTCGAGCTCGAAGAAGGGCCGCGCATGATCAGTTCGCTGGTCGATGCGGACCCGATGTCGATCGACTTCGATACATCGGTCGAACTGGTCTGCGAACCAGCCGGCTCGGGCGCCGTACTACCGCGCTTCCGGCGGGCGAACCGATGACTCTTGGTGCACTCGACATGTGCGGCGATGCTCCGGAATTCAGGTCCGAAGTTGTCGGGCCCACGCGGCAGTTGCTGGAAATTCGCTTTCGTATCGACGTGCCATTTCCGGGTCGGGCGCTGCAAGTTCCGTGTGGCTCCGACGGACGAGTCGAGCTCGACGAGCTCGACGATATGTGCCGGCAGAACTATCTGTTCGCGCGCATCCTCGAGAGGCTGGGGCGCGCTCATAGCTGGATCGTCGGCGACACGTCGATGCCTTGTAAGCGCTCAATAGACCACGCCCTTGCGCCGCTGCCGAACCGATGATCGATCTCAGGTGAGCGCGATGCGCCAGGGTAGCAAGGCCTCGAAGTCGTCGACGGTCTTGGCCTTGGGCAGGGCCACGAGCAAGGCCTTGAGGTATCGGTACCCATCGATGCCGTTGACCAGGCAGGTCTGCAGCAGCGAGTACAGGTTCGCGCTGGCGTCGGCGCCGGCCTGCGTGTCGGCGAACAGCCAGTTGCGGCGTCCGATGACGAACGGGCGGATCGCGTTCTCACAGTCGTTGTTACCCGGCATGCTTCGAGCTCGCACTACCCTTGGCGCGGTCTTCCGGCGGCGGAGTAAGGTCCGCGCACCGGGATAGGGGCGACGGGAGCATGTGTTTGCGGGCAGGCCGGCATTAGACAATGAGCTGCGAGCTCGGGTTGTTATCTGGCTGCCCCTTCGATTCGCCCGGTTGCGCTGCGAGCGCGGATCCGTAGTTGTCGTGTTGCCCGCGAGCTTCCGCCGTGACTTACGCACTGCAGGAGATCGCTTATGAGAGTCATCGGTTTGGACGTGCATCGCAACTTCGCGCAGGTTGCGATCCTCGACGGAGGCCTGGTGAAGGATCACGGCCGCTTCGTCATGGAGCGCGAGGCGGTGTTGGCCTTCGCGAACAAGGTGCTGACCCCGGAAGACGATGTCGTGCTGGAGGCGACCGGCAATACGGCCATCATCGTCAGGCTGCTGACGCCCTTCGTACGCCGCGTGGTCATCGCCAACCCGCTCCAGGTGCGAGCCATCGCGTGGGCCAAGGTCAAGACGGACAAGATCGACGCTGCGACTCTGGCGCGTCTTCATGCAGCGCAGTTCTTGCCCGAGGTCTGGATGCCTCCCGAAGACGTCGAGCTGCGGCGACGAGTCATCGCCGAGCGGACGCAGTTGGTCGGCCAGATGACGCGGCTCAAGAACCGCATCCAGTCCATCCTGCATGCCAACTTGCTCACGAAGGAGACAGGACACATCTTCAGCAAGCGTGGCCGGGCGCGGCTCGAGGCACTGCCTCTTCCCGCCGACCAAATGCGCATGGCGCTGCGCCACCATGATGAGCTTGCTCGCCTGGCTGCCGAGCTGGCCATCATCGACCGAGACCTGGCTCAGCATGCGCTTGCCGATCCGAACGTCAAGCGCTTGATGACCATCGGCGGTGTCGACGCCATCGTTGCCGCCAGTGTGCTGGCCGCAATCGGTGACATCCGACGATTCCCCAGTCCAGAGAAGCTGGTCAGCTACCTCGGGCTGAACCCCTCGGTGCATCAGTCGGGCGACCACCCGGCGTACCACGGCCACATCACTCATCAGGGCCGAGGACACGCCCGCGGCATGCTGGTTGAGGCAGCCTGGTCGATCGCCTCGAGTCCCGGGCCACTGAGTGCCTTCTTCCATCGCATCAGCGTCAAGCGTTGCAAGTCCGTCGCGGCGATCGCGACGGCGCGCAAGCTCGCGGTGCTCATCTGGCACATGCTGACGAAGCAGCAAGACTACGTGTGGATGCGACCCGCTCTGCTGCAATTCAAGATGAGGCGACTCGAGCTGATGGCCGGTCACGCGTCACGGCGCGGCGGTAACAAGCCGGGGCCGGCGCGCGACTACAGCGTGAAGGCCATCCGCGACCAAGAGCGCGCTAGGCTTGCCGGCGCTGAACAGGACTACCGCCGGTTCGTCGCCGGGTGGCGCGACCGTTCCCCTGCGAAGGGAATACCAGTCTTGAAGGAGGGGAACGCCTGACGCTCTTGTCAAATGCATCCGTGTCGATCGGGTAGTTGCCGTCCTGGACGTAGCGCTCCAGCTTCGGCCACTGCGCGGTGACGTAGTACAGCGCCTTTCCGAGCAGGCTGCCAGGTAGCACGCTGTGCAGATGCTGCACAGCCAGCTCCTTGATCTGATCAAGCACCGGCTTGCTGTGCTGCTGGCGTCGGCGCAGCAGCGCCTGCGCGTCGACCTCGTCGCGCTTGGCCTGGGCTTCGACGTGGTACAGCCGTCCGATCAACTCGATGAAGCGAGCAGCCAACTGGTCGGGCCCGCGCTTGTCCTTGGGCAGTGCCTGCAAGGCGTCGTGGAAGTACCTGCGGCAATGCGCCCAGCAGCCCAAGTGCACGAGGTTGTGCTGCCGTGCCACGACCTCGTAGGGCTCGTAGCCGTCGCTCATCAGCACGGCGCCCGAGTGCATGCCCTCGTACAGTGCCTTGGCTGCATCGGTGCCGCGGCTGGGCCGGTAGCCGAACAGCCGGATCGGCGGACCCGTGCCGTCCTCGCCGCTGGCTGCGGTCATCTGCACCCACATGTAGCTCTTGGACTGGGCCTTTCTGCCCGGCTCCTTGAGCACCTGCACCTCGGTCTCGTCGCCGTGGACGATCGGCGCTTCCAGCAGCGCGTCGCGCAGCAGGTTGATCACCGGCTGCGTGGCCGCGCCCACGCGCACGACGCCAGCCGCCAGTGTGTTGCGCGACCAGTGCGCACCGCCGAAGCGGCCCAGCAGCGCGGCCTGCCGGTACAGCGGCAGGCCATCCAGGTACTTCGCGCTGATCACCCAGGCCAGTGCCGCCTCGCTCAGCAGCCCCTTGGGGATCACCTGCGGTGGCCTGGGCGCCAGGCGCAGACCACCCTCGCAGCACGGGCAGGCGTACTTCACCCGCTCGTGCCGGATCACGCGCACCTGCTGCGGGACGATGTCCAGCTGCTCGCTGACCTCCACGCCGATCTCGGCCAGCGCCGCGCCGTCGTGCGGGCACACGCGCTCGCCTTCGGGCAGTTCGTGGCGCACGACCTCGCGCGGCAGCGCCGGATCCAGCGGCTTGCGGCCACGCTTGGCGCGCTTGTGCGCCGGCACGTCGATCTGATCGTCCTGGGCACCATCGCCATCTTCGGCTAGCGGCTGCGCCTGCGCGCCTTCGGCCTCGGCTTCGTCGAAGAACAGGTCCTTCTGGTGCGTGGCGCTGGCCGCTTCGCTCTTGGCGTCGAACAACTGGCGCTTGAAGCGGTTGAGCTGCTCCTTGAGCAGGTCGCGCTCGGTGCGCACGACCCGCAGCTCGTCGTGTGCCTGGGCCAGCGCCTTCTTCAGCGCTTCGATCTCTTGAGCGTCGGGCATGTCGGCCATCGGCGCGCATTCTCGTCATCACGTCCGCCGACGTGGCGCCGATCTTCGCATCGGGCCGTAACACCGCCGACCGGGCGCAACCACTTCGTACAGTGGTGCGCCCTCAGGCCACGTACTGGTACAGCCGGTGCGGATGGCGCTGCACGACGGCGATGTCGATGCCCTCGAGCAGCCAGTGCAGTTGCTCGACCGTCAGGGTGGGCATCGCCTCGGCGCTCGGCCAGATGAAGCGATCCTGCTCCAGGCGTTTGAGCAGCAGCCAGAAGCCGTTGCGATCCCAGCCCAGGATCTTCACCCGGTTGCGCCGTCGGTTGCTGAACACGTACACGCAGGGCGCGAATGGATCCAGGCCCAGCGCCTTGTCCACCAGCAGCGCCAGACCGTTGATATTCAGCCGGAAGTCGATGGGCTCGCGGTGCAGGTAGACCTTCAGCGCTTCGTCGAGACGGAACACCGCACCCTCCCGAGCGCTTCGATGACCTCGGCGGCCTGGCGCAGGCCGCACTCTCGCAGATCGACCACCACGCCGTTGGGCAAGCGCGCCTGCAAGCCCAGCCGCACGACCGCAGGCTCGTGCACGGCAGCCTCCGACATTGACGCGGCAGCCTCGATCGGCACCGACACGAAGGCCGGGCTCGCCGCTGCCGGCAACGTCAACGAGCGCTGCAGACGCTGGCTGTGCTCGCGCACCCAGCGGCTGAGTTGGTTGGCATTGACCCCGCACTGTCGCGCCAGACGCGACACCGACGCGCCGGGCTTGCCGCATGCAGCCACCAACTCGGCCTTGGCCGCCTCGTCGTACACACTGCGCCCGTCGCGCTTGTGGCCCACGACAAGCCGTCGGGACAACTCTTCCATTGCGTCTGACATCACGTTCCCACGTTCATCTACGTGGGAACGTAGGCTGTCAGACGGGACTCGGCGCCGCAAGGGCGTGGTCAATTGAGCGCTTACGATGCCTTCGCTGTCTTGACTCGGACCGCACGCTGCGAGCGATGAAAAGAAGGACGGCGGGAGCGAGTCCCGCCGTCGAAAGGGGTTGTCGGTCAAGTGACCATCAACCTAGGAAATCGTTCGTGAAACTAGGATGGCGGTGCCTGCTTTCAAGCAGCATGGTCTAGAACGAGTGGCGCACCCCTGCCGCCAGGCCGTACACCTTGTCATTCGCGACAGTCACGCCGGAGCTCCACAGCGGTAGTACCGCGATGTCCTTGTTGTTCACGTGTCCGAGCATCGCGAACAGTGCCGTTCGCCGCGACAAGGCATAGTCTGCGTTCAGCACCACCTGCTTGGACGAATTGGAAGAGGCTGAGTCCTTGAGGTTCCAATATTGCGCCGCCAACGTCAGCATCGGTGTTGCCTTGAAGCTCGCGCCGACAGTCCAGAACTTCGAGTCTCGGAAGCCTGTGACGCCTTCGTCGTTGTTGACATCGTCGAACGCGACGTGGACCTTGAACGAGCCGAAGTTGTAGGAGCCCGACAGGATCATCCATTTCACCGCGTCGCCGGCGAGGTTCTCGTCGCGCTGGTAGCTCAGCGAGATGGCCAGCGGTCCGTCGTTGTAGCCGACATTGCCGCCGACGTTGCGCCCCGTCACGCCTTCCCCGAGCGCGACGTGTGCGGAGAAGTCGATCGGGCCGAACTTCGGGCTGTCGTAGCGGATCTGGTTGCTGTTCCAGAAGTCGTTGCTGAGGCCCTGCGCCGCCAGGTTCGTTGCCATGCCGGTGTTGATGCCGGAAGGCGTCGCGCTCAACGTCGCGGCCTGCTTGATGATCGCGGCGGTGTAGTTGCGCCCGAAGGTGACTTCACCGAAGCCTCCGCGGAGACCGACATACGCGTTGCGCCGCCAGAATGCGGGCGTGGTGGCGGAAGCGCAGCCTGCAGCCGCGTTACACGCCCCCGAAGCTGCGCCGCCAGGCACCGAACCGTTCTTCGCGTCGAGAGGTGCTTCCAAATTGAAGAATGCCGCCAGGCCGCCGCCGAGGTCTTCCGTGCCTCTGACGCCGAAGCGCGACGAACTACCCGTGTCCGAGTTCAGCCGGAACAGGCGGTCGTCGGCTGTGTTAGTGCGACTGACCATCGCTGGCGCGATGTCGATCAGACCATAGAGGGTCACGCTCGATTGGGCCTGCGCCGCCAGGGAGGCTGTCGCGGCTAGACCGCCGAGGAGAATGTTGCGAGGGATCACCGGTTGTCTCCATGAGTAGTTGATGTACGGTGGAAAGCCTTGCGGCGTGGCTAACGTCACAAGTCAGCTACCAAACGTATGTTAGACGACATTGCTCATGCCGAACCGCGGGCTTTCCCGCGGATCCGCGCCGGTTGATGTACCCGTCCGGCGCTACCGACCTGCCCAGGAGCGTGATCCACAGCCGTAACAACCACCGCTGGAAGTGCCTCGACCACATCGCGGTGCTCGGCCTGCACGGTGCCCAGCAACTGCTCGTCGTCGGCCGCTGTACCACATCGGCGCGTTCTGCCTGCCCGGCCCCGAGGTGCTGGAAATGGGCAGCCTGCTCGCGAGGTACTGCGCGAGTTCCACCTCGAGCCGACGCTGGCGCCGATTGAACGCGAGAAGCTGGCCG